>ERZ808040.865-NODE-865-length-23210-cov-6.877232_pt1 | contig 23210 bp, 20 predicted proteins | sample MGYA00380191_ERZ808040 | MGnify/ENA primary metagenome ERZ808040 (study PRJEB31490, sample SAMN06133395) | mouse gut metagenome | isolation source: J6 | host: mice | place: China: Chengdu | collected 2015-05 ...
GCCAAGCCAAGCCAAGCCAAGCCAAGCCAAGCCTTAGGAGAGCTGCGCCCTTTTTTACCTGTCCGCTCCATGAGACGGTTATTACATAGCCGCTATCTCTGCAGAACAGAATGTTTCTGTGGAGATAGCGGCTTTTTGTGATTTTATCCGTACATTACGCTGACAAGGAGAGATATTTATGGATGAACAACGTGCATGGTTGAGAGCAAGGAGAAAAAGGCGTCTGCGCATACTGGCGGTGATGCTTGGTTTTTGCGTGCTGGTCACCACCTATCCGGATATTCTGGTGACTCTCTCCGCCTTTGCATCGGAGGAAGCGGTGCAGCCGGAAATACGACATATCACTGATTTTACTGCGCTTTCGGACGAGATCAGGGAGCAGACTGTCCCTATAGGAACCACGCTTTCGGAATTGACGCTTCCCGACGCGCTGGAGGCGGTGACGACCAGGGAGTGCCAGTCTTCCGAAGATGGGGAAAAGGGGCCGGAAGATGACGGCGGAGAGGACTCGGAGGAAAATGACGGGGAAGAGGATATCGGAGAAAATGACGGGGAAGAGCCGGACGGAGACATGACTGGCGCGGTGGATAAGGACGGCGGTACGGAAGAAGGCGGGTCATCCGATACGGCGCCGGACGATACAGAAACAGGCAATGAGAGCGAAAATAGCGATACGGAAACAGGCGGTGAGAGCGAAGATAACGATGCGGAAACTGGGGAGGGAGAGGATGCACAGCCGGAGCCGGACGGAGAATCGGAAGAAACAGACGGAACAACTGAAACAGACAGCGGGGACACGGCAGACATTGAAAAAGAGGAAAACGACACAGGGGAAAGTGCGCTCGCAGAGGAGCAAGGGGAGAGTGTGAACGAGCAGGAAAATGCGCCCTCGGAGGGACAACTGGAAAGCGCAGTTTCACAGGAAACCCATACGGTCACTATGCAGGAATATCTTGCGGAAAATGTGATTCCTGTACAAACATTAGAGAATATGCAGACTGAAAAGCAGGAAGAAACGGTTACGATAGACGGCGTGACATGGCAGTCTGAGCCGGAGTATGACGGAAGTGCGGAGGGAACATATACCTTTACCGCGGTTCTGCCGGATGGCTATACACTGGCGGAGGGTGTCAGCCTGCCGCAGATTACAGTGACGGTAGAAAGCGGTGTAGATGCCATAATACAGGCATTGCTTGAACGGATTGCAGCACTGCCGGATGCGGAGGAATATCTTGCTACAGGGCCGGATATGGAAGAAGATGGGGATGCCTATGCGGAATGGGAAGAAAAGCTGAATGAATATGTGAAAGAAGCCCTTGCCATCTGGGAGGATTACGAGGCGCTGACAGAGGAACAGCAGGAACAGATGCCGGAGGAAGAACTGGTAAAACTGACGGCATGGGTGGAGATTGCAGAAACACTTGCAGAAAGCAGTCAGGTCATGGCGGCAGATGATGTTTCACATATGCACTGTATCTGCGGCAGGAATATAGTTATTGGCGACCATACTGTCCATAATACAGATATTGAGTATAAACTGCTTACTATAAATGATAGCGGACAACTTCTGATCAACGGAGATGTGAAGGGAGATGCGGAGGCGGGTTATACGCTTACTTCAGGATACTATTTTTTGAAGGAATCAGAAATAACAGAAGTAGGTACCATTACCATTGACGGGAATGTAACACTATGCCTAAATGGCGGTACACTGAAACATATAGGCGAGACTGGAAGCGTAATTGTAGTGAATAAAAATAGTACATTTACACTTTGTGATTGTAAAAATGATAGTGGCTGTATTAAGGGAGGAAAGGGGGAGTCTGTTGGTGGTGGAGGGATATTTATGGATGATGGAAATACTTCTGAAACCACATTTAATATGTTTGGCGGAGTTATTAAGGAAAATCAAACTGATAAGGGTGGTGGAGGAGGTATATATTGTATTGGTGACAGTGCGACTATAAATTCTAAAGTAAATATATATGGTGGAAAAATCATAGATAATTTATGTTCCGGTACGGGAGGAGGAATAAATGCCGCATATGCCCAAGTAAACATATTTGGAGGAAGTATTGAGGAAAATAAGGCACAAAGGGGCGGAGGGATAAATCTAAACAACAGCAATATAGAAATATCAAACGCATCCATTATAAATAATACAATTACGCAGACAAAGTACGGCGGGGGAGTATTTGGCACAGAGTGCAAAGTGTTTTCTATATCAGGTACAGTAAATATTTCTGGAAACACGGATAGGGATGAAAAAACAAGTAATGTTTTTTTTAGAACTGGTTTGTTTTTTGATGTTACTGGTAATTTAGAAGGTTCATCTATTGGAATTACTGTACAGAGTCCACCGACAGCGGCAAAACCTAATCCTGTACAAGTAGCAGGTGGAAAAGAATATGGAATTACGCCTGCTGACTGGAATTGCATTTTTAGTGATAACGATAATGACTATGAGATTTTGTGGAAGGAAACAACAGAAGAAACAGATTCTGGCAAAGAACCACGCAATGAATTATGGCTGGCGCTGCCGGGAAGCTGTGACCTCGGAGGACTTGACTTATCGGCAAGCGGTGCAACACTTTCTCCGGAATTTGAGGCTGACATAACAGAATATACCTCAACGGTTGCCAACAGTGTTGATGAAGTCGGTATCACGGCAACACTGGCAGATACGGCGTCGGGGGCGGACATTACAATAAAAATTAATGATGGTGCGGAGACCTCGATGGAAAATGGGGTGCCGAAAACGGTTGATCTTGTTGAGGGCGAGAATACCATTGTGATTATCGTAACTTCCGGAGAAATGTCGAAAGCATATACCATTAAGATTACAAGGGAAGAAGCAAAGGGCTATCCCGTCACCATAACCACTTGCAAGGACGGTGCGGAGTGGACAGGAGCGCCATCTGGCTATAGACTTACTTCTGATGATGGAAAGACATTCCTTCCAAGCCTTGCTGCGCCGGACGGTACATATAAAATTTATATTGGCGATATTGATACCGGCGTGGAAGTAACCGTGACGGGAGCAGAAACTTCCGCCAGAGTGGATTACTATACCGTCACATTCTATGACGGAAATACAGAACTGACAGCTCCGGCACAGCAGATCGTCCTAAAGGGTGCTGCGGCATCTGCGCCAGCAGACAAACCCACAAAGACAGGCTACACATTCAGCAAGTGGGTAACAGCAGACGGCGGCAGTACGGCATATGACTTTAAGAAAGCAGTTACGGGAAAAACTTTGCTTTATGCGAAATGGACGCCCAACACCTATCAGGTGACATTTGAATACCACGGTGCGGATGGCGGAGATACCACCACAAGCAAAAATGTGACATATGCCAGTGCATACGGTAATCTTCCCGTACCGACCAGAACAGGCTACACGTTCAAGGGCTGGTACACTGCTGAGGCAGAGGGGCAGGGCGCTAAGGTTGATGCGGAAACTATTGTAACGGAAACGTCCGCCCACACCCTTCATGCCCGCTGGAAGGATGAGACACCACCCGCCAAACCCGTACTGCAAAACGGCGTAACCCTGCCTGCAGGCTGGACGAACGCACAGGAAAAAATCCCGCTGAAACTGTATGACGGTGTGGGTGTGACCGGGCTGCAGGTAAGCGTTGACGGAAGCTCTTTCGCAGAAGTAAATGGTTTTCCGGGTGGGACAGGCAGCGTGCTTTATGATTATACCCCTGTTCTGGAGGGAGAGCACACTTATCAGTTTAAGGCAAAAGACGCGGCAGGCAATGTTTCCGCTGCAAGTGATACATTTACGGTCAGACTGGATAAGAAAAAACCTCAGATTGGCGCGCTTACTTACGAAAACAAGGTGAAAGACTTATCAGACTGGATCATCGGCAAAAAGAGCATGATCGTCCATGTGCCTGTCACGGACGAGGGCAGCGGCGTGGAAAAGATCAGCTTTTGCCTGACGCCCGGAGATGCAGCCGGAAATCTTAATGCGGACAAAGCGGAGAAAAAGACAGCAACGGTTACAAACGGCGAGGCGAAGATCACCTTTGACAAGGACTTCCGCGGGACCATTACCATAGGCTGTACCGACAGGGCGGGCAATGCGGCGGACAGCGTGACGATAGGAGCAGATGGAGGCGGCGTGATCGTGGAAGACCGGGCGCCGGACATTACGGTACAGGCGGACCGGAATACGTCCGATACACAGCAGACCAGATCGGATGGTGTGGCTGTATCAGAAGGATACTATGAATCAGCGCCCGCGCTGCTTGTGACGGTTAAGGACGATACGGACAATGCAGTCACGGCGGGGATGGATTCTGTTTCCTATAAAGTAGGAGACAGCCCGGAAAAACCGGTCACCTTTGACAAAAGTACTTTACAGAAGTCGGCACAGGCACTCTTTACCATTCCTGCGGCAGAGATACCCACGGGCATTACTGAGGTAAAGATAACCGCTAAAGACAATGCGGGAAATGAAGCGGCAAAACGCTTTCCCGTGAAAGTCAAAGGGCCGGAAAAACAGCCTGCGGCAAAGATTGATTACAGGGAAGAGGAACTGACAGGACTTGTACCGAATGGTATCTACAGCATAGACGGCACGGAATATACAGCGGACAGGGAAGGAAATATCCCGATAAAAGAAAACTGGTTTGACAGCACTCTCAGCATCATCAAAAAGGGCAGCGGCAGCGGAACCACCGACAGCCCTGCGCAGAGCCTGCCCGTTCCGGCAAGACCGCCAAAACCCACACCCACGGGTGCAGATGTGAGTACGGCAGGGGGAACCGGAAAACTGACCGGACTGACGGCGGGCGTTACCTACGAGGTTTCCACGGATGGCGGAAAGACATGGGTGAGCCGGACGGCGGACGGAAGCGGCCAGATCACGGGGCTTGCACCCGGCAGTTATACGGTGCGCGTAAAAGCCGGAGACACAAACTTTGCCAGCGAAAAAAGCGATCCTGCGAAGATAGACGCTTTCAAGGTCAGCGTGACCTTTATGGCAAACGGGGAGAAGTATAAAGAGATTACCTTAGATTACGGCGCAGCCCTGACAGACATCCCGCCCGTGCCGCCGAAAAAGGATGCGGGTGACCAGATTTATATAAGTGAGTGGTGCAGTGACGAACAGGGCACTCCGGCGGTATTTACCGCTATCACGGCGGATATGACCGTTTATGCCGTTTACACGAAGGCGTATACCGTTACCATGCAGACAGGCACAGGCTATACCCTGTCAGCAGAAACAGGCAGCGCAAGTCCTGTGAAAGAAGGCGGCAGTTTTACTTTCCGCTTTGCGTTAAGCAAGGGTTACCGGAAGACGGACAACTTTGCGGTCAGGGTGAACGGTGTCAAAGTGGAACTGACGGCAGCGGAGCCTTATACCTGTACCATCACGGACATTCGCGAAAACAAAACCGTCACCGTGGAGGGCGTGGTCAGAAAACCCGGAAAACCGTCTGATTCCGGTGGAGATAAAGACAAAGAGGACGACCCCGGGCCGGAGGACTCTGCACCGGAAGCAGGCGGCCAGACGCCGGAGAATCCGACACCCGGATCGCCCGTAAATCCGCCGGCGAAACCAAAACCGTCTGCACCGGACATCACACCGGCGGCGGATCAGGGGAAGGAAAGCAGGCCGGGAAGCAGACCTGTGGCGGAAAAGAAGCCGGAGGGCAGAGCGGAAACCACACCCGGACAGAAAGAAAATGCGATACAGAAGGAAAACGGAGCGACTGGGGAGACGGCACCCGGAACAGACGGCGAAAGTGCGGGAACACCGGAAGGCGCAGATACCAGAACGCAGGCGGAGGACGGTACGGGATCCGGACAGCCTGCGAAGGGGACAACGGCACAGAAGGCGGAGGTAAAGTTCGGAAAAGGCACGGTCATCGTGACGGTGGTATGCGAGGAAGAAAAATGTACCGCGACAGTGGCGGATGCCGAAGCAGTCGTAAAGGCGGTACTGACGCCCGGACAGCAGGAAATCGCAAACAGCGGCGAAACCATAGAGATCAGGGTAGACGTGACGGATATTTCCGAAAAAGTGCCCGCACAGGATAAAGAGGTGATAGAGAGCGGTATCGAAGCGTACCGTGAAGAAGTGCCGGGGCTTGTGCCTGGCATGTACGTTGACATATCCATGTTTATTAAGATCGGGGATGGAGACTGGAACGTCATCACGGAGACGAGAGAACCCGTAGAAGTGGTGGTAGGTATTCCTGAAATACTGTTGGGTGACAACAGGGAGTTTATCATCATCCGCGCCCATAACGGGGAATATACCTTTATGAACGATCTGGACGATGAGCCGGACACCATCACCGTCAGCACGGATCTGTTCTCAAGCTACGCCATCGCCTATGTGGAGACGGACGGCGCGGAAGCAGACAAAGAAGCGAAATGCGGACTATGTCATATCTGTCCGACTTTCCTTGGCATTTGTTACTTTATCTGGCTGGCGGTTATTTTGGCAGTCGTTCTGATCGTGATACTTGTGGTATGGCGGCGGAAAGATTAATTGCCTGCCGAAGAAATATGTGCTATACTTCGAATATGGGAAAACCATAGAGCCAAAGGCGGCTGCCCTCCATTTCGGAGGGACTAACCCTCCGGACGAAAGAAAGGAGGGCGTTGCCAATGATGATTACATATTCTGACCTGGTTCAGACTGGAATATTCATTGTTGCCCTGATTGGACTGTGCTACACAGTTTTTAAGGGAAAACGAAAATAGCCGCCACTACTGCAATAGTGACGGCTGCCTTGTAAAAGGTTGATGCTAAACACTTATTGAGGGTAGCCGCTTCTATGGCTTTCCCTCTTTCTGCCTTTAATATAGCATACCTGCCAGCAGGGTTCAAGCATTAAACTTAAATTGCACTTGTTAAAGATTATACGGACACAGGACGATATTTAAGTTATAATTGAGGTAGCATTTAACTACCCGCTCCCAGCATCCTTTTTGTAAAAGAAATGGAGTGGTATACTCTGTGCAGGAGGATATTTTTCGATGAAAAACTATGTGAAGCAGTTACTTCGCACGCCGGTTCAATCTGTGTTTATTATCGTTTTGATTATGGTTGTAACAATCATGATTGTGGTGGGCGGCAATCTCTGGGTTACCAGCGACAGGCTGTCGAAGGCGTATGAGGATGATTTTATTACCATCGGTACGGTCGTCCAAAAGCCGGATACCGTACAGGAGCGTAAGGTATGGGATGCGCAGAAGGGGGACTATCTGCTATACAAAGATTCCGTATATAACCGGTATGCAACAAAAAAGGATATGGATTTTCCGGAGACCGCCTATCTTACAGAGCCGGAGAAGAGGGTGTATTGGGGGTCTTATGGACCGGAATATTTGCATATCGGTGAGGACAAGGCTGATTCTTATATCACGGTAGCGGAGTTTTCCCCGCAGGAGGATTATGTGCCGGAGGAATCCGGAAAAATTCTGATCACGAAAGTTTTAGGAGACGACAGGATAATGGAGGGGAGTGTGGTGTGGTTCTGTGACCATACGAACCGGTATCCGGAGGAATTGAAGGCGGATCGAACCTATGTAGCGATGATCACAGAGGCAGGGTGGACTCATGGAAAAGAGTGGGACGCGGCTGATAAGATTTATGACGAGCTGGAATTTGTACCGGAAATCGCAGAGCCTACCTTGTATACGCCGGAGGGAAAAAGAATAGAAGATCCTCTGGATGTGCAGGGTATTTATGAGGTCACGGAGGGGTTTTATGAGACGGAGGCAGGGCAGCGGTTTCTGGCAGCCGCAGATACGGCGGCTCTCTATTATGAGACGCAGCCTGTGGTTGGGACGAACAGTACAGATCTTCTGATGCCTTTTTATGAACGGAGCGCCTGGGTCTGTGAGGGACGTTACCCTACGCAGGAGGAGTATGAAAAGGGAAGCCCGGTGTGTCTGGCGCCCCGGACTTTTGCGGAAAACAACGGACTGTCAGTGGGAGATACGGTCACCACGAGGCTCTATTTTACAAATGCCGCGACACGTCCGGACATAGCCTTCGGTTCAGGGGGCGGCCACATTGATTTTCAGTTCATGGGACTTGACGGGAAGCTGCTTACACCTTTTGAGGAGAAGGAATACACCATAGTCGGCATCTATGATTATACTCAGCTTACAGAGGGAATCGGGAGAGACGAGCTGATCGTGCCGCTTAACTCTGTTCAGAACAAAGCGGAAAACATCGTGGATTACGGGCCTATGGCGGACGATAATACATCCTTTGAGCTTCCGAACGGAAGCATTCCGGACTTTCTGGAGACCAGCGCAAAGCATGGTGTGGACAATCTGGTTTATACCTTTTATGACAGAGGATATTCGGCGTTGAAGGATGGAATCCGGAATTTAAAAAATATGTCGGCGGCTCTGGTTGTCATGGGGATGACCGCCGCGGTGATATTGACCTTGCAGATTTCCCATATTTATATCACAAAGCAAAAGAGGCGGATTTCCATTGAGCGGCTGCTTGGCGTGACGGCGAAGAAGTGCAGGACGATCAGTCTGGCAGGTATTCTGCTCCTTCTGCTTTTGGGGACGGTTCCCGGTGTGGCAGCGGGTATGGCGGTTTCCGGGCGTGTGAACATAGAGGATATGGGACAGGAAGATTTTAACCGGAAGTACAGCAACTTAGGGCTGGCGGTGGAGACGGCGGTCGATCTGTCCGGGCAGAGCCAGGAGGATCCTGCAGTTTCCTGCTTGCTGGGCGGACTGGTGCTCGTGTCTGCTGTCGGAATCTCCGGTGTAAGAGTGTGGAAGATCCTGAAAAGAGAGCCGCTGTATCTGGTGGAATCCGGGATGGCCTGGAAATAGAAACCGAAAACTGCTTTCACAGGGAGGTTCAACTTGTATCATTATATAGTAAAATGTGTAAAACGACAGAAAAGCCGTAGCATTCTGGTGGCGCTTATAAATTTTGTGCTTGCCATCCTGCTGAACCTGTATTTCGGGCTGATCGGGAGTTATCAGACGCAGTTATCGGAGCTGGCGGCAAACACGCCCATCAAATGTACGGTCACCAATCCGGACGGAACCATGGAGGCGGGCATCGCCGTGAGCAGCGATACTTTGCGTGACTTGCAGGCGGCGGAGCAGATCAGGGACCTGGACTGTTCCACACAGCTAAAGGCGGGCTTTGGTGAATTGGAAGAAGCGCACCGGGAAGGGCGGCTGAATCTGAACGTGGGAGCGGTCAACAGGATCGACAGTACGGTGCTGCCAGAGGATATGAAGGTGGCATATCAGAAGGGATGGGATGAAACTCTCTTTGCAGGGGCGGGGAAGGTATGCCTTCTGAAAAAATCCGATATGGAAGAACAGGGGATTGTCTATGGCGATGAGATTCCCTTTACGGTTTACTATTACCGGTATGAGGACAAAAGGCAGGATGTGGATATTCTGGAACTGGGGTATGTGCACCTGATGGTGGTGGGGCAGATCGATGACGCTGATCCGGTAGAATCGCGGGAATATCCGGATATGATGGTACCTTTTCAGACGGTGTGGGATGCGTTTGAGGAAAAGCAGACCGACTTTACGGCGGAGGCGGTTTCCTTCTATGTAAAAGACCCTCTTTCCCTCAACGCCTTTAAGGAGGAGATGGGACAGATCGGGGAGATGGGTCTTTTGGAAGTCTATAAGGGCGACGGTGCCAGATTTTCCTACAAGGGAAGCGCTTTGTATGTACAGGACGGCACTTTTATCACCATGGCGGGCAGACTAAAAACGGCGATCCGCATATTGACGGCCTTTTTGCTGCCCATGGGTATACTGGTGTTTATCGTTGGCTATGTGATCAGCCATTTGCTCGCAAGCGGCAGGGTGAAGGAGTTCGCCCTGTTCCGGTCGCTGGGGGTGGGAGCGCCTCTGGCGGTGTGGGCATTCTGGTGTGAGCAGCTTGTCCTTGTGACTGCCGGAAACGTGGCCGGGGGTCTTGCGGCCCTGCTTGTGGGACAGCAGGGCATACAGGAAATTCTGCCGGTATGCGGGGCGGCTTTTAGCGGCTATATGATGGGAACTACGGTGGCTCTGCTTTTGCTGGCGAAAGAAAAGCCGTTGGAGCTTCTGACATCGGAATGAGGAAATGGAAAAGACGATCATGTTTGGGAGGTGGTCTGCATCATAGAAAGGAATATTCGCAGTATAATTTCAGAATATCCCGGGGTTATTTACGGATTTACAAGCATTGCATACAGCGGATATGCGGCTGCATATCAATCCGCTCTGGTATTTGCAGTACCCTACGGGGAGCAGCTTACAATCGAAACTTACTCCGAAGAAAAGTTTGAAAAGGGTATACAGGATGCGAAAAAGGTGCTGGAAAAAATTCTGGGGCGGCTGCAGGAAATGCTTGACGCATATAAAGTAAAATACGATATTCCGCCTGTAGCACAAAATAACGAGACAGATCTGACAGCCCCTTTTTCGTTTAAATTTGCGGCAGTCAATGCCGGAATAGGCTGGATTGGAAAAAATGATGTTATCATTACTAAAAAATACGGACCGAGAGTAAGACTATCTGCAATTCTGATAGATGAGCAATTTGTTTATGGCAAAAAAACCGCAAAGAGCAATTGTCCTGAAAATTGTAAAAAATGTGTTGATAGCTGTCCATATCATGCATTACATGATGTACAATGGGATATCGACTCGTTGAGAAGCGACATAATAGATTACAGGCTGTGTAACGAAAAAAGAAGCTTATATATCGAGAAGCATGGGAGAAAAAACGCTTGCGGCCTTTGTATGGCCGCTTGTCCGTTTGGAACGCGGGAGGTGCCTGACGATGGAACCCTATTCCGATGATTGGGATGAAGAGAGACAAGTCCGCATCCGCTATGAGAGAAGACAGCGTATGCGGCGGGAGAGACAGCGGCGTATGAGGAGGCGGCAGATGGTGCAGCGCCTCCTGTTTCTTGGCGTGTTTTGTGTGGTAACGGTCTTGATTGTGACAGCTGTAAAATCCGGCAGGAAAGCGGGAGAAGCGGAGGGTGAGCCGCAGGAGCCGGCGGTGGAAGCCGTGGAGGGGCCGGACGGATTGGAAATCGAAAAAATAACCGAAAGCATAAGGAAGGAAGAAAACGGAGAACCTGAGAGAGAAGAACCGGAGGCAGAGGAGGAGCCGGCGGCATATCGTTTCGATGAGACAGAGAATACGGCGGTCATTGACAGCCCGGACGTGATCAGCACACATGCGATTCTGGTGGATGAGAGCACAGATACCATTATCGCGGCCAAGGGCGCCAGGGAGAGAATCATGCCCGCCTCCATGACGAAGGTCCTGACGGTGCTGGTGGCGGCAGAGCAGATCGAAGCGGAGGATTGGGACGACACGTTCACGATGACGCTGGAGATCACGGACTATGCCTATGTCAATGACTGTAGTTCCGTGGGCTTTCTGGATGGGGAAAAGGTGCCGGTGCGGGATTTGTTTTATGGCACGGCCATGCATTCCGGAGGGGATGCCGCGCTGGGGCTCGCCTTTTATGTGGCCGGTTCGCAGGAAGCCTTTGTGGAGCTGATGAACCGGAAACTGGATGAGCTTGGCATAGGGGGCAGCACGCACTTTACCAACTGCGTCGGGCTTTATGATGAGAACCATTACAGCACGGTCTATGATATGGCGGTTATTATGAAGGCGGCGGCGCAGAACGAACTGTGCAGGAAAGTTATGTCCAAGCACATTTACACGACGAAACCCACACAGGAGCATCCCGACGGGATTGAAATTTCTAACTGGTTTCTGCGAAAGATCGAGGACAAGGACACCGGCGGCGAGGTGCTCTGCGCGAAGACAGGGTATATTGTCCAGTCTAAAAACTGTGCCGTGAGCTATGAGATATATGAGGACGAAACGCCTTATATCTGCGCGACGGCCGGTTCCACAAGCAGTTGGCGGTGCATCTACGATCATGTGGAAATCTATAACAGGTATATTCCGTCAGAAGGAAACAGGGGCGGGCAGGAAAGGCAAAGCGATGCTGAAACTGATTAAGATTGCCGTAGGAAGCGCGGCAGCTATTTTTCTGGCTGATTTATCGGGGCTGAACTACAGCACATCGGCGGGGATCATAACGCTTTTGACGATACAGGATACCAGTCGGGAGACGATCATTATTTCCGCGAAAAGAATCTGTGCGTTCCTGCTGGCAACAGGTCTTGCATACACGGTTTTCCGGCTGTTCGGGTATTCGGTGTTTTCCTACGGCATATTTTTGTTCCTTTTTATTGCCTGCTGTGGTTCCCTCCATCTGGGAACCGCCGTCTCCACCAACGCGGTATTGGTCACGCACTATCTTCTGGAAAAGAACATGAGACCCGCTTCTGTTGGAAATGAGGCGCTGCTTTTGCTGATCGGGGCGGGAATCGGCACGCTCCTGAATCTGTATATGCCTGATAAGGGAAGAGAGATAAGACTGATGCAGCGCAGGCTGGAGGAGGATCTGCGGGCGGTGCTTTTTCGCATGGCGGAGTATATCGGAAAAGAGGAACGGCCGGATTATACGGAGAGCTGCTTTGATAAATTGCAGGCAGATATTGGCGTGGGGAAAAAACAGGCTTATACCTATATGAACAATACGTTTTTTCAGGAGTCGAAGTATTTTATCGACTATATGAACATGCGGGAGCAGCAGACAGTTGTCCTGCGGGATATTTATAAGAAGATTATGAGTATGCGGACCGTTCTGCCGCAGACGGAACAGGTGGCGGAGCTGCTCTGCGAGACGGCAGAGACGTTCGGGGAATCAAACAACGCGCGCGGGCTGCTTGCGAAGCGGGAAGAGGTGCTTTTGCGGATGAAGGACTCCGGACTGCCGGTGACGAGGCAGGAGTTTGAGGACCGGGCGGTCCTCTACGGGATTTTGATGGATCTTGGGTACTTCCTGCAGTTGAAGAAGGCGTTTTCCGACGCTTTGACAAAGGAGCAGGTCAGGAGGTACTGGAGCGGGGAATGAAAAGCGGATGTGCCGGGAGCAAAAAACCGTCTGGTGAAGGGTGAAGATCTTTCTTGTAAGCGGTAGTGACATACGTTATAATAAACGCAGAGAAAAGCGGAAGCGTCTTTCGGGAAAGCGGGAGTAGATTGAAAAATCATGCTGATGCACTGATTTTTCAATCGGCAATTTGAGTCAGAGCCTCAAATATGCCTTGATCGCAGTCGGAAATTCGATATTTCCGACGCGTGTCATCGCAGTAAACTGCTCTGACATGGAGGAGTAGTATGCAAAGAGCGGTATCGGAATCCAGAATAGAGCAGGTTTATCAGGTGCGGCCGGAGCATTTAAACGGTGCGGGAAGACTGTTTGGCGGCAAGCTGATGGAGTGGATCGACGAGCTGGCGGGGCTTGTGGGTATCCGTCATGCACAGCGGGACGTGATAACGGCCTCTGTGGACAATCTGAAATTTATCCGGGGCGCTTACCTGAAAGATCTGATCGTGCTGATCGGAAGAGTGACCTTTGTGGGAACCACTTCCATGGAGGTGCGGGTGGATACTTATATTGAGAGCATGGACGGCATCAGGAAGCCCATAAACAGAGCTTATCTGACACTGGTCGCGATTGACGGGGACGGGAATCCCACGGAGGTGCCCGGACTGATCGTGGAGACGGAGTCGGAAAAGGCGGAATGGGAGGCCGGGATCAGGCGGCGGGAAATGCGCAGGCAGCGGCGGGCGGAAGGATTTTGATGTCAGGCGGAGCGAGGGAGGAACAGAGCCAATGGCGACGACAAAGGAATTTCATGATTATGTGGTGGGAAATCTGCAAAGAGTGGGCGACGTGACGACAAGAAAGATGATGGGAGAGTACTGCGTCTACTTTCAGGGGAAGCTGATCGGGGATATCTGCGATAACTGTCTGTTTTTAAAGCCCACGGAATCGGTTCTGCGTCTTTTGCCGGATGCGGACAGAGACTATCCTTATGAGGGTTCCAGGACACAGATGGTCATTGTGGAGGATGTGGAGAACGAGGCGCTTATGTCAGAAATCCTGCAGGAGATGTACAAGGAACTGCCGGAGCCGAAGAAGAAAGCGAAACGGGCCTGAGTGGGAGGAAAAAGTTATGCCGAACACAAATGCGACCAAGGCCGCGCTGGGGGAATCCCTGAAAAAACTGGTTCTGACAAAGCGGCTGGAGAAAATAACGATCAATGATCTCACTTCGGACTGCGGCATCAGCAGGATGGCATTTTACTATCATTTTAAGGATATTTATGATCTGGTGGAATGGCTCTGTGTGGAAGACGGAAAAAAGGCTTTGCAGGGGAAAAAGACTTACGAGACATGGCAGGAGGGCATGAGCCAGATCTTTGAGGCCATTCTGGAGAATAAAGACTTTATCCTGAACGTGTACCGCAGCATCGGCAGAGAAAAAATAGAGAGCTACCTCTACCAGCTTACATACAATATGATAAAGGAAGTGGTGGAGGAAAGGTGCCGCGGGATCGCGCTTGCGGCGGATCACAAAGCTTTTATCGCGGATTTTTACAAGTACGGTTTTGTGGGAATCATACTGGACTGGATCGGCCAGGGCATGAAGGCCGGTTACGAAGAGATTGTGGAAAATATGGGCGTTATGCTGCACGGCAATATCGCCTGCTCCATTAAGAACTTTGAGAAAATGGACAACGGCGGATGATTTGGTTTACATAACAATAAGTTTTCTAAACAAGTAAGGCGGAATGATAAGTTTTTTATCATTCCGCCCTTTTTGTAAATTGGTAAAAACGAAAAGAATGGATATGATAGCTTTAGTAAACAAATTGAAAACAGCGGCGGCAGCAGAAAACCGCCGGAATCAGGAAAGGTGGAACATATATGGCAAACAAAAAAAGTATCGGACTTGGTGTGGCGGCAGTAGCGGCAGCAGGAGCGGGAGCGGCTCTGGCGGCGAAGAGTTTAAAGAAGAGCGCCAATGTAGGACTGGAGTCCGGGCAGACGGCAGACGATGGCCAAAACGGAGGCAGCGGGGAAAAGGCGGCAAAGGGACACCGCAAATACACGGAGCTGGATTACCGCAACACCGAGCTTGGCCGGTATGATAAAAACAGCAAGGGTATTTATTACAGCAACGGCAACTATGAGGCGTTTGCGACGCCGAGAAAGCCGGAAGGTGTGGATGAGAAAAACGCCTACATCGTGGGCAGCGGTCTGGCATCCCTGGCGGCGGCCTGTTTCCTTGTACGTGACGGACAGATGCCGGGAAGCCATATCCATATTTTAGAGTCCATGGACATAGCGGGCGGCGCCTGCGACGGCATCGACGATCCGACCAGAGGCTATGTGATGCGCGGCGGCAGAGAGATGGAGAACCATTTTGAGTGCCTTTGGGATCTGTTCCGCAGCATCCCTTCCATCGAGACGCCCGGCGTGTCGGTACTGGATGAATACTACTGGCTGAACAAGGAGGATCCGAATTATTCTCTCTGCCGCGCTACCGTAAACCGGGGGCAGGATGCCCACACGGACGGCAGATTTAATCTGAGCCAGAAGGGCTGCATGGAAATTATGAAGCTCTTTATGACAAAGGATGAGGATCTCTATGATAAGACGATAGAGGATGTTTTCGATGAAGAAGTGTTTGACTCCACTTTCTGGCTGTACTGGCGCACCATGTTCGCCTTTGAGAACTGGCACAGCGCACTGGAAATGAAGCTGTACTTCCAGCGCTTTATCCATCATATCGCGGGCCTGCCGGATTTCAGCGCGCTGAAATTCACCAAGTATAACCAGTATGAGTCATTGATTCTGCCTATGCAGAAGTATCTGGAGGCGGCGGGGGTTGACTTCCAGTTTAACACCGAAGTGACCAACGTAATCTTTGACTTTGAGGGGGATAAAAAGATCGCCAAAGCCATCGAGTGTAAGGTGAAGGGCGTGGAAAAAGGTATTATGTTAACCGAGAATGACCTTGTGTTCGTGACCAACGGAAGCTGTACCGAGGGAACGGTCTATGGCGATCAGAACCACGCGCCCAACGGGGACGCAGAGGTGCGCACGAGCGGCTGCTGGAGTCTCTGGAAAAATATCGCGAAGCAGGATCCGTCCTTCGGGCGGCCCGAGAAGTTCTGCTCCGATGTGGCGAAGACCAACTGGGAGTCCGCCACCGTCACCACGCTGGACGACAAGATCATTCCTTATATCGAAGCCATCTGTAAGCGCGATCCCAGGAGCGGCAAGGTGGTGACCGGCGGTATCGTGAGCTGTCAGGATTCCTCATGGCTTCTTAGCTGGACCATCAACAGGCAGGGCCAGTTTAAAGAGCAGGATAAGAATAAGGTCTGCGTATGGGTGTACGGTCTTTTCACGGATGTGGAGGGCGATTATGTGAAAAAGCCCATGAAGGACTGTACCGGTAAGGAGATCACGCAGGAGTGGCTCTATCATCTTGGCGTGCCCGTAGAGGAAATCGGGGAGCTTTCCGAGAAGAGCGCGGTGTGCGTGCCTACCATGATGCCTTATATTACCGCCTTCTTTATGCCAAGGACGGCGGGCGACAGGCCGGATGTCATTCCGGATGGCTGCGTGAATTTCGCGTTCCTCGGACAATTCGCCCAGACACCGAGAGATACCGTGTTCACCACGGAGTATTCTGTCAGAACCGCTATGGAAGCCGTATATGGACTCCTTGGCGTGGACAGGGGCGTGCCGGAAGTGTGGGGCAGCGTATACGATATCAGGGAGCTTCTCTCCAGCAGCGTGAAGCTGATGGATGGCAAGTCTCCGCTTGAAATCAATCTGGGACCGCTCAACCCTGTGAAGAAGCTGCTGCTGAAACTGGTGAAGGGAACGGTAGTGGAGAAGGTGATGCGGGATCAGGGTGTTTTGAAGGAAGGGATGTAAAACTATACTATAGGGGAAGGGTTTTTGTGAAAGAGTGAAAACAGGCGGCGTGGTTGCGTTGCCTGTTTCGCCAATTCAAAATAATCAAATACAGCCGGCAAGTGTAGATATCAGGCTTGGCAATACATTTTGTGTTGTGGAAGATTCTTCCACGGCTATTTTAACTTTTACCGATAGAATGATTTATAAAGAAATACATGCAGAAAAATATTTGTTATTACCCGGACAATTTGTTTTGGCGACTACGAAAGAAACAATAAGTCTGCCGGACAATTTGACTGCTTTTGTCGAAGGAAGAAGCTCACTTGGACGCATGGGATTGTTCATTCAAAACGCTGGCTGGGTTGATCCGGGCTTTTCAGGTGAAATTACTCTGGAATTATTTAATGCAAATCGTTGTGCGATTGAACTACAGGCCGGATATAGAATAGGGCAATTAGTGTTCGCGCAGATGGATCAGGCTGCTTCAAATCCTTATTGTGGTAAATATCAGGGACAACGAGGGGCAACTGGCTCTAAGATATATTTAGATGATCCTTTGAACAGATAGTTTTTTATATTGTTTTCAGAGAAAAGTAATAGATAATAGTAGCTAATATAATAGCCAGAACTTGTGCTTATTGATGAAATGAGATAAAATATTATCTATGAATATAAATTATAATTTTCTTTCAAAGACACTGGGAGAGATACAGGAGATCATTGCAGGCCGCCTGCGTACCATCCGCAGAAAGCGGAAAATTTCACAGAAAAAACTGAGCGAATTATCGGGAGTAAGCTTGGGATCTGTGAAGCGGTTCGAGCGAAGCGGCGAAATCTCTTTTCTCTCCTTTATTAAAATTACATTTGCGCTGGGACTGAACGAGGAGCTGGAGCGCCTGTTTGAAGAGGTGCCGCCTTTGTCAATAGAGGAGATCATTCATGGATAGGATTGAACATCTGGATGTGTTTTACCATGAGAGGAAAGTCGGGACTCTGGCGTCGTACAAAAAACGTCTGGCGGCTTTTGCATATGAGCAGGAGTGGCTGGAAAGCGGATTCCCGATCAGCCCCTTTTCTCTGCCTTTGGAAAAGAAGGTTTTTGTCCCGCGTCCGGATCCTTTTGACGGTCTGTTTGGGGTGTTTGCGGACAGCCTGCCGGATGGATGGGGGCGGTTTCTGGTGGACCGGCTGATGTTGAAAAACGGGATAGAGCCTGCGGCGGTTGGGACTTTGAACCGACTTGCCATTGTGGGGGACGCGGGTATGGGGGCGCTTTCCTATCGGCCAGCGATTCACTTGAATGACGCACCTTCGACAGTAGAACTCGATCAGATTGCAGCAGCGTGCGAAACGCTGCTAAAGACAGAATATTCGGAGGACTTGGACCGGTTATTCCGGCTGGGAGGATCCTCTGGGGGAGCGCGGCCTAAAATTCTGACAGAAATAGGCGGGGAGGAGTGGATCATCAAATTTCCCTCCGGCGACGATACGAAGGATATCGGGAAACAGGAGTACGAATACTCTCTGTGTGCGAGGGAGTGCGGCATTGAAATGGAAGAGACAAGACTGTTTCCATCCGGGAGGTGCGCCGGTTACTTTGGCACGAAGCGTTTCGACCGAAGGAAAAAGACCATGCGGAGCGATACATCAACAAATCAGTAAAATCAAGGCATTCCGCAATTCAGTAACAGCATGGTCGGCAGGGCATTACAGAAGTTTTACAAAAAACAGATACAATAAAAGATTTTTTTGAACGGCAAACCTATTATAAGCAATAAACAAATGTCTTTTTATTGATAGGTCAGCTCATTTCTGCTATAATCGGTAAAGACTGACAAAAGACGATAAAAATAGACAATTTGACGGAGGAAACTGTTTGGATAGAAATGTAAACATAATTACAGACTTAAAGGGAAATAAAATTGTACTAATAAATGATATTATATTCAAAGGAAAAAGGTCTGTAAACTGGGACGATGTAAAGAATTATCTTGAAACCTATGTCGGTGAATTTTATGAAATTGCCGATACAAACGATATTGTATACATTGGAAAAGAGCTACCGGACGAATACACTGGTTCGCGATATACATATTCGCTGAAAGGGGCGAATGCGAAGGCAAAAGCAAATGCATCGCAGGGGATACCGGAGATGTTGGAGATAGCAACCGGAAAGCATTTCAGGGAAAATTCCGGTGAAAAGCATAACAGAAATGCCGCGAACGGCTGGTATCGGTATAATTCACGTTTTGCACTGCCAGTTTATGATGAAAGTGGGGAAGTAGAACGATATAATGTGTTTCATGCCTCCATGCTGATACGGTACGATGCAGACGGAAAAATGTATCTTTATGACATTATGGACATAAAAAAAGAAACGAGCAACCCTTTCGAATCATAAGATTTTACTTGGCAAAAAACCCATCTCCTTTTCTACAGTATAGGGTATGCGGAGATTGCTGTCAAGCATGATTTTTAAAATTAATTGGAAGAATAGGAAAAAGGAGGAGTCAGTTATGCGCATTTCCATAATGCGACTTATCTGTGTTTCTTTTTCTTATCGATTTATCTGATGATTTCGAGCATCGTCGCGATGTCTTCTGTCGCCATTGTCACCTTTGACTTCTCGATCAATATGTTTCCGCCGGTCATAATGTATGACGGCATGACCCGGATCCCCTCATAATAGATTTCGCTGTTTCGCAGTTTGTAGGTGGAAACGGCAGGAACCGCATTTTTCTTAGACGCTTTTTTCGTAATCATGTTAAAAGCCTTCTTTGCCACATCACCCATAAGCATAATCACCTTTACATTGGGGAATAAAGAAAGCTCTGCTTCCAGGTAAGGCAGACTGTTTTCGATGCTGCTTTTCTCAATGGCAGATGCCGTCTTAGGCGTTTTTACGGCGTTTGTGATATAAATGCCCATCTGTAACACGTCCTGAATGGATGTGACTTCCGCGCCCGCGCCCTGTAAGAGGGGGAGCGTTGTTTTCAGATAGCCGGCGTCCGGTGCGCCGTAAAAATCCTGTGAGGGGTCGGAGGGGACCACTTCATTGATCATAACTGCCTTGATCGTGAGCGGATCGATTTCAATATTGTTTAAACAGATGCCGCTCTTAGAACTTAATTTTGTTTCAAGTGCCGCTTTTATATTCATATCTTCATGCTCCTTTTTTGGTTCGTTTGCTAATAGAATAACACAAAAAAGGTGACAACTGGTGTCAACTTTTTGATATTTTCTCACATTTGGCGTTTATAGCGTGATTAGGGTCGTTTCCTTTACCAAAACAAAATTATATGATAAACTTTGAATATAATGAAAGGGGAATAGCGAACTTATGAAGATATATATGGATAATTGTTGTTATAATCGTCCCTATGATGATCAGACCTACATTAGAATACATTTGGAAACAGAAGCGAAACTGCACATTCAAGAGCTGGTTAGGAATGGTGAAATTGATCTTGTAACTTCCTATATGTTAGAATATGAAAATGGCAAAAACAGATTTTCTCACAAAAGACAGGCAATAGCCGATTTTATGAATGCAAATGAATCATACTATGTAGGAATAGATAAAGAAACAGAAGTAAGAACGTTTGCGGAGCGTATTATGGAGACGGGTATCAAAAGTGCAGACGCGTTGCATGTTGCTTGTGCAGTTTTAGCCGGAAGTAATTATTTTATTACCACGGATGACCGTCTGCTTAAATTGCAGACAGCGGAGATACAGGTGGTAACTCCGGGAGAATTTATTAGGAGATTGGAGGTGACTGATTGATGCATAGTGCAGTAGAGCTTATGGATACGGGGTTTGCCTGTCTGGTAGAAAAATTGGGAATTGTTGATGCAGAGCGTTTTGTGGCAATGATAAAACGGGATAGTTTTGATTATACACTTTGGCGGAGAGAATATTTCGATGATATGACTTTGAAACAGGTGAGTGAGGAGGCGGCGGCTTACGCAAAAAGCCATCCTCATAAGGGAAAAGGAATGAAGGTATAAACAGGCCTATTTGGAGTAAGAAAACTATAAAAGTTTCTATACTCCAAGTTCCTGCATCACTGTTACATCGGCTTCAGATTCCGGTTCAGCCGATCCACCATCCATGCGATCCGTTTTTCGCGTCCGGCGTCCGTCTTTGCGTCGAGATAGGCTTTCGTGTATGTCTTCTTCACGGAAGGGGACATTGCCTGAAAATTCGTGCAGGCAGGCTCGTACTCTTTTAACAGGGCGGTGAGCTGCGCAATCTGCTCCTCCGTGACCGCCGCAGGTTTTGGCTTGTCCCACTGGCCGTTTTGTTTGGCTTCCTCTATTTTCTTTCTGCCGTGGTCTGTCATAATGCCCTGCGCTTCCAGCTCTTTGACCAGAGTCTTGTTTTTCTCCGACCACTTGCTGTTTTCCCTGCGCATGGAAAAATATTTTTTGTAGCTTTTTTCGTCGATGCTCTGCATCTGGCCGTCGATCCAGCCGAAGCAGAGAGCCTCTTCAAGGGCTTCCCCGGCCTTTAAGGTTTTCGGTCCGCCTGCCTTGCCGAACAAAAGCCAGACGCCGTCTTCTGAGAAGCAGTTGCCGGAAAGCCAGTTTCTGAAATCTTCTCTGGTGGCAAATGTCAGGATATCGCTCATGATATAGTCCTCCTGTGAAAAAACAGTGGCGGGAAACCCGCCCCGTGTTAAGTCCTCGAACACTTTTAGAGATCATTCCGATTAGAGATCATAATACATCATAAACTCCGCAGGCGTGGGAATCTGTCCGGCTTCCTTCGCCTCGGCGCGCTTTCTTGCAATCCACACGTCGATCAGCCGCTCCGGGAAGACACCGTCCTTTGTCAGATAGTCGTGGTCTTTTTCCAGCGCGTCCAGCGCCTCTTCCAGTGATTTGGGAAGTCCCTTGATTTTTTTCTGCTCCTCGGCGGAGAGTGTGTAGAGGTTAAAGTCGTAAGGCCCCCAGCCGTTCGCCGCGGGATCGATCTTCTTCTCGATGCCGTCCAGGCCCGCCATCAGAATTGCCGCGTAAGCGTAGTAGGGATTGGCGGTGGCGTCCGGGTTTCTCAGTTCGAAACGCTTGGCCTCCGGGGACTTCGCGTAGGCGGGAATACGGATTACCGCGCTGCGGTTGGATGTGGCATAACCCACCGTCACGGGAGCCTCATATCCGGGTACCAGCCGTTTGAAGGAGTTGGTGGAAGGGTTGGTAAATGCGCAAAGCGACGCGATATGAGAGAGCAGGCCGCCGATAAAGTAATGGGCAGTCTGGCTTAAGCCGGAATAGCCGTTCTCATCGTAGAAGACGGGCTGGCCGTCCTTCTTAAGCAGCATATGTACATGGAGGCCGCTGCCCGCTTCCTTATAGATAGGCTTGGGCAGGAAGGTGGCTGTCTTGCCTTCTCTGGCAGCCATGTTTTTGATGATATATTTGATAATCATGGTATTGTCGGCCATGGTGGGCATATCGGCTAATTCCACTTCGATCTCCATCTGGCCTGGCCCGCCTACCTCATGATGGTGGTATTTGACTTTGATGCCCCAATCTTCCATTTCCATACAGATGCGGCTGCGCAGATCATAGCCCACATCCTGAGGCGCGGCAATGTGGTAGCCGCCGTGGGTCACTTCGTAGCCGTTATTGCCGGGAGTATCCAGCCGGCAGTTCCAGTCGGCCTGTCTGGTGTCGATCTGATAGGCGCACTGTTTCTGCGACACTTCGTAGCGCGCGGAGTCGAACAGATAAAATTCAAACTCGGGTCCGATCACCATTTCATCCGCTACGCCGGTTTTTTTCATGTAGTCCATGGCCCGCAGGGTCACGTTTTTCGGATACTGGTCAAAGGGGGTGTTCTCGCCCTTTCCGATGACACAGACGTTGCCGCACATGGTCAGCGTGGGTACATCCGCGAAAGGATCCACATAGGCGGTATCGGGATCCGGCAGGAAGACCATGTCGCTCTTTTCGACAGGTGCGTACCCATAGTTGGAACCGTCGAAGCCGATCCCGTAGACGAAGACGTTTTCATCGAACCGCTCTACCGGTATGGTAATATGACGCCAACGTCCGTCGATGTCGGTCATTTTGAAGTCGATCATGCGGATCTCCTTCTCCTGACAAAGTTTTCTGATTTCTGCACTTTTGTCCATAAACATATCCCTCTCTGTGTTTTGGAGCTGTGCGGTTTTTGTGTGGCACAGCGCCTTTTGCATTATCTGTCTGATTACACTATACTACAGAAGAAGTGCGACGGTAAAGCTGATTTTGAGAATGATGCGGGAATTGTGTGACAAATGTTACTTTTCACACCCGCACCATGCACTTGCTGCATGGTGTCGGAGCCAGCGCCAAAATGCCGGTTTTTAGGCATTT
>ERZ808040.868-NODE-868-length-23178-cov-5.963032_pt1 | contig 23178 bp, 19 predicted proteins | sample MGYA00380191_ERZ808040 | MGnify/ENA primary metagenome ERZ808040 (study PRJEB31490, sample SAMN06133395) | mouse gut metagenome | isolation source: J6 | host: mice | place: China: Chengdu | collected 2015-05 ...
GCAGGGTAGCCAAGTCCGGCAGGGATAAACGCTGAAGGCATCTAAGCGTGAAGCCCCCCTCAAGATGAGATATCCCTCACACAAGTGAATAAGACCCCTTGAAGACGACGAGGTAGATAGGGTATAGGTGTAAGTGCAGCAATGCACTAAGCTGAATATTACTAATCGGTCGAAGGCTTATCCTGAGAGGTATAGGGAGAATGTTGGAAAGATGTCAGACAGATAGATAAGAGATTAATTTTTGTGTTCGGTTTTGAGGGAACAATACAGTGTGACCTCATGGTCTAAGATGGCGAAGTAGCTCAGTTGGCTAGAGCACACGGTTCATACCCGTGGTGTCGAGGGTTCGAATCCCCCCTTCGCTATTTTTTATATATAAAAATATAAGTCACTACGATATGGGTATTTTACGATTTGATTTTGAAAAATTTATTGACTTTATTCTACAAAAGTGATAAACTTTTATAGTATTCAATTAGAACTATGAGCTGACTTGTTCTGCAAATCATTCCATTTGATGCAGGCAAGTCAGTTTTTTTAGGCGTATGTAGAGTACATAAATATTTTTAATGGAGGTTTTCAGTATGAACAATGGAACAGTAAAGTGGTTTAATGCCCAAAAGGGTTATGGATTCATTACAAATGAAAGTACAGGAGAAGATGTATTTGTACACTTTTCAGCAATTATGTCTGAGGGATACAAGACTCTTGAAGAAGGTCAGAAAGTTACTTTCGATATTGAGCAGGATCCTAAGAATAGCTCGAAGCTCAGAGCAGCAAACGTTGTACTCGCATGATGTACGAGTACTTCGCCCATAGACATAAGACCCCTCTGACGGACTGATCTGTCAGAGGGGTTTTTATCGTCTTATAATAATTTAGTGATTCTAGCCATTGCTTCGATGGTATTTTCACGATTGCCAAATGAGGTGAGACGGAAAAACTTCTGCCCGTTTTTGCCAAAACCTGCCCCCGGGGTACCGACAACTTGTGCTTTGGTCAATAACTCATCAAAGAAATCCCAAGAGTCCATATCATTTGGACATTTAAACCATATGTAGGGGGAATTGACACCGCCAAAACAGTGAATGCCTTTTTGGGTCAATCCATCAGCGATAATTTTTGCATTTTCTTGATAATATTTTATATTTTCCCGGCATTGTGCCATGCCTTTTTCTGAGAAAACGGCTGCTGCACCTTTTTGAACAATATAGGACACACCGTTGAACTTTGTGCTTTGGCGGCGGCTCCACATCGCATTTAAGGACATTTCTACTCCGGTTGAGGAGGTAAATTTTAAATCTTTTGGCACGATCGTGTATCCGCAGCGTGTACCCGTGAAACCGGCTGTCTTGGAGAGGGAACAAAACTCAATCGCACATTTTCTGGAACCTTCAATCGCAAAGATACTTCTGGGAAGTGAGGTATCTGTTATAAAGCATTCATAGGCGGCATCAAATAAAATGAGCGCTTCGTTTTCGAGTGCATAGTCCACCCATTCCTTTAATTGTTCCTTGTTGTAGGCAGCGCCCGTGGGATTGTTTGGCGAGCAGATATAGATAATATCCGCATGGATGCTGTGGTCTGGCATGGGCAGGAAGTGATTGGTCTCATCTGCATTTATATACGTAATATTTCGTCCATTCATGATATTGGTGTCAACATATACAGGATATACCGGGTCTGGGATCAGGATGATATTATCCTGGTCAAAAAGGTCTGTAATGTTTCCGGTATCACTCTTGGCACCATCGGATACAAAAACTTCGTCGGCTGCGATCGAGACATTGTTCTGACGATAATAATCAACAATCGCATCGCGAAGAAACGCATATCCATGGTCTGGTCCATAGCCCTTGAATGTCTCAGCACTGGCAAGGGCATCAACGCCTTCGTGGAGCTGTTCGATGACCGTGGAACCAATGGGGAGTGTCACATCGCCAATACCCAGACGAATCACTTTTTTGTCGGGATTGTCAGCGATATACTTGTTGACGCGGTGTGCAATTTCAGAAAAGAGATAGCTTTCTTTTAGATTCAAATAATTTTCATTTAATTTTGGCATAATATAGCCCTCCTTTATAGTTGTCCTTATCAGGAATACTATAATCATCATAACGGTATCCTGTATCTTTGTCAATTTGAAATATTGAAAATATGTATTAATTATGTTAAGTTAATGTGTAGGAGTGTTTTCATGCACGCTTTAACAAGTTTGGATAATCATATATTTGAGGCGGCGGTGGTATTAGCGGCGTCTTGGATGGGTACGATGATATTAGGGGAGCGCCCAGTATTATAACGGCTTGTCGGAAAGGAGTAAAAAATGGGTGAATTTGAAAAGGAAATAAAGGATGCAAAGAGAGTGGTTTTAGAATTTTTGGCACAGGCAAAGCTCAAGAAGGGAGAGCTGGTGGTGATCGGCTGTTCGACAAGTGAGATCGCTTCTTGTCAGATTGGTTCATACTCAAATGAGGCACTTGGGGAGGCGGTGTTTGTGACGATGTATGAAGAGCTGCAAAAAGCGGGTCTTGCTGTCGCTGCACAGTGCTGTGAACATCTTAACAGAGCACTGATTCTGCCAGAGGCGGATGCAGAACGATTTGGATATGATGTTGTCAATGTAGTTCCACAGCCAAAGGCGGGAGGCTCTTTTGCGACTGCTGCATGGAAGCATATGGAGCATCCTGTGGCGGTGGAGCATATCTGGGCACATGCGGGAATTGATATTGGAGATACCTTGATTGGTATGCATCTAAAGCCGGTCGCAGTGCCTGTGAGGCTGGAGCATCCGGTTATAGGCGGTGCGCATATTGTATGTGCAAGGACAAGACCCAAGTATATTGGAGGAGAGAGAGCACACTATAATGAGACGTTAGAATAAACTTTGGATAAACTTATGAAAATGTCTTTTCTAAAGTGGTGATTATGTGTTATAATCGGTATGTCTATTATAGGACTTGAAAGGATAAAATGAAATTGAGCCGTAAAAGATTTATTGAAATTTTGGTTCCAGTGCTCACACTGATGACGATTGCAAACTGCATTGTAATACTCGTGCTGGTGATGAATATAGGGAGAAAGGTTAACCGGTTAGAACAACAGATTCTGCTGATTCAGGACGAGACGAAGAATGCTTTGGTAAAGGAACAGGAGCTGGTGTTATCTGATATTTCTGATATTGATGGCAATGCTGTAGATGCGGAAGAAGCGGCGGACATTGCAGCGGTAGAGATGCAGGAGAACACACATAAATGGGACGGAAAAGGGGACAGCAGCAGTGGTATCAGGCGGGTCTATCTGACCTTTGATGATGGACCAAGCGCGAATACCGACAGGATTCTTGATATTTTGGCGCAGTATGGTGTCAAGGCAACATTCTTTGTCGTAGGTAAGGAAGGATATGCGGACCAGTACCGGCGTATTGTGGAGGACGGACATACACTGGCGATGCATTCTTACAGTCATCGGTACAATGAAGTGTATGCGTCGCTGGATGCATACAAGGCTGATCTGACTAAGCTTCATGATTATCTGTATGAGCTTACAGGCGAGGACTGCCGGTTTGTGAGATTTCCGGGCGGCAGCAGCAATACGGTGAGTACGGTGAGTATGTGGGATTTGATTGATTACTTAGACAGTGAGGATATGGTATATTTTGACTGGAATGTGTCAAGCGGAGATTCTACAGGCGGTAAAAAGAGTGTGGAGCAGCTGACAAGCAATGTACTTGATAATATAGGTAAGTACAACAATGCTGTAGTGCTATTTCATGACGCAGCAGGAAAAACGACCACGGTGGATGCGCTGGCAGGGATTATAGAAAAGATACTTGACTCTGACAATACAGTACTTTTACCGATTTCGGAGGATACGGTAAAAGTGCAGCATTTGCATCAATAGCAATATAATATTATACAAAATAAAATTGGAGGATAATGAACGATGGGTTTTTTTCAGGATTTGAAGCAGGATTTATCACAGACAGTAAACGGATTGGAGCCTGAAGATGCGGTAGCTGAACTCAATCTTGAGGAGGCGGAGGCAGCAGCTTCGGAAGATTTGTTTGGCACATCAAGGGAGGATGATCTGGCAAAACTGGATGCCATGCTTGAACAGGAGGTTGCAGCGTATGGTGATGTGGCAGTGAAGCCTGTCAGCTTGCAGGAGAATCCTGTACACAGGAATAACGATGATACAGTGGCAGCACAGTTGGCAGCAAATGAGGTGGAAATACCTGTAGCAGAAGAAAATAGTAAAAGAGAGGCAGATGAGGAGATGGAACAGTTATTGAATGAGGTAGAACAGAATATACAAGAGCCAGCATATATGGATGTGGCACCGGCGGCAGAGACGCGGGAGCATACAGATACAAGCACAGCGGCTTCGACAGATACCGCAGTGATCACCGCAGGAATGAATATTACGGGTGATGCGACAAGTACTGGCAACATGGATTTGATCGGCAGCATCACAGGTAATATAGAGATTTTGGGGAAGCTGAATGTCACAGGAAGCATTACGGGTAATTCTTCGGCGGCAGAGATCTATGCAGAATCTGCACAGATTAACGGTGAGATCAAGAGCAAGGGCAGCGTCAAGATTGGCCAGAGCTCCGTGGTAATAGGCAACATCTTTGCGACGAGTGCAGTGATTGCTGGTGCGGTAAAAGGAGATATTGATGTGCATGGTCCTGTCATCTTGGATACGTCTGCGATTGTGATGGGCAATATCAAGTCAAAGTCTGTGCAGATCAACAACGGTGCAGTGATCGAGGGAATGTGTTCACAGTGCTATGCAGATCTCAGTCCTACAGCATTCTTTAATGACGTGAAGAAGAATAGAAAACAGCAGTCATAGAGTAGGAGCTGGTAGCATATGAAGAGAGTATTATTAAAGCTGAGTGGTGAGGCACTCGCAGGAGATAAGAAAACAGGATTTGATGAGCCGACTGTCACAGCGGTGGCAAGGCAGGTAAAGGAAATTGTAGACAGCGGCGTTCAGGCGGGAATCGTTATCGGCGGCGGCAACTTTTGGAGAGGCAGGACCAGCGAGACGATTGACCGGACCAAAGCAGACCAGATTGGGATGCTCGCAACGGTGATGAATTGTATTTATGTGTCTGAAATTTTTCGATCTATAGGCATGGGGACAGAGATCTATACACCGTTTCAGTGTGCTGCGTTCACAGAGCTTTTCTCGAAGGACAAGGCACTGGCGGCACTCGAGGCAGGAAAAGTAGTGTTTTTTGCGGGCGGTATCGGACATCCGTACTTTTCGACAGATATGGGCACGGTTCTCAGGGCGATTGAGATTGAGGCGGATATGATTTTGTCAGCGCGGGCAGTGGATGGCGTGTATGACGCGGACCCGAAACTTCATAAAGATGCAAAGAAATATGACACGATTCCAATCAAAGAGGTGGTTGACAGGCAGCTTGGGGTAATGGATCTCGCCGCGGCGGTGCTCTGTATGGAAAATAAGATTCCGATGACCATCTTTGGCTTGAATGAGGAGAACAGTATCATCAATACAGTAAAGGGAAAATCAAATGGCACTGTCATTACAGTCTGATGTATCATAGACAGGGTACGGTGGCTTTCGATTGAGAATATAATTAGAATAAAAATCAGGAGGACATAACAATGGACGCAAGAGTAAAAACATACGATGACAAAATGCAGAAAGCGCTCGATTTTCTATTATCAGATTATCAGACAATTCGTGCAGGACGTGCCAATCCCCATGTGCTTGACAAGTTAAAGGTGGACTATTATGGAACGCCCACACCGATTCAGCAGGTTGGGAACATTACAGTGCCAGAGGCGAGGATGATTCAGATCGCACCGTGGGAGAAGAGCCTGATCAAGGAGATTGAAAAGGCGATCATGGCATCTGATATCGGCATCACACCGAACAATGATGGCGCAGTGATTCGGCTTGTATTCCCGGAGCTGACGGAGGAGCGCAGAAAAGAGCTCGTGAAGGATATCAAGAAAAAGGGCGAGGAGTGCAAGGTGGCAGTCCGCAACATCAGAAGAGATGCGAACGATTCGTTTAAGAAGCTTGCAAAGTCAGAAGTGTCTGAGGATGAAATCAAGGATTTGGAGGATGCAGTGCAGAAGCTGACAGACAAGTATATCAAGGATGTCGATAAGGCGATCGAGGAGAAATCAAAAGAGGTGCTTACGGTATAAATGAACGGTAGGGGGGCGTGCATAAGGGATGTAGTGCCCTCTTCTTTTATGCACAGTGCTGTGTATAGAAAAGTTTATAAGAATCAAGAAAGGAAGTGTACTATGAATATACCAAATCATGTGGCGATTATTCTGGATGGAAACGGGCGCTGGGCGAAGGCAAAAGGGCTTCCGCGCACTGCTGGTCATGTGCAGGGGGCAAAGACGGTCGAACAGATTTGTGAGGATGCATACAATATGGGCATCCAATATCTGACCATCTACGCATTCTCGACAGAGAACTGGACGAGGCCGGACAGTGAAGTGGCAACGCTGATGAATCTGCTTCGGAATTATATGAAAAACAGCATCAAGCGGGCACAGAAAAATAATATGTGCGTGCGGGTGATCGGCGATAAGACAAAACTTGCGGACGATTTACAGCAAAGCATCGCCAAGCTAGAGCAGGAGACGCGGGATAATACGGGGCTTCATTTTCAGATTGCCATTAATTATGGGGGGCGTGATGAGATGCGCAGGGCTGTCACAAAGCTGGCAGAACAGGTGGCGGCAGGAACATTGAAGCCAGAGGAGATTGATGAGGAATTGATTGCTGCAAAGCTCGACACAGCAGGGCTTCCAGACCCAGATCTGCTGATTCGTACTTCGGGAGAGCAGCGGATCTCAAACTTTCTGCTGTGGCAGACTTCCTATGCAGAGCTTTATTTTACATCGGTGCTGTGGCCTGATTTCGATAAAAATGAGCTTGCCAAGGCGGTGGAGGCGTATCAAAAGAGAGACCGCAGGTATGGGCTTGTGAAGGAGGAGTCGTAGATGGCGTCAAACATTCTGGGAAAAATAAGCAAAGAGAGGACGATTAGTGCAGTTATTCTTGTGATTGCGGCGTTCGCGTCGATTCTGCCGGGAGGTATCATACTGGCAGTTGTGCTGTATGGGATTTCTATGGTTGGATTTTTTGAGCTGACAAAAGCATGCGGAGTCAGAGAGGGCCAGAAACCAAATACGCTTGAGATTGTGGGGCTTGTAGCCATTACCTGTTACTATCTGGTGACTTATTTCGTGCAAGATGCCTCGTATGCGGTAATGGTTATTTTACTGGCAATGATCGCGATGATGTCTGTGTATGTGTTTGGTTTTCCTAAGTATCATGCAAATCAGGTGATGGACGCGTACTTTGCGCTCATCTACGCGCCGGTCATGTTGTCCTTTGTGCTGCTGACAAGGCAGCTTGACGATGGGATTTATCTGGTATGGATGATTTTTATTAGCTCGTGGATTTCGGATACGTTTGCTTATCTTGCGGGCGTGATGCTTGGCAGGCACAAGCTTGCGCCGGTATTAAGTCCTAAGAAGTCTGTCGAGGGCTCTGTGGGCGGCATAGTGGGTGCAGCGCTGTTTGGCGCGCTGTTTGGCGCATATTTGGACAGCACGCTTGGACAGGAGCAGTATGTGATGATATTGGCAGTGGTCGGCGGCGTTGGCTCTGTCATATCACAGGTAGGGGATTTGGCTGCGTCCGCAGTCAAGCGCAATCATGAGATAAAGGATTACGGAAATCTGATTCCGGGTCATGGCGGCATTATGGACCGGTTTGACAGCGTGATTTTTACCGCGCCGATCACATACTTTTTAATTACAATTCTGATGAATGGGCATGGATGAACGATTTTGGGAATATAATAAGGAGGAGAACTTCGTGAAAAAAATAGCAATACTGGGTTCTACAGGCTCGATTGGCACACAGACTCTTGAGATCGTGCGCGACAATCCTGAGTTGCAGGTGGTGGGGCTGGCAGCAGGGACAAATATTGAACTGTTGGAAAAACAAGTGAGAGAATTTCAGCCGAAACTGGTTTCGTTGCAGCGGGAGGAGGACTGTAAGGAATTAAAAACAAGACTGGCAGATCTCGAAGTACAGATCATACCGGGCATGGAGGGACTGCTTGCGATCGCAGAGATGGAGGAAGCGCAGATCTTAGTGACTGCGATTGTCGGAATGATCGGCATTCGGCCGACGATCGCCGCAATCAAAAAAGGCAAAGATATCGCGCTTGCAAATAAGGAGACACTGGTAACCGCCGGGCATATCATTATGCCGCTTGCAGCCAAGATGGGCGTGTCAATTCTGCCGGTTGACAGCGAGCACAGCGCGATATTCCAGTCGATGCAGGGGGAGAATAAAGACCGCATCAGCAAACTGCTGATCACAGCATCGGGAGGGCCGTTCCGGGGACGAACAAGACAGCAGTTAGCGCAGGTGCAGCTTGAGGATGCATTGAAGCATCCGAATTGGTCTATGGGACATAAGATTACGATTGATTCAGCGACCCTTGTCAACAAGGGGCTTGAGGTCATGGAGGCGAAATGGCTTTTTGGCGTTCGTTTGGACCAGATTCAGGTGGTCGTGCATCCGCAGAGTATCATTCATTCGATGGTGGAATATGTGGACGGCGGAATCATTGCGCAGCTTGGAACGCCGGATATGAAGCTGCCGATACAGTATGCGCTGTTTTATCCAGACAGGCGTCCGATGGCAGGAAAACGGGTGGACTTCTATGAGCTTGGCAGCATCACCTTTGAGAAGCCGGATATGGAGACCTTTACAGGATTCAAGCTGGCGATGCGGGCAGCGGCAGAGGGCGGAAGCATGCCGACGGTGTTTAATGCGGCGAACGAGCGGGCAGTGAGCTTGTTTCTTGGCAGAAAAATCCGCTTTTTGCAGATTCCTGAGATGATCGAACTGTGTATGGATGCGCATCACAGCATAGAGAATCCCAGTGTGGAGGAGATCTTGAGGACAGAACAGGAGACATACGAGTTGATTCGGAGGAGGACAGAATAGGGAATGGTTGTCACAATTATTGTATTTGTGCTGATTTTTGGCGTGGTGGTGATCGCGCATGAGCTGGGTCACTTTCTGATTGCAAAATTAAATGGCATCAAGGTGCTGCAATTTTCAATCGGCATGGGACCCGATCTTATCAAGTTTACAAAGGGTGAGACGAAATACGTACTCAAGCTGCTGCCGATTGGGGGCGCTTGTATGTTCGAGGGCGAGGATGGGATTTATTCGACAGCGCCTGACGAAGCCGGGAAGGAGGGGCAGAAACCAGAGGGCGCATTTAATGATGCGAATGTCTGGTCAAGAATTGCCACTGTCTTTGCAGGGCCATTTTTTAATATTATTCTCGCTTTCCTGCTGTCGTTAATCGTCGTTGGCTTTTCTGGTGAGGTCATACCGACGATCAATTCACTGACAGAGGGGTATCCAGCGATCGAGGCAGGACTGCAAGAGGGGGATATTATCACTAAGATTGACAAAGAGCGCATTTACTTGCAGGGGGAAGTGACCTTTGCGTCCGCACTGAGCGGCGGCGAGCCGATGGAGATAGAGTATAAAAGGGATGGCGTAAAGCATACGACGGTCGTCACGCCCAAATTTAATGAGCAGGACAATCGGTATTATATCGGGTTTACGATTGGAGAGACCATCCAATGCAAGGGGCTGGATTTGATCAAATACAGTGTCTACGAGGTGCGCTACTGGTTCAAAACGACGATCAAGAGCCTGCTGATGCTGGTGCAGGGAAAACTTTCTGCAAATGATCTGTCGGGTCCTGTCGGTATCGCGGCGACGATTGATGAGACGATAGAAGTGACAAAACCCTATGGACTGCCGACGGTCGCGCTCACGATGATTAATTTTGCAGTGCTGCTCAGCGTGAACCTTGGCATTATGAATCTGCTGCCATTGCCGGCGCTTGACGGCGGAAGGCTTCTGTTTCTGTTCGTTGAAGTTGTCCGCGGCAAGCCTGTGTCGCCTGACAAGGAAGGATTGGTGCATTTTGTCGGGTTTGTGGCGCTGATGGTGCTGATGGTCTTTGTGCTGTATAATGATATTGCGAGGATTTTTATGCATTAAGGTGTTTGCAGCTTCTTGGAGAGGAGAAAGGTATGTATCGGGAGAAAACAAAGGTAATACACATTGGAGACAGGGTGATCGGAGGCGGAAATCCAATTCTGATTCAGTCCATGACCAACACAAAAACAAACGACGTGGCGGCAACTGTGGCGCAGATAGAGCGTCTTGCCAAAGCAGGCTGTGACATCGTCCGGTGTACGGTGCCGGATTTGGAGGCGGCGAAGGCGATTGCACAGATTAAGAATGCACTTTCGATGAATAAGATTTCAATTCCGCTGGTGGCGGATATTCATTTTGATTATAAGATGGCGGTTGCTGCGATCGAGTATGGCGCCGACAAAATCCGTATCAATCCCGGTAACATTGGGAGCAGAGAGAAAGTTGCGGAGGTGGTGCGGGCTGCCAGAGAACGGTCGGTACCGATTCGCGTCGGTGTCAACAGCGGCTCTCTCGAAAAGGAGCTGATCGAACGCTACCACGGCGTCACGGCGGAGGGCATTGTGGAGAGTGCACTAGATAAAGTGCATATCATTGAAGCGTTGAACTATGACAATCTTGTGATCAGCATCAAGTCCTCGGATGTGATGATGTGCGTGAAGGCACATGAGCTTCTTGCGGATAAGACACAGTATCCGTTACATGTAGGTATCACGGAAGCCGGTACGGTGACAAGTGGAAATATCAAGTCAGCAGTCGGGCTTGGCATTATTTTGAATCAGGGAATCGGCGATACAATCCGGGTGTCTCTCACGGGGGACCCTGTTGAGGAAATCAAGTCGGCAAAGCTGATTCTGCGCACGCTGGGACTTCGAAGCGGCGGTATCGAAGTGGTGTCCTGTCCGACGTGCGGCAGAACCAACATTGATTTGATAGGACTGGCGAATCAGGTAGAAACCATGGTGCAAGAGTATGACCTTCCTATCAAAGTGGCTGTGATGGGGTGTGCAGTCAACGGTCCCGGCGAGGCGAAAGAGGCTGACCTTGGCATCGCAGGAGGTATCGGAGAGGGGCTTTTGATCAAAAAAGGAGAGATTGTCAAAAAAGTGCCGGAAAGCGCGCTTTTAGAGACGCTAAAGTATGAACTAGACCATTGGAAGTAGGCTGAGGTGAGGGATGGAAAAGAAATTTTTCGAGGCATTTCCAAATCTTGAATTAGGCGGTGTGCAGAAGGATTTATTTGAGCAGACGATGGTGGAGCGCATCACCGCGACAAAACGCAAAGATTTACTGCGTGTATATTTCAGAAGTGAGCGTTTGATACAAAAGGAACTTGTCTATGCGGTGGAAAAAGAGATAAAAAAACAGTTTTTTCCGCGGGAGGATATCCATATTAAACTGTATGAGCGCTTTGCCCTCTCTGGGCAGTACAATCCTGAAAAGCTGATGGAGCTGTATCGGGACAGCATTCTCATGGAAATCAAAGAATGCGACCATATGCTTTACACGATGTTTCGGCAGGCAGATCTTCATTTTCCAGAAGAATCTGTGATGGAGCTTGTTCTCGAGGACAGCGTGATTGCAAAGTCCAAGGAGGATGAGCTGGTTGGCATATTGGACAAGGTACTGAATGAGCGCTGTGGATTTCAGGTAAAGTTTCAGACAGCGTACAAGGAAGCTGCGGCAAGCAAATACAAGGAGGATGATGCACTCCGCATCAGAAGGATTGTGGAGGTGATCAGCAGCCGTTTTGGCGGCAATGCAGAGGCGTCTTCTGTAGAGATGCCAAACGACATGCCAAACGATATGCCAACAAAGATGCCGCAGTCCACATCGCCTGCGGCAGAGAAGCCAAAGAGTGCTGCCGCAGCAAAACAGAAAACCCCGGCAGCTTCTGGCAGGTTTGAGAAGGGCACAGACAGAAGTATGCAGCGCAGGGCGCTAAAGCGTTCGGACAATCCCAATGTCATCTTTGGCCGTGATTTCGAGGAGGAGAGTATCAACATCGAGGAAATCTGGGGCGAGATGGGCGAAGTGGTGATACGGGGCAAAGTGCGTGCGCTCGAAACCCGCGAAATTCGAAACGAGCGAACCATTGTCAGCTTTGAGATCACAGATTTTACGGATACGATCAAGGTAAAAATGTTCGTACATAATGACCAGCTTGCAGAGCTTACGGCGGATTTAAAGACAGGGGCATTTTTGAAAATAAAGGGTGTCACCGTCAATGATACCTTCGACAGAGAGCTCACGATTGGGTCTGTCGTCGGCGTCATGAAAATTCCTGATTTCACGACGGCGCGGATGGACAACAGCCCGAGAAAGCGCGTGGAGCTGCACTGTCATACCAAGATGAGCGATATGGACGGCGTGTCCGATGTGAAGGATATTATCAAGCGTGCAAAAAAGTGGGGACACAGGGCGCTTGCCATCACAGACCATGGCTGTGTGCAGGCTTTTCCAGACGCAAACCATGCCCTAGACCACGGCGATGAATTTAAGGTCATCTATGGCGTGGAGGGGTATCTGGTCGATGACCTCAAGGAGATTGTGACAGATGATAAGGGGCAGCGGCTTGACGGTACGTTTGTGGTGTTTGATATCGAGACGACTGGATTTTCGCCAGTGACAAACCGCATTATAGAGATTGGCGCAGTGAAGGTGGACAAGGGACAGATTGTAGGCCGCTTCTCTGTCTTTGTCAATCCCCAAGTGCCAATACCGTTTGAAATCGAGAAACTGACGGGCATCAATGACAGTATGGTCATGGAGGCAGAGACGATCGAGCGCGTACTGCCTCAGTTTCTGGACTTTGTGGGAGATGCGGTGCTTGTGGCGCACAATGCGAACTTTGATGTGAGCTTTATTAAGGAAAATGCAAAGAGACAGCAGATTCCTGTAGATTTCACCTATGTGGATACCGTCGGCATCGCGCGGATGCTGCTGACAGGGCAGTCAAAATATACACTGGATGCAGTGGCAAAAACGTTGAAGATTTCACTTGAAAATCATCACAGGGCGGTGGACGACGCGGAGTGTACCGCAGAGATTTTTATGAAGTTTATTGAGATGCTGGCAAAAGAGGAGGTCTACACGCTCGAAGCGATGAATGAGATGGGCAAATCAAGCGTTGATGCGGTCAGAAAGCTCCATTCATTTCATATTATTATACTGGCAAAAAACCAGACAGGGCGCATTAATCTGTATAAACTGGTATCGGAGTCGCATCTGACTTATTTTTATAAAAGACCATTGATTCCAAAGAGCCTCATCATGAAGTACCGCGAGGGATTGATCTTAGGCAGCGCCTGCGAGGCGGGAGAGCTGTTTCGCGCGATGCTGGACGGTCAGAGTGAGGAGCAGATTGCCCAGATTATCTCGTTTTATGATTATCTTGAGATTCAGCCAATCGGCAATAACCGGTTTATGATCGAGTCGGAACGGCACCGGGACATCAACTCGGAGGAGGATTTGATCGCGCTCAATAAGCGGGTGGTGAAGCTTGGAGAGCAGTTTCAGAAACCAGTGGTTGCCACCTGCGATGTGCATTTTCTGGACCCGGAGGACGAAGTGTACAGACGGATTATCATGACCGGGAAGGGATTTAAGGACGCGGATGATCAGGCGCCACTGTACCTTCGCACGACAGAGGAGATGCTCGATGAGTTCTCGTATTATCTGGGCAGTGAGAAAGCGGAGGAGATTGTCATCACGAACACAAACAGGATTGCGGCTATGTGTGACAGAATCGCGCCGGTGCGCCCGGATAAATGTCCGCCGGTCATTGAGAACAGTGACCAGCAGCTCACAGAGATTTGTTACAGGAAAGCGCATGAAATGTACGGGGATGAGCTTCCTGACATTGTGGAGGCAAGGCTGAAGCGGGAGCTGAACTCCATTATCAGCAACGGATTTGCCGTGATGTATATTATTGCCCAGAAACTTGTGTGGAAGTCGGTGGAGGACGGTTATCTGGTGGGCTCGCGCGGGTCTGTCGGTTCGTCCTTTGTGGCGACGATGGCGGGAATCACGGAGGTGAATCCGCTCAGCCCGCACTATTATTGCAAAAACCGCCACTACAGCGATTTTTATTCGGAGGAGGTCAAGAAGTTTGCCGGAATGGCGGGCTGCGATATGCCCGACAAGCTCTGTCCGGTCTGCGGGGAGAAGTTAATCAAGGACGGATTTGACATTCCGTTCGAGACGTTTCTGGGCTTTAAGGGAAACAAGGAGCCGGATATAGACCTGAATTTCTCGGGCGAGTATCAGAGTAAGGCACATAAATATACAGAGGTGATCTTTGGATATGGGCAGACCTTCCGCGCCGGGACGATCGGTACACTGGCGGACAAGACTGCTTTTGGATATGTGAAAAACTATTATGAGGAGCGCGGGAAACACAAGAGGACCAGTGAGATTAACCGCATTGTGGAGGGCTGTGTGGGCGTGCGGCGCACCACAGGGCAGCATCCGGGCGGTATCGTCGTGCTCCCGGTGGGGGAGGAGATCAATTCGTTCACGCCGGTGCAGCATCCCGCAAACGATATGACGACAGACACCGTCACAACGCACTTTGACTACCACTCGATTGACCACAATCTGTTAAAGCTCGATATCTTAGGCCACGACGATCCGACAATGATTCGTATGCTACAGGATTTGACGGGAATCGATCCCACGACGATTCCTCTCGACGACCGGGAGGTGATGTCACTTTTTCAGAATACGTCGGCGCTTGGCATCACGCCGGAGGATATCGGAGGATGCAAGCTGGGCTGTCTTGGCATTCCTGAGTTTGGCACAGATTTTGCGATGCAGATGGTCATTGATGCGCAGCCCAAATATTTTTCCGATCTTGTGCGGATTTCAGGATTGTCACATGGAACTGATGTTTGGCTTGGCAATGCACAGACGCTGATTCAGGAGGGAAAGGCGACCATTTCCACCGCAATCTGCACGCGAGATGACATTATGACCTATCTGATTGGTATGGGGCTGGATTCCGAGGAGTCTTTTAAAATTATGGAGGCCGTGCGAAAGGGGACCGTCGCAAAGAAAAAGTGTGGAAACTGGGAGGAATGGAAGCAGGATATGCTCGATCATCATGTGCCGGACTGGTATGTGTGGTCGTGCGAGAAGATTCAGTATATGTTTCCTAAGGCACATGCGGCGGCGTATGTCATGATGGGCTGGCGTATCGCTTACTGCAAAATTAACTACCCGCTGGCATACTACTGTGCCTTTTTCAGCATCCGGGCTTCGGCGTTTTCCTACGAGACAATGTGTCTGGGGCGCGAGCACCTAGAGCGCGTCATGGCAGAGTACAGAAAACGCAGCGACAGTCTGTCCAATAAGGAGCAGGACGCATTGAAGGACATGCGCATTGTGCAGGAAATGTATGCGAGGGGCTTTGAGTTTGAGCCGATTGATATTTTCAAAGCACACTCAAGAAATTTTCAGATTGTCAATGACAGAGTGATGCCGTCGTTAAGCAGTATAGAAGGACTGGGGGAAAAGGCGGCAGATGCCATCATGGAGGCGGCAAAGGACGGGCCGTTTTTGTCCAAGGATGATTTTAGGAGCCGGACGAAAGTTTCTAAGACCGTGATTGATTTGATGGCAGATTTGGGGCTTTTGGGTGATATTCCAGAGTCCAATCAGATAAGTTTGTTTGATTTAGTTGGTTAAATAGAGAAATCGCACATATATTTTGTGTGATTTCTCTATTTTTTGTGACAATAAAATGAAAGAAAGACTTGTTATTTCATTGCTTTTCATGTAGAATGTAAATAAAGTGGCAGAAAGTGGAACGAAGTGGTGCAAAGTGGTGGTGGTTGCGTGTTCATGGGTGAATACAATCATACGATTGACACAAAAGGCAGGCTGACTATTCCCTCCAAGTTCCGCGAAGTTTTGGGAGATGATTTCGTGGTGACGAAGGGACTCGATGGCTGTCTGTTTGTGTATGACAACACGGAGTGGTCCGCTTTTGAAGAGAAGCTGAAGGCTTTGCCGCTTATGGATAAGGGAGCTCGCAAATTTGTCCGTTTTTTTCTGGCGGGTGCAGCCAGCGTGGAGGTAGATAAGCAGGGAAGAATACTGATACCGTCTGTGTTGAGGGAGTTTGCAGATCTGGACAAAGAAGTCGTGCTTGTGGGAGTGGGCGGACGGATTGAGATCTGGAGCAAAGAACGTTGGGAGGAAACTTCAGAATATGACGATATGGAGGATATCGCAGAACATATGTCTGAGCTGGGATTGATGATCTAGTCGGGGGAACTAGAGATTCTGGCAAGGTACTGGGGCGGACTTCGGAAAGGAAGTCATGAATGGAATTTAGACACACATCAGTATTGCTAAAGGAAACGATTGAAGCACTGAACATTATGCCGGGGGGCGTGTATCTGGACGGGACACTCGGCGGCGGCGGACATGCTTTCGAGGTGTGTAAGAAGCTTAATGATAACGGTCGCTTGTATGGGATAGATCAGGATGCAGACGCCATCATAGCGGCAGGAAAACGATTGGAGGAATTCGGGAAAAAAGCAGTCATCATTCGGGATAATTACTGTAATGCGAGAGAGGTACTTAGAGAACAGGGTGTGGACAAGGTAGATGGCATCGTTCTTGATCTGGGCGTGTCATCGTATCAGCTTGACACGGTGGAGAGAGGCTTCACCTACAAATATGACACACCGCTTGATATGCGTATGGACCAGCGCCAGATGCTGACGGCGAGGGATATTGTGAATGAGTATGATGAGAAGACGCTGTATCGGGTGATCAGGGATTACGGAGAGGATTCCTTTGCCAAAAATATTGCAAAGCATATTGTGCAGGCAAGACAGCACAAGCCGATTGAGACGACATTTGAGTTAAATGAAGTGATCAAGGCGGCAATTCCGGCAAAGATGCGTGCCGTGGGAGGGCATCCATCAAAGAGAGCCTTTCAGGCAATTCGTATTGAGTGCAATCATGAGCTGGAAGTGCTCAAAGATACGCTTGGCGATTTGGTTCATCTGTTAAATCCACAGGGGCGGCTCTGTATCATCACATTTCATTCTTTGGAGGACAGGATTGTCAAGAGCTTTTTTAAAGAGATGGAGCATCCTTGTACCTGTCCGCCGGAATTTCCTGTATGTATCTGTGGCAAACTTCCGTCAGGAAGGGTCGTAACGAGAAAACCTGTTTTGCCTTCACAGGAGGAACTGGAAGTCAATTCAAGGTCAAAAAGTGCGAAACTCAGAGTTTTTGAGCGGATATAGTTACAGTATATTATAATAAGGAAGGAACAGTGCAAATGGGACGTGCGGGCAGTCAGGGCGGAAGCCGAAATTCTTCAAAGAATTATCATTATATAGATGGAAGTGCAGTCAGAAAATTGCAGACCACGCAGACTGAGCGCGAATATGAGCGGTCAAGAGTAAGGGCGCAGTCTGTGCGCAAGCCGAAAATCAAAGCGGTTCCCATGAATAAGGGATATATCGCAGTGGTGGCTGCGGCGTTTGTGATCGTGTGCTGCGTATTGATGAGTTATGTCAAGATTCAGTCGGATATTACCAACCATATCAATCATATTTCAGAGCTGGAGAGCAGGCTCAATGAGCTGCGGCTTGCAAATGATGAGACTTATACCAAAATCATGAGCAGCGTTGATCTGGAGGAAATCAAGCGGATTGCAGTCAATGAGCTTGGAATGAAATATGCAAAGGAAGGACAGGTTGTTCAGTATACTGGCGAGGGAAATGATTATGTGCGCCAGTATGGGGAAGTGCCAAAATAAGACAGTTCCTAATTGTGTGATATGAAGTGCAGGGTGATTTGATGGCAGAAAGAAGTAGAGCAAATACAAGCAGAGGCAATAGAACTACGAGAAGCAGAAGTACCGGGAATAGAACTTCTGGAAATAGAACTTCTGTGAAAAGAAGTTCTGGGAAAAGAAGTACTGGGAATAAAAAAAATGGGAATAAAAGCGCTCGGAACCGAAGCACAACAAACAGCAGAAATTCCCAAATGCGCAGACAGGCAGACAGAAGAAAAAAAAGAAGGCAGCGTGCAAGCCTGAACAAAGTCAAATCAATGAAGCTGGCGGTGATGATGTTGATCATACTGCTGGCTTTTGCGGGGTTGGGAGGACGGCTGTATGTTCTGGCGCGGGACAATCAAAATGATTATCAGAAAAAGATCTTGTCCCAGCAGCGCTATGACTCCAAGACACTGCCTTTTAAGAGAGGCAGTATCCTTGACGCGAATGGAACGATTCTGGCAGCGAGCGAGAAAGTGTACAATGTCGTGCTGGACTGTAAAGTCATGCTCAACAAGAAGGAAAACGAAGAACCTACGCTCAAAGCGCTGTCGGAGTGCTTTGAGCTCGATCTGTCAGAGCTTCGCAAGTACGTGAAGGAGAATCCGGGTTCCCAGTACCGAGTGCTCAAAAAGCGGATTACCTATGATGAGATGAGTCCGTTTCTTGACCGCAAGAATGAGCACAACAAGACCGCAAAACAAAAGGGAAATGAAAAGATGGGCATCATCGACGGCGTATGGTTTGAGGAGGAGTATATCAGGCGCTATCCCAATAATTCCCTTGCCTGTGATGTGATTGGCTTTACAGGCACAGACAACAATGGCACATTTGGCTTAGAGGAGTATTATAATGATATACTCAACGGTACCAATGGCAGAGACTATGGATACCTCAATGATGATGTGGCGCTAGAGCGCGCGATTGTGCCTGCGGTGGACGGATACACACTGGTGAGTACGATTGATGCCAATATGCAGGCGATTTGTGAGAAATATATCAAACAGTTTAACGATGAACATACCAATGAGGCGAGAGAGGGGCTTGGCGCATACAATATCGGTGTGATCATTCAGGACTGCAATAACGGCGAGATCAAGGCAATGGCGACATATCCTGATTTTGACCTGAATAATCCCAAAGATCTGACCCCCTATTATCCAGAAGAACAGATCAAACAGATGGACGAGAAGGCATATTATAAGGCGCTGAATGCGCTGTGGAGAAATTTCTGTATCTCAGATACCTATGAGCCGGGTTCGACGGCAAAGTCAATTACGTTGGCGACCGGGCTTGAGACCGGCAGGATTCAGGGAAATGAATCCTATACCTGCGGTGGTTTATTGGAGGTGGGGGGGCATAAAATCAGGTGCAATGTCAGAAGTGGTCATGGGACACTGGACGTCAGCGGGTCTTTGGAGCAGTCCTGCAATGTGGCATTTATGAAAATGGGCGAGGCGATCGGTGTCAAAAATATGATACAGTTTGAGCAGATTTTTAATCTTGGACTCAAGACAAATATTGACCTTGCAGGAGAGACAAGGACAGATACCGTAGTATACACAGAGAGCTCGATGAATGCGTCAGAGCTTGCGACCTCTTCCTTTGGACAAGGGTATAATGTCACCATGATTCAGATGATCACCGCCTTTTCTTCTATTATAAATGGCGGATATTATTACGAGCCGCATATGGTCAGCAAGATTACGAACGCGAAGGGAGATACGGTGAAAAATATCGAGCCCAGAGTGCTCAAACAGACGATATCGGCGACCACCTCAGAGCAGATGCGCCAGTATCTGCATAACGCGGTTGCGCGAGGAACAGGAAAGTCGGCGCGGCCTGCCGGATATGCGATTGGCGGCAAGACGGGAACGGCGGAAATGGTGCCGCGTGACAAGATAAACTATGTGGTGTCCTTTATCGGATTTGCGCCGGCGGACGACCCACAGATTGCGATTTACTGTGTGATCGACCGTCCCAATGTGGCAAAGCAGGCAAGCGCATCCTATGCGACAGGCGTTGTGAAGAATATTCTGACGGAAGTACTGCCATATCTGCATATCTCAAAAACAGAGGAGATGACAATTGCAGAGCAGGAAGAGGTTGACCGGATGCTCGGCAATATCGTGCAGGGAAATACGCCTGAAAATGAGGACGGGAATGGCGATGCACCCAGTGATGGAACGAAAGAAGGAGAACAGGGAGAACAGGAAGGACAGGAGGGTCAAGGCGAAGCAGAGGATAAAAAGCCGTCGTATATCGTCGATCCTGATACGGGAGAACTGGTTGACCCGGATACGGGGGAGAAAGCACAAATGAATGACAGTGCAGATGGCGAAGCAGACGGTGATGCCGATTCTCTGCCAGTGGGCGTCAGCGGCAGAGCAGACAATATCAGTCAGGACAACAGCACTGATAATACAAATGGACCACCTCAGCAATAACATATAAACGCCTTTGGATTCATAAAATAATAGTAATCGGTATTTTGTGATAGCAGAGGTAAGGATGGCGATCAAAAACAGTACAGGAAGACGGAATATGACCATACAGAAAAGAAAGACTTTCGTACTGTGTGTCATGTCTGTGGCAGTATTGCTGCTGCTGGGCGTGCGCGTGGGATATCTGATGATCTTTTGCTCGGAGCACTATACTGCCCTTGCTACAGATCTTCATGAGCGGGAGCGCGACATCAAAGCGGCGAGGGGCAGAATCATTGATTCGACAGGGACTGTCCTTGCAGACAACAAGACAGTATGTACCATATCGGTCATACACAGTCAGATCAAGGAGCCTGACAAGGTGGTTGATATGCTGTGCCGCGAGCTGGGGCTTTCGGAGGAGTATGTGCGCAAGCGTGTGGAAAAGTACAGTGCCCGCGAGCGTATCAAGAGCAATGTGGATAAAGAGATCGGTGATAAGATACGAAATTATGATATGGCGGGAGTGAAGGTAGATGAAGATTATAAACGCTATTATCCATATGACGATCTGGCATCGAAGGTGCTAGGTTTTACAGGAGGAGATAATCAGGGGATTATCGGTCTGGAAGTTACATATGAGAAGTATCTGACAGGCAAAAAAGGACAGATTCTCACCCTGACAGATGCAAAGGGCATCGAGCTGGACGGCATGGGGGAGCGCAGAAAGGAACCAGAAGCAGGAAAAGACCTGTATATCAGTCTGGACGTCAATATCCAGCGCTATGCGGCACAGCTTGCCAAACAGGCGTATGAGACCAAGCAGGCAGCAGGCGTGTCAATCATTGTCATGAATGTCAATAATGGCGAGATCCTTGCGATGGTGGATGTGCCGGAGTTCCATCTAAATGACCCCTATATGCTGATAGATGAATTTCAGATTCAGTGTGAAGGGGACAGTGAGAGCACACAGGATTTGCTGAATAAAATGTGGAGAAACGGATGTATCAATGATACATATGAACCGGGGTCTACGTTTAAGATCATCACAGCGGCAGCAGGACTAGAGAGCGGTGCTGTGCGTCTGGAAGACAATTTTTCCTGTCCGGGATTTATTATTGTGGATGACAGGAAAATCCGCTGTCATAAAGTGGCAGGACATGGTGCAGAGGATTTTACCCATGCAGTTATGAATTCCTGCAACCCGGTATTTATCATGGTAGGGCTGAGAATTGGCGTAGAGCGCTATTATGAGTATTTTACGAAATTTGGACTTAGGCAGAAGACGGGAATAGACCTTCCGGGAGAGGCAGGGACGATCATGCATCAGTTGGATAAGATTGGAGAGGTGGAGCTTGCCACAATCTCCTTTGGACAGTCTTTTCAGATTACGCCCGTCAGACTGATGACAACCGTGGCGGGGCTGATCAACGGCGGGAAGCTGGTGACGCCTCATTTTGGCGTGAAGGCAGAAAATGCAGACGGTACCGCTGTAGATGAGTTTGTGTATCCTGTGTCAGAAGGGATGGTGTCGTCTGATACAACGGACAAATTAAAGTATGTGCTTGAGCAGGTGGTCGAGAATGGAGGCGGCAAAAATGGCTATGTGAAAGGCTTCAGGATAGGCGGCAAGACGGCTACAAGCCAGACACTGCCAAGAGGAAGCGGCAGATATATCGCTTCGTTCCTAGGATTTGCGCCTGCGGATGACCCTAAGGTCATGGCACTTGCCATTATTGATACACCGCAGGGAACATATTATGGCGGGCAGATTGCGGCGCCGGTGGTGCGGCAGCTTTTTGAGAATATTTTGCCGTATTTAGAAGAAATAGGATATGAATAAATAATTTTAGAAATTTGAGAGAGGGTGGATATAGCATCATGATGGATTTGAGAGGCAGGAAAGTAATCGTCGTCGGGACGGGCAAGAGCGGCATCGGCTCGGCGGTATTGCTTGAACAAAATGGCGCATTGCCAGTCTTATATGATGGAAATGAACATACAGACAAAGAGGCCGTGAAGGCAAAGCTTGCTGAGAAACTTGGGAGGGCGTCAAGAGCGGAAATCTATACAGGTCCTTTTCAGGAGGCGCTTGTGGCGGATGTGCCGCTCGCAGTGTTAAGTCCCGGCGTTCCTGTCGATGCAGAGTTTGTCGTACTTATGAAAGCGCATAACATTCATATATGGGGAGAAATTGAACTTGGCTATCAGTTTGCAAAGGGCAGCGTCATTGCGATTACGGGCACAAATGGCAAGACGACGACGACATCCCTTGTCGGACAGATTATGCAGGAGTATTTCGACAGTGTGTATATTGTGGGGAATATAGGCAATCCATACACAGAGGCAGCGCCTTTGATGCGCGGGGATACTGTGTCCGTCGCGGAGATCTCGAGTTTCCAGCTAGAGACGATCGAGGAGTTCCATCCGCGGGTATCAGCGATACTGAATATTACGCCCGACCATCTAAACCGCCATCATACCATGGAAAACTATGTGGCGGCAAAAGAGGCTGTGACAATGAACCAGACAGCGGATGATTATTGTATTCTGAATTATGAAAATGATTATACAAGAGATTTCGGTGACAGGTGCCCCGCTAAAGTCGTATATTTCTCATCGGCACGGCGGCTTGAGAACGGATTGTATTATGAGGGAGAGGACATATATCTTGCTGCGGATGGCGTGCCGCAACGTCTGTTGAACGTGAAGACGGACATGAATCTGGTCGGCCTGTGCAATATAGAGAATGTCATGGCAGCAATCGGTATTAGCATGAGTGCAGGTGTGCCAATGGAAAACATCACAGCAACGATCAGGCGGTTTGTGGCAGTGGAGCACCGTATTGAGTATGTTGCGGCCAAGAAGGGTGTCGTGTACTACAATGATTCCAAG
>ERZ808040.869-NODE-869-length-23172-cov-17.869625_pt1 | contig 23172 bp, 23 predicted proteins | sample MGYA00380191_ERZ808040 | MGnify/ENA primary metagenome ERZ808040 (study PRJEB31490, sample SAMN06133395) | mouse gut metagenome | isolation source: J6 | host: mice | place: China: Chengdu | collected 2015-05 ...
CAAGGGCCGCGGCCCCGTGGCCACCCTGCTGGTGCAGAACGGCACCCTGAAGCAGGGCGACGTGATCATCGCCGGCATGGCGGTGGGCCGCGTGCGCGCCATGACGGATTACCGGGGGAACAAGGTCACAGAGGCTGGGCCCTCCGTGCCGGTGGAGATCATAGGTATGGGCGAGGTGCCCGGCGCGGGCGACGATTTCCACGCCGTGGCCGACGAGCGCATGGCCCGGGAGCTGGTGGAGCAGCGCAAGAGCGAGATGAAGAACGCCACCACCGGCGCGGCCAAGCAGAAGGTGTCCCTGGAGGAGCTGTTCAGCCAGATCCAGGCGGGAGAGATGAAGGACCTGAACGTCATCGTCAAGGCGGACGTGCAGGGCAGCGCCGAGGCGGTGAAGGCCAGCCTGGAGAAAATCTCCAACGAGGAGGTGCGGGTGCGGGTCATTCACTGCGCCGTGGGCGCGGTGAACGAGTCCGACGTGATGCTGGCCACCACCTCCAACGCCATCATCGTGGGCTTTAACGTCCGCCCGGACAAGAACGCCGCCGACTCCGCGGCCCGGAACAAGGTGGATATGCGGATGTACCGGGTGATTTACGACTGCATCAACGAGATCGAGTCCGCCATGAAGGGGATGCTGGCTCCCAAGTTCAAGGAGGTGGCCTTGGGCGAGGCCGAGGTGCGCCAGGTGTACAAGATCACCGGCGTGGGCTTTGTGGCCGGGTGCTACGTCACCGAGGGCAAGGTGGCCCGAAACGCCCAGATCCGCCTGGTGCGGGACGGCATCGTGATTCACGAGGGTGTGATGAACTCCCTCCAGCGCTTCAAGGACAGCGTGAAAGAGGTCGCCCGCGGCTACGAGTGCGGCATCGGGATTGAGAAGTACAGCGATATCAAGGAGGGCGACGTGATCGAGGCCTTCGTGATGGAGCAGGTAGAAGTGTAAGCTATGCAGGGGCGGGCGGTTTCGCCCGCCCCGTTGTTGTTCATATTCTCAACGCTTCCACCAAATCTTTCCGCAAGCCCAGGCCAAAGAAATAATAGGAATAGACTTCATAATTGGTGTACTGGATCAATTGGGTAAGGAACTGGTCATACAATTCGTAGCCGACAATCTCCCGGATTGTTTCGATTGTTCCCTCATACTGCTGTTTCGCTTCCTGATAGCCTGGAAGCGTTTTGCAGAGTTGATCGGCTCCTTCACCTATTTTCCCAGGATCCCAAAACAGCTCAGCAAGCAGGTCTTGCATATTGCATCACTCCCGTGTAAATTTCGTGCAAATAATTTGCGCGAATATATAATACACGAAAATAAATAGCGTGTCAATGGCCGGAGGTAAATATGGCTGATTTTTCTTCCCGTTTAAAGGAACTGCGCAAAGAGCGAAAAATAACGCAGCAGGACTTGGCGGATACTTTTTCCGTGCGAGTACGCACTTATCAAGGCTATGAATATGGGGAATCCTACCCAGAAGTATCAAAACTGATTGCCATTGCCGATTTTTTCGATGTCAGCCTGGACTATCTTGTGGGCCGGTCTGACGTGCGGGAACGGCAGTAAAAGGAGGAACTTATGCCAAGCAATCGAATCGGACGCATCAACGAGGAGATCCAGCGAGAGCTGGCCGCCCTCATCCCCATGGTGAAGGATCCCCGGGTGGCGGATGCGGGGATGGTGAGCGTCACCGCCGTGGAGACCACGCCGGATTTGAAATACGCCAAAATCTATGTCAGCGCACTGAATAAGGACAACACCCCTCAGCTTTTAAAGGGCTTGAAGTCCGCGGCGGGCTGGCTGCGCCGGGAGCTGGGCCGGGCGCTGAACCTGCGCAACACCCCGGAGCTGTCCTTTGTCCGGGACGACTCCATCGACAAGGGGGCCCATATCTTAGATATGCTGCGCAACCCGGAGATCGTCAAGCCCGCCAACCCCGCCAACGCCCACATTGTGCTGGATGAGGAGGGGTGAGCCATGGACTACCGGGAAGCGGCGGCATTTCTGCGCGCCCACGACAATTATCTGATTCTGACCCACAAGCGCCCCGACGGCGACACCATCGGCTGCGCCGCAGGGCTGTGCCGCGCCCTGCGGAAGCTGGGCAAGACCGCTTATGCCCTGTTCAATGAGGACGCCACCCCCCTGATGGGGAGCTACCTGGAGGGGCTGACGGCCCCGGACGGCTTCGCGCCGGACACGGTGGTGAGCACCGACGTGGCCACCGAGAACCTGCTGCCGGACAGCGCGGCGGGGTGGAAGGGGCGCATTGACCTGGCCATCGACCACCACCCCTCCCAGGAGTTTTTCGCCAGGGAGACTTGTCTGGAGGCGGACAAGGCCGCCTGCGGGGAGATTATTTGGAAAATCTGTACCGAGCTGGGCGTGATGGACGCCGAGATCGCCACGCCGCTGTATGTGGCAATCGCCACCGACTGCGGCTGCTTCGTCTACGCCAACACCACCCCCCACACCCACCGGGCGGCGGCGGCGCTGATGGAGCAGGGCATCCCCTTCCAGGCGCTGAACAAGCGGCACTTCCGCACCAAATCCATGGCGCGGATGAAGCTGGAGGGGCTGATTTTGCAACATATGAAGCTCTACCATGGCGGCACGGTGGCGGTGGCCTGCGTGACGCTGGACATGATGGCCCAGGTCGGGGCCACCTCGGAGGACACCGACGACATCGCCGCCTTTTTGGGCCAGATTGAGGGCGTGCTCCACACCGCCACCATCCGGGAGCACGAGGGGGGCGAGTTCCGTATCTCGGTGCGCACCAAAGCCGACCTGCTCAACGCCACCCGGGTGTGCGCCCGCCTGGGCGGGGGAGGGCACAAGGCCGCCTCGGGCTGTACCGTGAAAGGGACGCTGGCCCAGGCGGAACAGTCCATCCTGGCCGCCATTGACGAGCAGCTGGTTCAGCCCACTCAAGACTGACACGGAACAAGGAGGCCGACGCCGTGGCAAATGGAATGATTGTGATCGACAAGCCCGCCGGATGGACTTCCATGGACGTGTGCGCCAAGCTGCGGGGGATGTTTCACGAGAAGCGAGTGGGCCATGCGGGCACGCTGGACCCCATGGCCACCGGGGTGCTGCCCGTGTTTATCGGCCGGGCCACCCGTGCGGTGGAGTTCGCAGCTGATTCCGATAAGGAGTACATCGCTGGATTAAAGCTGGGAGTAGTCACCAACACCCAGGACGCCACCGGGGAGGTGTTGGAGGAGCGGCCGGTAAGCATAACCGGGGACCAGCTCCGGGCGGCGCTGGGACGGTTCACAGGGGACATTGAACAGATTCCCCCGATGTATTCCGCCATCAAAATCAACGGCAAGAAGCTCTACGAACTGGCCCGGAAGGGCAAAGAGGTGGAGCGCAAGCCCCGGCTTGTGACCATTTATGAATTGGAGCTGCTGGGTTGGCCGGATGCGGGAGAGGATTTCCAGCTCCGCATCCGCTGCTCCAAAGGCACCTACGTGCGTACCCTGTGCCACGACATCGGACAGGCCCTGGGCTGCGGCGGGTGCATGAGCTCTCTGCGGCGCGTGAAGGCGGCGGGCTTTACCCTGGCTGACAGCATAGCCCTGGAGGCCGTCCAAGCCGCTGTGGACCGGGGGGAAGGGGAGGAGCTGCTGCTGCCGGTGGACCGATTATTTGCCGGCGTGCCGGTGCTGGTGCTGAGAGGTGCTGGTGCGGAGAAGAAGGTGCGCAACGGCTCGTCCTTGTCCGCCCCCAGGCTGGCCGACGGGGAGTACCGGGTATATGGTGCGGATGGGACATTTCTGGCCCTTGGGCGGGCGGCAGGCGGAACGCTGAAAACCGTCAAGAGCTTTTTCGAGGTGTAATTACAGATGAAAAATCAACCAAGAGTTATCGCCCTGGGCTTTTTTGACGGGGTGCACCTTGGCCATGGGGCGCTGCTGCGCACCGTGGCACAGCGGGCAAAGGCGCTAAACGCCTTGCCCAGCGCCTTTACCTTCGACCGCAGCCCCACGGCGGCCTTGACAGGGAGAGTGATCTCCCTGCTCACCGGGGTGGAGGACCGCCGGAGGCTGATGGAGGAGCTGTACGGCATCCGGGAGGTTGTGGTGGCTCCCTTTGATGTGATGCGGGACATGGATTGGCGGGATTTCGTCGCGGACTACCTGCAAACGCATCTGGGGGCTGTCCATGTGGTGGCGGGCCACGATTTCCGTTTTGGCCGGGGCGGAGAGGGCACCCCAGAGCGGCTGAGAGAACAGTGCGGGGCGTTGGGTATGGGCTGCGACATCATCCCCAAGGTGGAGCTGGATGGGATTACAGTGTCCTCCACCCACATTCGGGCGCTGGTGGAGGCGGGCGAGCTGGAGCGAGCCGCCCGGTTTTTGGGGCACCCCCATATTCTGTCCGGGCCTGTGGTCCATGGCAGCGAGTTGGGCCGCACCTTGGGCACCCCCACTGCCAACCTGCTGGTGCCCGATGGGGTGATCGCCCCCGCTTTTGGGGTATACGCCTCCCGCGTGCTGCTCCCAGAAGGGGACAGCCGGCTGGCGGTGACTAACGTGGGGGTGCGTCCCACGGTGAACGCGGGGCTGGCCGGGGTGACGGTGGAGCCGTGGATTTTGGACTTCCAGGGGGATCTGTATGGTCAGACCATCTGCCTGGAGCTGCACAAGCAGCTGCGGCCGGAGCGAAAGTTCAGCGGTGTGGACCAGCTGCGCGCCGCCATTTTGGAAAATGCGGCGCAGACCCGCTCCTATTTCGCAGCGAAGGGGTCGGTCCAATGATCGCGACGATGATCAATGTGGCCTTTGTGCTGATAGGAAGCGGACTGGGCCTGGCGTTTAAAAACCTCATCAGCGCCCGTCTTATGGCCATTCTCACCCAGGCCCTGGGCCTTTGCGTGCTGGGGGTAGGGGTGAGTAGCATGGTGGGGACGGAGGATATGCTGTGCGTCATTGTGTGCATGGTGGCCGGGACCGTGATTGGCCATGCTGTGGATATTGAGGGCCGTCTGGAGGGAGCGGGGAATCTGCTTCAGGTCAGGATGGCGAGGGGAGGGGGAGACAGCCGCTTCACGGAGGGGTTTGTCACAGCCTCGCTGCTGTTCTGCGTGGGTGCCATGGCGATTACCGGGTCCATTGAAGCGGGGTTGAACCACAATTATGGCATCATCGTGTCCAAGGGGGTCATCGACGGGGTAACGGCCATCTCCTTTACAGCTACGATGGGGATTGGAGTGGCGTTTTCCGCCATTCCCCTGCTGCTTTACCAGGGGGGCATCACCCTGCTGGCCGCTTGGGTGGGTCCCTACCTCCCGGCGGCGGTGGTGACGGAGATGACGGCGGTGGGGGGTGCGCTCATCGTGGCCATCGCCTTCAATATGCTGGGGCTGGGGAGGGAAAAAATCAAGGTGGGGAATATGCTGCCCGCTATGTTTTTACCCATTGCTTACATACCGTTGGCACAGTGGCTGACGCAACTGCTGTGAAATCAGGAACGCCGTTTCCAGGAATTGGGGACGGCGGTTTTTTTTCCCGTCCGTCCAGTAAAAAACCAGGAGAATTTTTGTGAAAAACCTGAATATTGTTTCAAAAACTCCTTGCATTAGCAGAACAAAGGCGGTATACTTATGAGAGGATTCAGAGGGCCCTTCTCTGGCTGCTCGGTGCGGCATGACTGGCGGATACAGCTGCCGTCATGGCCGCCGCCCTTTTGCTCCGACTTGTTAAAAAAATAGCAAACTTTGGCGCAGTTGGATGGAAAGGGGCAGGGCGCGGAGAGAGGAACCCGCTGTGATTCCAAGCATTGGACCAGTACATTATTTAAGGAGGCAATATCTGATGTCATTTGTCAACTTTGAACAGCAGGGCGCTGTGGCGATTTTGACCATCAATCGCCCCGAGGCGCTCAATGCCCTGAACAGCCAGGTGCTGAGCGATCTGGACGAGGTCATCACCAAGGTGGAGGCGTCGCCGGATATCCACGCGGTTATTCTCACCGGTGCGGGCCGGTCCTTTGTGGCGGGCGCCGATATCGGCGAGATGAAAGGCTTCTCCGCCATCGATGGCAAGAAGTTCGGCGTCCACGGCGGCGGGGTGTTCCTGCGTCTGGAGAATCTGTCCAAGCCCGTGATCGCTGCGGTCAACGGGTTCGCTCTGGGCGGCGGGTGCGAGCTGGCCATGTCCTGCGACATCCGTATTGCCTCTGAAAAGGCCAAGTTTGGCCAGCCCGAGGTGGGCCTGGGCATCACGCCGGGCTTTGGCGGCACCCAGCGCCTGCCCCGCATCGTGGGCATTTCCAAGGCCATGGAGCTCATCCTCACCGCCAAGGTGATCGGCGCGGCCGAGGCCAAGGAGATCGGCCTGGTCAGCCAGGTTTACGCCCCCGAGGAGCTGATGGATAAGGCTATGGAGCTGGCCAACGCCATCTGCGCCAACGCTCCCATCGCCGTCCAGGAGTCCAAGCGCTGCATCCGTATGGGGATGCAGACCGATATCGCCACCGGTTCCGCCTTTGAGGCCGAGGCCTTCGGCGTCACCTGCGGCACCGAGGACAAGAACGAGGGCATGGGTGCGTTTTTGGAGAAGCGTGCCGAGAAGCACTTCCAGAACAAGTGACATAATATCCAAGCCAAAATTTAAATTTTAGGAGGAAATACATCATGAAAAAAGTAGGCGTAATCGGCGCCGGTACCATGGGTCAGGGCATCGCCAAGGCGTTTGCCCAGAGCGGCTGGAGCGTCGCCCTGTGCGACATCAAGCAGGAGTGGGCCGACAACGGCAAGGCCAAGATCCAGAAGGGCTATGCCAAGCTGGTGGAAAAGGGCAAGATGGACCAGGCCAAGGCCGACGGCATCTGCGCCGCCATCACTGCCGGTCTCAAGGAGAACCTGTGCGCTGACTGCGACCTGATCGTGGAGGCCGCGTTTGAGGACATGGGTGTGAAGCAGGCCACCTTCGGCGAGCTGGACAAGATCTGCAAGGCGGAGTGCATTTTCGCCTCCAACACCTCCTCCCTGTCCATCACCGAGATCGGCAAGGGCCTGAGCCGTCCCCTGATCGGGATGCACTTCTTCAACCCCGCCGACCGGATGAAGCTCATCGAGGTCATTGCTGGCGCGAACACCCCCGCCTCCATGGTGGCGGACATCGTGTCCATCTCCGAGGAGCTGGGCAAGACCCCCGTGCAGGTGAACGAGGCCGCCGGCTTTGTGGTGAACCGCATCCTGATTCCCATGATCAACGAGGCCGCCTTCATCAAGATGGAGGGCGTGTCCAACATCGCGGGCATTGACGCCGCCATGAAGCTGGGCGCCAACCATCCCATGGGTCCCCTGGAGCTGGGCGACTTCATCGGCCTGGACATCTGCCTGGCCATCATGGACGTGCTGTATCACGAGACCGGCGACAGCAAGTACCGCGCCTGCCCGCTGCTGCGGAAGATGGTTCGGGGCGGTCAGCTGGGCGTGAAGTCCGGCAAGGGCTTCTATGTCTATAACGCGGACCGCACCAAGACCGCTGCCGACGAGCTGTAAGGGCCGGCGGGCAAGTTATAAGGAGGTAAAAACACATGGATTTTAAACTGTCCAAAGAGCAGGCAATGCTCCAGAAGCTGTTCCAGGATTTCGCGGAGAATGAGGTCAAGCCCATCGCCGCGGATGTGGACGAGGAGGAGCGTTTCCCGGAGGAGACCGTCAAAAAGATGGCCAAGCTGGGCATGATGGGCATTTATCTGCCCAAGGAGTACGGCGGGGCGGGGGCCGATTACCTGTCCTACGTGATGGCGGTGGAGGAGATGGCCAAGGTGTGCGGCACCACGTCCGTCATTCTGTCCGCCCACACCAGCCTGTGCTGCAACCCCATCTTTGAGTATGGCACCGAGGAGCAGAAGAAGTACTATCTGCCCAAGCTCTGCTCGGGCGAGTGGATTGGGGCCTTCGGCCTCACCGAGCCCGGCGCCGGCACCGACGCCCAGGGCCAGCAGACCACCGCCGTGAAGAACGAGAACGGCGACTGGGTGCTGAACGGCTCCAAGATTTTCATCACCAACGCGGGCTATGCCAACGTGTTCATCGTCATCGCCATCACCGGCATCATTGAGAAGCGGGGCCGCAAGACCAAGGAGCTGTCCGCGTTCATCGTGGAGCGCACCGACAAGGGCTTCTCCGTGGGCAAGCACGAGAAGAAGATGGGCATCCGCGGCTCCTCCACCTGCGAGCTGATCTTTGAGGACTGTGTGATTCCCGGCGACCGTCTGCTGGGCAAGCAGGGCAAGGGCTTTAACGAGGCCATGGCCACTCTGGACGGCGGCCGTATCGGTATTGCGGCTCAGGCTCTGGGCTTGGCCGAGGGCGCCATTGACGAGACCATCGCCTACACCAAGGAGCGCGTGCAGTTCGGCAAGCCCATCGCCAAGCAGCAGAACACCCAGTTCGAGCTGGCGGATATGTACGCCCGCACTCAGGCGGCCAAGTACCTGGTGTATGCCGCCGCCATGAAGAAGCAGAACCACGAGGCCTTTGGCGTGGACGCGGCCATGGCCAAGCTGGTGGCGGCGGAGACCGCCAGCGACGTGACCCGCCGCTGCGTGCAGCTGTTCGGCGGCTACGGCTATACCCGGGATTACCCCGTGGAGCGCATGATGCGTGACGCCAAGATCACCGAAATCTACGAGGGCACCTCTGAGGTGCAGCGCATGGTCATTTCCGGCGCGATCATTAAGTAAGGAGGTAGAAACACCATGAAAATCATTGTCTGCGTCAAGCAGGTGCCCGACACCTCCGGCGTGGTGGCCGTCAAAGCGGACGGCACCATGGACCGCGCGGCTATGGCCACCATTTCCAACCCCGATGACATGAACGCCCTGGAGGCGGCCCTGCAGATCAAAGAGACCAACCCCGACGTAAAGGTTTGCGTCGTGTCCATGGGTCCCCCGCCCACGGAGTCCATGCTCCGGGAGTGCCTGGCCATGGGCGCCGACGAGGCGTACCTGGTGTCCGCCCGCGAGTTCGGCGGCGCCGACACCTGGGCCACCTCCAACACCCTCACCGCCGCCATTGAGAAGATCGGCGTGGAGAAGGGCGACATCGTGATGTGCGGCCGTCAGGCTATCGACGGCGACACCGCCCAGGTGGGTCCCCAGATCGCCGAGAAGCTGGGTCTGCCCCAGGTCACCTATGTCACCGCCATCGACTACAAGGACGGCGAGCTGACCGTGCGGCGTGAGCTGGAGGACGGCTACATGACCATCAAGGTGCAGACCCCCTGCGTGCTCACCTGCATCAAGGAGCTGAACACCCCACGGTACATGAGCGTGTCCGGCATCATGGAGTGCTACGCCAAGCCCTACACCATGTGGGACTTCAACGCCCTGCTGGAGAGCAAGTGGATCGCCTCTGCGGAGAACGTGGGCCTGAAGGGCTCGCCCACCCAGGTGTACAAGTCCTTCTCTCCCCCGGTGAAGGGCAAGGGCACTATGCTGGAGGGCGCGGATAAGGCCGCGTGCGAGCAGCTGGTGTCCATGCTGGGCGAGAAGCACATCATCTAAGGAAAGGGGAGGTTGAATATGGCTTATAATAGTAAAGACACCGCCGCCTTCAAGGGCGTGTGGGTATTTTGTGAGCAGCGGGACGGCGTGATCCTGGGCACCGGCTATCAGCTGCTGAGCGAGGGTCGGAAGCTGGCCGACGACCTGGGCGTGGAGCTGTGCGGCGTGCTGCTGGGCAGCGGCGTGAACGAGACCTATGCCAAGGCGCTGGGCGGCTACGGTGCGGACAAGGTGTACATCTGTGACCACGAGCTGTTGAAGGACTACACCACCGACGCCTACACCAAGGTGCTGTGCGATCTGGTGGAGGAGCACAAGCCCGAGGTGTTCCTGATTGGCGCGACCAACATCGGCCGGGACCTGGGCCCCCGCGTGGCCGCCCGCCTGCACACCGGCCTCACCGCCGACTGCACCCACCTGGACGTGGACGTGGAGAAGTACAAGGCCTTCCTGAAGACTACCTCCACCATCGACGTGGATAACACTGTCTTTGAGAACAACAAGAACCTGAAGATGACCCGTCCGGCCTTCGGCGGGCACCTGATGGCCACCATCGTGTGCCCGGACTACCGTCCCCAGATGTCCACCGTCCGCCCCGGCGTGATGCAGACCCAGGCCTTTGACGAGGCCAAGAGCCAGCAGACCGTGCTGGAGCACGTGGACGTGAAGCTGGACAAGTCCGACATCCATGTGGACCTGGTGGAGATCAAGAAGTCCGCCAAGAAGCTGGTGGACCTGATCGGCGCTGACGTGGTGGTGGCCGTGGGCCGCGGCATCAGCTCCAACCCCACCCGGGGCATCGAGATCGCCGAGGAGCTGGCCAATGTGCTGGGCGGCGTAGTGGGCGCGTCCCGCGCCGTGGTGGACGCGGGCTGGATCGGCGTGGACCACCAGGTGGGCCAGACCGGCAAGACCGTACATCCCAAGATCTATGTGGCCTTGGGCATCTCCGGTGCGATTCAGCATCTGGCCGGTATGCAGGACAGTGAGTGCATCATCGCGGTGAACAAGAACGGTTCCGCGCCCATCTTTGACGCGGCCACCTACGGCATCACCGGCGACCTGTTCAAGGTTGGCCCCATGCTGGCCGAGGCCATCAAGTCCTTCAAGGCGGCCAAGGGTTAATTAGAACGCCTAAATATTTCCATCTGTATAGGCCAAGGGCAGACAAATAGTCTGCCCTTGGCTTTTTGTGCATTTTTACATAATTTTTAGGCGAAAATCTGTGGACCAACCAGGATTGGTGTTGAATACTAAGCGTATACTTCCACATCTTGTACCAGTGCTGAAAAATGTCGAAATTTGCGATTTCTTTTGCTTGCACCCGGCGGTTTTCTTGGTAATAATGTAGAGGAAAGAGAGGTGAAGTCAATGCGAGAGCTGTACTTACAAACCCTGAAGCTCCCGGATGAGACCGGTGCGGAGCGCAGCTATGACTACTCCATTCTCGTAGGTGAAATGGACGTAGGGCCATATTCTTGCGAAAGCTACGGAATCAAGATTGTGGAAAAGGGCGGCTGTGAGGCGTCCGTGCCCCATGTGACGTGCAGCGCCGCCCGCATCGACGAGCTCAGTGAATTGCTGCTGCGCAATGGGGTAACGCCCGTCACTTTGAACGACGTGCTGTCCGACTGGTTGTAGGTGTCCGAAAGGCGGCAAATCGCGCCGCAAAGATCGTAATTGTCCGACCGGCTGCAAAAATATGCGGGACGCCGCTGAAGCGTCCCGCTCCTTTTTAGATTCGGTTCAGCGCCAGCACTTGATCTGCCAGCTGATCGGCCAGGGTGGTCACGCCGCCAAAGTCCACATGGGGATTATAAAGCTGCTCCAGCCGGTCATGGGCCTGTTTAGCTTGGGTTAGGGCAGCTACCCCTTCATCAACCAGGGCCGCGGCCACCTTTCTGGTAAAGCGCAGGCGGGGACGGTTGGCCCGGCAGGCCTCGGCATCCGCCATGGCGTCCAGCCGCAGTCTGCGGTATGCGTGGTGAGGCCAGGGGGCCTCGCCGGCGGTGACAAAGGCCAGGGACAGGTCGGGGAAAATGAGGTGGGCCAGCCGGTCGGGAGCCATGGGGTCGGGGCAGACGATGGCCCGATGTCCGGCGGCCAAAGCGGCGGTGAGAATGGGGTTGAGAAGGTCGTGAGCGAGGCCGTAGCTGTCGGCCAGCTCATATACCCGGTTTGCCTGAGCCTCCACCGTTTCCCAGAGGGTGACGAGGCCCTGGTGGGTAACGGCGGAGAGGAAGCACTGGGATTCCTGTCCGCTACCGCCCGGTTTTTTCAGCTCCCGGCTGATAATGCCTGCCGCCCGCTTAGCCAGCCTGTGCCGTACTGATTCATCGGCCAAGAGCTCATTTAAATCCCTACGCAGTTCTCCCGCGGCTCCCAGACAGCGGTACACCCGTTTATAGTGGCCCTGGTACTCTGCCGTGGCATCCAAAATCTGTTCTTTCAAAGGCTGGAGCCCGGTTCGGTCATAAAAGCCGCTGAGGTCTATGTAACGCTCCACCACGCCGGGGCATTTGGGCTCGACTACGTGGGGCGCGGTTCCATCCACCAGTGCCGCGCCCAACTGGGGAAGGATGAGCGCATCCAGGGAGTTTGGGTCGCCGGAGCACAGGACTTCCTCCGTATTCAGCCCAGCCGCCTGGGCGTGGCGGCCCACCCGGCGCATGAGGGTGGACTTTCCGCTTCCAGGGCCTCCCTTGATGATGTACACGGCCTGGAAGCGGGCTGGGTCGGAGAGCTGATGATAGAGAGAGTGAAATCCCAAAGGTGTGTTTCCACCTAAAAAGTACCGAATCTCTGGCATTCTGATAAAAGCCTCCTCCTAATGAGGCGGGGCTGAAGCATTGAACGGAACTCGCTGGCCGCGCCTCGCGTTTTCATTTTAGACTATGCCGCAGAGGTGGAAAAGGTGCGCGTAGCTGCTTGTGTATGCCAAATCCGCCACAAATTTTTGATGCAAAATCCCGGTTTTTGGGTTGACGCAGAAACCCATCCACGGTATAATGCAAGATGATGAATCGACATTTTTTTAACAAGCGGACTGTCAAACAGCCGTCCACATAATTGAGGAGGGAATAAGCCTGTGCGTCATTACGAGACTACAGTTCAAAAGCTGAAGGACGAGGTACTTACCGCCGTGGCCCGCCTGGCCTGGAACGAGCGGCTGCAAAGCAACGACCTGCTGAACATCCCGGAGGAGATTATCCCCGGCCCGGAGGCCCAGATGCGATGCTGCATCTATAAAGAGAGGGCCGTAGTAACCAGCCGGGTGAAAATGGCCATGGGCGGCGACCGGGCCAACCCTGCCTTGGTGGAGGTGCTCCCCATCGCCTGCGACGAATGTCCTGTCACCGAGATCAGCGTGGGCGCGTCCTGCCGGGGCTGTATCGCCCACCGCTGTATGGACGTGTGCCCCAAGGGGGCGATTCGCATTGAGAACCACCGCTCCGTCATCGACCACTCCAAGTGCATCTTGTGCGGGAAGTGCATTGAGGCCTGCCCCTACGGCGCCATCACCAAGAATATGCGTCCCTGCGAGCGCGGCTGCCCCGTGAAAGCGATTTCCATGGGCCCTGACCGCAAGGCTAACATTGACGTAAACAAGTGCATTTCCTGCGGCCAGTGCGTGATTCAGTGCCCCTTCGGCGCGGTGATGGACAAATCGTATATCGTGGACGTGATTCAGATGCTGCTGGGGGCGGACAAGTGGGGCCTCCACGTCTACGCCATTCTGGCGCCCTCCTTTGTGGGGCAGTTTGACTGCACCCCCGGCCAGATGGCCGCGGCGCTGAAGGAGATCGGCTTCTACGACGTGGCGGAGGTGGCGCTGGGCGCCGACCTCACCGCCCAGGCGGAGGCCGCCGAGTTTGAGGAGCGGGGCGGCGGGCCCATGACCTCCTCCTGCTGCCCGGCGTTCGTGGCGTTTGTGGAGCGGCATATGCCTGACCAGGTGCCTCTGGTGTCCACCACGCCCTCCCCCATGGTGATGCTGGGCCGGAACATCAAGGACCGGGATCCCCTGGCCCGGGTGGTATTCATCGGCCCCTGTGTGGCAAAAAAGCGGGAGTTCCATCTGGGTCGCACCCGGGCCAGCGTGGACCTGGTGCTCACGTTTGAGGAGCTATACTCCATGCTGTCCGCCAAGGAGATTGACGTGACCAAGATGAAGGAGATCCCCCTGGATCACGCCAGCGGCTTTGGCCGCAGCTTTGCCGCCGGCGGCGGCGTGGCGGCGGCGGTGGGTCAGGCCTTGAAAGAGCGTGGCAGCGCGGTGGAGGCCAAGCCCATCGCGTGCAGCGGCATTGAGGAGTGCAAAATGGCGCTGATTAAGATGTCCAAGGGCGTGCTGCCGGAGAATTTCATCGAGGGCATGGCCTGTATGGGCGGCTGCGTTCAGGGTCCGGCGGTGCTGAACCGCAGCCCGAAAAACAAGAACGAGGTGGCCAAGCACGCCAAGCAGGCGGGCGAGCGCACCATCGCGGACGCTGTGAACGGAATCGGCGGTCTGTCGGAGGTCCCTGCCGAGAGCAGCGACAAAAAGCCCGGCGGCGCGGTGGAAAAGGCGCGGGCCGAAGCGGCGGCTCAGGTATAGCGAATATGGAGAGGCCGCCCGGATGATCGGGCGGCCTCCCTTTCGTTCGTCGCGGCTGCGGGAGAAAAGTGGGGCTTGACAAAGCCGCCGCCACCACGGTATAATACCACCAGCAAAAGGCATAGATGGGAAGAAGGCGCGGTTTTCCTCGCTCAGAGAGCCGGTGATTGGTGCGAACCGGTGTGAGGGCCCGCGCGGATGCTGGCCCCGGAGCCGCCGGCCTGAACTTTGAGTAGGGCCGGACGGGAGACCCCGTTACAGGTCACGGCCTTGCTGGAGGCCAAGAGCGCATATCGGGCAACCATATGCGGAAGTAGGGTGGTACCGCGTAATGTTATTACGCCCCTGACACAATCTGTCGGGGGCGTTTTGTTATCCCCCGCAAAGCCAAAAGGAGGAAAATACCGTGAAATACGATTTCGCGGCCATCGAACCCAAGTGGCAAAAGCGCTGGGAAGACGCCAGGGTGTACGCCGCCGAGGACAAGAGCGATAAGCCCAAATTCTACGGCCTGGTGGAGTTCCCCTACCCCTCCGGCCAGGGCCTCCACGTAGGCCATCCCCGGCCCTACACCGCCATGGACATCGTCACCCGGAAGAAGCGGATGGACGGCTTCAACGTGCTGTTTCCCATGGGCTTTGACGCCTTTGGCCTGCCCACGGAAAACTACGCCATCAAGAACCACATCCACCCCGCCAAGGTGACGAAGGACAACATCGCCAACTTCACCGGCCAGCTCAAAATGCTGGGCTTCGGCTTTGACTGGGACCGGGTGGTGGACACCACCGACCCCAGCTACTACAAGTGGACCCAGTGGATTTTCCTCCAGCTGTACAAGCACGGGCTGGCCTATAAGGCCACCATGCCGGTGAACTGGTGCACCTCCTGCAAGTGCGTGCTGGCCAACGAGGAGGTCGTGGATGGCGTGTGCGAGCGGTGCGGCTCCGCGGTCATCCGCAAGGAGAAATCCCAGTGGATGCTGAAGATCACCGAGTATGCCCAGCGGCTCATCGACGATTTGGACGAGCTGGACTTTATCGAGCGGGTGAAGATCCAGCAGCGCAACTGGATCGGCCGGTCCACCGGCGCGGAGGTCACGTTTAAAAGCACCGCCGGGGACGATATCGTGGTGTTCACCACCCGGCCGGACACCCTTTTTGGCGCGACGTATATGGTGCTCTCCCCGGAGCACGAGCTGGTGCGCGGCTGGCTGGAGGGCGGCAAGCTGGCCAACGCCGATGAGGTGAAGGCCTATCAGAAGGTCGCCGCCTCCAAGTCCGACCTGGAGCGCACCGAGCTGAACAAGGAGAAGACCGGCGTGCGCCTGGACGGTGTCCGGGGCGTGAACCCGGTGAACGGCAGGGAGATTCCCATTTTCATCTCCGACTATGTGCTGTCCACCTACGGCACCGGAGCCATCATGGCCGTTCCCGCCCATGACGACCGGGACTGGGAGTTCGCCAAGAAATTCGGCTGTGAGATCATTGAGGTGGTGTCCGGCGGGGAGGACGTGCAGCAGGCCGCCTTCACCGCCAAGGACGAGACGGGCATCCTGGTCAACTCCGACTTCCTCAACGGCCTCACCGTGAAGGACGCCATCCCCGCCGTCACCAAGTGGCTGGAGGAGAAGGGTATCGGCTCCGCTAAGGTGAACTATAAGCTGCGGGACTGGGTATTCTCCCGCCAGCGGTACTGGGGCGAGCCCATCCCCATGGTGTACTGCGAGAAGTGCGGCTGGCAGCCCCTGCCGGAGAGCGAGCTGCCGCTGCTTCTGCCCGACGTGGAGAGCTATGAGCCCACCGACGATGGCGAATCCCCCCTGTCCAAGATGACGGAGTGGGTGAAAACCACCTGCCCCTGCTGCGGCGGCCCCGCCAAGCGGGAAACGGACACCATGCCCCAGTGGGCAGGCTCCTCCTGGTATTTCCTGCGGTATATGGACCCCCACAACGACCAGGCCCTGGCCTCCAAGGAGGCGCTGGACTACTGGTCCCCGGTGGATTGGTACAACGGCGGTATGGAGCACACCACCCTCCACCTGCTCTACTCCCGGTTCTGGCACAAGTTCCTGTACGACATCGGCGTGGTGCCCACCAAGGAGCCCTACCGGAAGCGCACCAGCCACGGCATGATTTTAGGCGAGGGCGGGGAGAAGATGTCCAAGTCCCGGGGCAACGTGGTCAACCCCAACGACATCGTGGCGGCCTACGGCGCGGACACCCTGCGGCTGTACACCATGTTCATCGGCGACTTTGAGCAGGCCGCCGTGTGGTCGGACAACGCCGTGAAGGGCTGCAAGCGGTTTTTGGACAAGGTGTGGAACCTGGCGGAGAGTTGCTCCGACGCCTTGGAGTACACCAAGGACAATGAGGCGGCCATCCACAAGACCATCAAGAAGGTGGCGGACGATATCGAGTCCATGAAGTTCAACACCGCCATCGCCGCCATGATGACGCTCGTCGGCGACTTCCAGAAGAACGGCTGCTCCAAGGGGGACATGAAAACCCTCGTTACCCTGCTCTCTCCCTTCGCCCCCCATGTGGCGGAGGAGCTGTGGGAGCTGCTGGGCGGCACGGGCTTTGTGTGCCAGCAGCCCTGGCCCGCTTACGACGAGAGCAAGACGGCGACGGACACCGTCCAGCTGGCGGTGCAGGTGAACGGAAAGCTACGCTCCAACATCGTCGTCCCGGCGGACGCGGACAACGAGGCCATCATCGCCGCCGCCCAGGCCGACCCCAAGGTGCGGAAGTTCACCGACGGCATGGAGCTGGTGCGCACCGTGGTGGTGATGGGCCGGCTGGTGAACCTCATTGTCAAGCCCCAGTAAGGGGCGGTAACAGCATTTGCCGGCGTCAACCGAAAAATCCCCCATATTTTGCGGTTGACAAGCGGCGGTTTTTCACATATAATAGTCCTGTTAAAGCCATGTCGATGGCCCTTAAAGCGTCCTGGAAAAACCGGACGCCTCGGAGGGAGGGAAATATAGATGTCCGAAGTTCATGTCCGCGAAGGCGAGTCTCTGGAAAACGCACTCAAGCGTTTTAAGCGCAGCTGCGCCAAATCCGGCGTGCTGGCCGAGGTGCGTAAGCGTGAGTTCTACGACAGCCCCAGCGTCAAGCGCCGTAAAAAGAGCGAGGCGGCCCGGAAGAACCGCAAGAAGTTCTATTAAGACAGTTAAACAGCGCTCCGCTATGCGGGGCGCTGTTTTTTGCCGGAACGCAGATCAATGGACGGGGGGAACTACGGTGGACGATATTGCGGCGAAAATCGAGGAAATTTCCTGCAAGGAGGACTTTTTGTCCTTTCTGGCCCAGTTGGCCGCGGACTTCCGCGCCAGCCCCCAGGAGTGGGAGAACCGGACGGTGGACCAGTACCTGGAGGCGGTGCAGTCCTGGGTGGAGGATTTTTCCACATCCGAATACAATGATATCGACTGGAGCCGGGTGGAGTATTCCATCATGGCGCGGATTCTATATATGGGGAAGCTGTACGAGTAGAGTCAAAATACTTGAAAATCGGTACCCGATTTTCAAGGCGGGCAAAGCCCGCCAGCCCATTTCATGGGCTGTATTTTGACTTTGAAGTCCACCGCAGGCCGCTTTGCGGCCCCTGCGGTGCATTTGCGCCGCAGACTTCAAAAGAAGTCATTTACTTCTTTTGAAGTGCGGTGACTATAAACGGATTCCGGACAAGGAGGGGGCAGCATGGTCCAGTTGACCAAAACAGCGATTATGGAGGCGTTTGCCCGGCTGCTGGCGCACGCCCCCATGGAGCAGATTACTGTGCAGGCCATAACGGCGGAGTGCGGCATCAGCCGCAATACCTTTTATTACCACTATGGGGATGTGTATGCTCTGCTGAAGGCCCTGCTCCAGCGGGATATGGACCTGCTGCTGGCCCAGCGCCAGCCGGGAGAGCACGCCAGCGAGGGGCTGAGGCGGCTGGTGGACTACATCTCCGCTCGGCAGCGGATGGTGTGCCACATTTACAGCGGCATGGGCCATGCCGCTCTGGAGGAATATTTGATTGAGGCCACGCACGAACTGTTCATGGCCTATATCCGGGATGCGGCGAGGGAACTGACCCCGTCGGAGGAGGACTTGGAATTTGTGTGCTGCTCCTACCAGTTTATGCTCATCGGAATGCTGTTAGAGTGGGTGCGGCGGGGGATGAAGGGGGACTTGGCCGACCTGCTGGAGCGGGCTCAGCGCCTGTTCTTCCACAACACCCGGCGGATTTTGCAGGAAAACAGCGTTCCTTTTTCTTGAAAGAAAAGGGAGCCGAAAAAGAACTTTATGCCCGCCTCCAGCCGGGCGGGTGGGTTGTCGTATCCGCCCATTGAGGGGCGGGGCGCTGGGCGGAAACGAAATAAGGCGGGAGGGCTTCTGGGGAAGCTCTCCCGCTTTTCTGTCACCAAAGAATGAAGCCGACAACCAGCAGCACGGCGATCCCGCCCCGGATGATGTGGTGGGATAGGTGAAAATTGCCGGACCGTTTGCCGTTGAGGTAGGCTGCGGAACATATCAGCAGCCCGCCGGGGACGGCGGACAAGGCGTCCACCCAGCCCATGGGATGCGCTCCGCCCAGGTGGGAGATGGCGGCGCAGGCCACGGCGATCCCGCCGCAGGCCATCATCACCGTGCTGCCCCGGACGGCGGGGTCCTGGGACTTAAACTGGGTGAGTCCTGCGATAAAGTGGAGCAGGCCGAATAAAATTGCCAGAATGCTGACCACGATGCGCATAAATATCCCCTCCTCAGAGCTTTTTCATCAGCTGTGCGGTGAATTTCAGCATGAGCCGCTTGGTGCCCACGCCGTCGAAGGCGATCTCCAGCAGGGTGTCGCCTCCCACCTTTTGGGTGGACAGCACCATCCCCTGGCCAAAGGCCTTGTGCTCCAGCATATCTCCCTTTTGATATTCAGGCAGGGCGGGGCCGGGTTCGGCCGCCGCGGGCCGAAACGCGGGCTTTGCCGGGGCCTTCTGGGGCCGTCCGGGGGTGTAGGTGGAGTGCCGCTCCCCGGCTCCATAGGCGGGGCGGCTCTCGGCCTGGCGGTAGGGCTCCCGGTAGGTGGACACCTGGGGGGTCTGGTCGAAGTCGTCCCAGTATCCGCCGGTGGGGGCGGGGTCCAGGTAGGACCGGCCGGACTGTTCCAACAGCTCAGAGGGAATCTCTCCGGCGAACCGGGAGGGGCGGTTGTTGCTGGTGCGGCCGAACAGCATCCGCTGCCCCGCGCAGGTGAGGTACAGCCGCTCCTTGGCCCGGGTGAGGGCCACGTAGCACAGCCGGCGCTCCTCCTCCATCTCCTCCGCCTCGCCGATGGAGCGGATGCCGGGGAAGATGCCCTCCTCCATGCCAACCACAAATACGGTGGGGAATTCCAGCCCCTTGGCGGAGTGCATGGTCATCATCACCACCGCGTCCTCGTTGGGGTCGTGGCTGTCCAGGTCGGTGTACAGGGCGATCTCGTCCAAAAAGCCCGCCAGGGAGGGTTCCCCCTCGGCGTTTTCCATGTAGCCGTTGATGGAGGTGAGCAGCTCCCGCACGTTTTCCAGCCGGGTGCGGCTCTCCACGTCGTTTTTGGCCTGGAGCATGGCGGCGTATCCGGTGCGGGCCACCACCTCCTCATAGAAGCTGGGCAGGTCCATGGTCTGGGCCAGAGCGGAGAGTTCGGATATCATGGCGGCAAACTGGCCCAGCTTTCCCGCTGCCTTTTGCAGCTCGGGGTAACGTTTTGCATCCGAGATTACATCCCACAGGGACAGCCCTTCCCGGACAGCGGCGGCGCGGGCCTTTTCCAGCGTGGTCCCGCCGATGCCCCGGGGCGGGTTGTTGATGATCCGGGTGAGGCGCAAATCGTCCCCGTGGTTATGGACGGCGCACAGGTAGGCCAGCATATCCTTCACCTCGGCCCGGTCAAAGAACCGGGTGCCGCCGATGACTTTGTAGGGGATGCCGCTGCGCTTGAAGGCCACCTCCAACTGGTTGGACTGGGCGTTCATCCGGTAGAGGACCGCGTGGCTGTTCCACTGTTTCCCAGCCCGATAGTCCTCCATCAGCGCTTCGGTGACAAAACGGGCCTCGTCGTGCTCGTTCATGGCGGTGTAGAGCTGAACCTTGTCCCCCTCCTGCCCGGCGGTCCACAGCTCCTTGCCCTTGCGGCCCTGGTTGTGGCGGATGACGGCGTTGGCCGCCGCCAGAATGTTTTTGGTGGAGCGGTAGTTCTGCTCCAGCCGGATGGTGCGGCAGCCCTGGTACTGCTCCTCAAAGGAGAGGATATTCTCGATGGTGGCCCCCCGGAAGCGGTAGATGGACTGGTCGTCGTCCCCCACCACGCAGATGTTCTCCCGCCCCCCGGCCAGCAGAGAGGCCAGGAGGTATTGCAGATTGTTGGTGTCCTGGTACTCGTCGATGAGCACGTAGCGGAATTTCTTCTGATAATATGCCAGAACGTCATCGTGCTCCTGGAGCAGCCGGACGGTGTGGAGGATGATGTCGTCAAAGTCCAGCGCCCCGGCCTCCCACAGCCGCTTCTCGTACTCGGTGTAGAGCCGGGCAATTTTTTGCAGGCGGTGGTCGCCGGACTGGTCGGCCTCCTCCGTGAAGTCCCGGGCCAGCTGGAGCTTGTCCTTGGCCCGGGAGATGGTGCCCAGCACCGAGCGGGGGGGGAACTGCTTGTCGTCGAAGTTCAGCTCCCGGACGCAGTCCTTCATCACCCGCAGGGAGTCGTCGGTGTCGTAGATGGTGAAGGAGGAGGGGAAGCCCAGCTTCTCGATGTCCCGGCGGAGGACGCGCACGCAGGCGGAGTGGAAGGTGGACGCCCACACGTCCCGGGCGGATGGGCCCAGCAGCTTCTCCAGCCGGGTTTTCAGCTCCCCGGCGGCCTTGTTGGTGAAGGTGATGGCCAGGATGGTCCAGGGGGCGGCGGGGTCCACCCGACACAGCCGCTCCTGGTGGAGCTTGTCCCCCTCGCCGGTTCTGGCGTACTCCTCCAGAAAGGCCAGATCGTCCTCGGTGACGAACTCCGGTACCTCCTCGCAGTCGGAGCCCCGGCCGTACTTCATCAGATTGGCGATGCGGTGGATGAGGACGGTGGTCTTACCGCTCCCCGCCCCGGCCAGCAGGAGCAGCGGCCCCTCGATGGCCAGGGCGGCCTTTTGCTGCTCCGGGTTGAGCCGGGCAAAATCCCGGGCGATGGCCCCCCGGCGGGCCTTGCAGAAACGAAGCTCCTGTTGGTGGTTGAGCATATGTACAACTCCTGTTATCCCTGAATCATTGCAGGGCGGGACGACCTCGGCGCGCCGTCTTTGCCGTCACAAGCGGCGGGCCGGGTCGTCCCGCCCTGCTTACGCCCTGTATATTGTTCTATTCTACCCCAAACTGCGCTCCCGGTCAACCAAATAAAAAACAGGCATGTCCCCCTTTCCTGCCGCATAGACTGGAGGTGGACAGGCAAGCTGTAGCCAATCTGTAACCATTTTCTCACCAACTTGTAACGGCTTCGATAAGAAGGTAACAGAACATTCGTGCTAAGATAGGGGTACAAACGGGAAAGGAGGTCTCCTCTATGTTTAAAAAGCTACTGACTGCGGCCCTCATTACCTCGATGCTCATTTTACCTGTGAACAGCGCAGGTCCTGCCAATCCTCAGGGGGCCTCGGCCCCTGGCCAGGTTCAGGACTATCTCCCCGGCGACGTACCCGCAGAGACCGACGCAGCGGAGTCCATGTCCCCCGCCCTCCACGCCCTGCTGCTGGCCATGCTCAACCACGACGTAAAAGCCTTTGACTTCCGCGATCAGGCCCTGACTTGGGAGGGACTGTACAACATGCTCTCCCTCTACGGCCAGATGGACAGCCGCAGCATCACCGAACAGGGTGAGTTGTTCCTGCCCGAAGAGACGGTGCTGGACTATGCCGCCGTTCTGGATATGGATTTGGACGCACTGGGCACTCCCCCCGCCGCCATTCGGGACCGGCTGAACTACGACAATGTCTCCCGCAGCTATGTGGTAGTGTGCGGCGCGGACAATCTGGCTCAAATCCAGGTGGAAAACCTGGCGGTCTCCGGCGACAGCTATGTGCTCACCGGCGCCCTGGTCTACGAAGCGGAGAACGAGGTTCTGGTCCGCTTCCAGGCCACCCTTCAGTCCCAGGACAACATGTTTGGCTACGCTGTCTCCGCTCTGGCCATAACCGACTGACCTTACCATGCAGCATAATAACAGGCCCCCCGGCTCTTGCCGGGGGGCCTGTCTTACCCTATCTTACTTCCGGAAAGAGACGCTCATTTCCTGGAAGCACTTTGGGCAGATATTTTTGCCCCGAAATTCGATGATATCCTTTTCGTTGTCGCAGAAGATGCAGGCAGGCTGGAATTTCCTCAGCACAATGGATGGGCCGTCCATGTAGATTTCCAAGGAATCCTTCTCCTCAATATCCAAAGTACGGCGCAGTTCAATGGGTAATACGATGCGGCCCAGTTCGTCCACCTTTCGGACAATACCAGTGGATTTCATAAAATGCCTCCTTCTTATCTGTTACAGACCCGGAGTCCAAGGCTTGGCCCCGGTATATTTTCTCTCCTCTTATTGTAACGGTAAAAAAATGCAATGTCAACTGTTTCTATCGGGTAAAATAGGGTGAAAAATGTAGAATTTTTGTGGAAAAGAGGTTATGAGCTGGATTTTTTTGTAAATTATTGGTTTTTCAGCAGACATGATTTTCCAGTTGCCGCCGTATAGATGGGACAAGAGGGGGGATGGGTTTTGACCATGACGGTAATCTGGACGGGGATGGTGGTCCTCTCTATTCTGTGCGGACTGGCCACCGGGCGGGGGCCGGCGGTGGCCTCGGCAGCGGTAGAGGGGGCGGCGGCCGCCGTGGAGCTGGCCCTGTCCATCGCAGGGATGCTCTGCCTGTGGACGGGAGTGATGGAGGTGATGCGCCGGTCGGGTCTGGCCGACAAACTGTCCCGGCTTCTGGCCCCTGTGCTGCGTCGGCTCTTCCCCCAGGCGGCAAAGGATCGGGACACTATGGACAGCATCTCCGCCAACG
>ERZ808040.870-NODE-870-length-23146-cov-4.661407_pt1 | contig 23146 bp, 15 predicted proteins | sample MGYA00380191_ERZ808040 | MGnify/ENA primary metagenome ERZ808040 (study PRJEB31490, sample SAMN06133395) | mouse gut metagenome | isolation source: J6 | host: mice | place: China: Chengdu | collected 2015-05 ...
GATAATTTTAAAAAAAGAGTTACACCCCTACTTAAAATTTAGCTTTATAACTTAACTAACTGACATTGGTTCACACGCGCCATTCGCAAAACTGCACTTTCAGTGCCCGCCGCTGCTGCGCAGTTGTTTTTGCTCATAAAATGGCGCTCCCTTCGTCCGTTGGTACCCAGATAACTTCTTATGCAAGCATAAAGTTATCTGGGTACGACTGATGTGTGAACTGTAACTCAAGTGCTTTCCGGTAACAAATTATAAATTTGCCTTGCATTTTATTCCTGATTTTAATAAAATAATTTTGCCGGGTTTTGCCCTGTAAATAATGATCGGTATATGGAGTTGAGAAAGATGAAGAACGAAAGAGTGAAACATTTAGGACGCAGGATAAACGCTTTGATGACATTCCTGTTGATTGCCAGTATGCTTTTTGTCGTGTCACTGTGCATCACCATGTTTTATAATCTGGCCATGAGCCTGCTGGAGAACCAGTGCGTCAATGCCACCAATGTATTGGCCTATGAATTGGACGGCTATACAGGGCCTGAAGACAGGAATGAATTGCTGGATGAATTAAAGAGCAGGATGAACTGTGAGTTTACGATTTTTGAGTGGGATGAAAGGGTTTACACCACTATCCAGCAAAACGGATCGAGAGTGGTGGGAACGAAGCTTTCCGGCGATCTGGCAGCCATTGTGCTGGACCGTGGTGAGAGTTATGTTGGCAGGGCAGAGATTTTAGGGGTGGAGCATATTTGCTCTTACATACCTACAAGGGACGAAAGCGGCAAGGTAAACGGTCTGCTTTTTGCCGGCATTTCAATGGAAGCGGCCAAGGAACAGATCAACCAGACGGTAAAGATGGCGTGCCTTGTAGGCGCGGTGGCGGTTATCCTGAGTATACTGGTTATGTCTTTCTATATTATGCGCGCCGTTTCCGGCCCTCTTGCAAAGCTTACCGGCCTTGCACAGAGGATGGAGCGCGGAGAGCTGGGATTGAAGGACAATAAAGCATTACAGATCGATATCCGTTCCAATGATGAAATAGGCTGCCTGACGCGGATCTTTAAGAGCATGATGGACAGCCTGAAAGGATATATCGGCGAGATCGCGGATGTGCTGGAGTCGATCTCGGACGGCAACCTGTCCGTGGAGGCAAAGCAGGATTATGTGGGAGACTTTGTGTCCATTAAGGAATCCCTGGATGAGATCCTTGTAAAACTGAACGGCACCATGTCACAGATCATGGAGAGCACCGACCATGTTTCCAGCGGCGCAGACCAGATGGCGGTGGGGGCCCAGTCGCTGAGCCAGGGTTCCGTGGAACAGGCCAGCACGGTAGAGGGACTGGAAACCAATGTACGGGAAATATCACAGCGTATTTCACAGTCCGCGGAAAATGCGCAGCAGGCAAGCGAGATTGTTGAGACGGTGGGCGCGCAGATCATGGAGAGCAATCAGATCATGCAGGAAATGATCGACGCCATGCGGGAAATCAACAGCAGTTCCAACGAAATCAGCAAGATCATCAAGACCATAGAGAACATTGCTTCACAGACCAATATCCTTGCCCTGAACGCGGCGGTAGAGGCGGCCAGGGCAGGCGAATCCGGCAAGGGATTTGCGGTGGTGGCTGAGGAAGTGCGTACTCTGGCCGGGCAAAGTGCGGAGGCGTCGAAGACAACCACGGAATTGATCGAGAGTTCCATCCAGAAAGTGGAGCATGGGTCCAGGATTGCCGGCGAAATGGCAGCACGGCTGGAGGAGGTTGTGGCAGGCGCCAACCAGGTCATGGTGACAACCAATCAAATTGCAGAAGATTCCCGGGCCCAGGCGGCAGCCGTTTCGGATGTGCAGGAACAGATCAGCCAGATCTCTTCCGTGGTACAGACCAATTCGGCCATTGCGGAGGAGAGCGCCGCCACCAGCGAGGAATTAAGCGCACAGACGAAAGTGCTAAAGAGTTTGATCGATATGTTCCGCCTGAAAAAAGGCTGAGTATTTTTACGGCGTACCTGTATGGGTGAAATAAAATAAAATTTGGACTACTTTCCCTCCCGGAAGCATAGAATGCATAAGCAAACAAGCTTCGGGAGGGATTTTTCATGTTTGAACAATGCAGCATACCGGAAACCGTACAACAGCTGGAAAGCAGCCTGGAACATGGCCTGACGGAGAAAGAGGCGGCTGTCAGGCTCGCCAGGGACGGCAGGAATGAAATGAAGGGGGAGCGGAAGAAAACGGTCATCGAGTCCTTTTTTGAGCAGCTGAACGATCCCCTGATCTATGTGCTGATTGTGGCGGCTGTGGTTTCCATACTGCTCCACGAGGTCAGTGATGCCGTCATCATCGGAGTGGTGGTCTGTATGAATGCCGTTGTGGGCATGCTCCAGGAGGGGAAGGCCAGGAAGGCCCTGGAGTCTCTAAAAAAGCTGGCCAGCCCCAAGGCAGTGGTGCTGCGGGAGGGAAGACGAAAGGAGATCCCCGCCGGGGAGCTGGTGAAGGGCGATATTGTCTGCCTGGAGGCGGGCAGCCAGGTTCCGGCGGATCTGCGGCTTTTGGCCACGGCAAACTTAAAGGTGGAGGAATCCGCCCTTACAGGAGAGTCCCTTCCCGTGGAGAAGGATGCTGCCTTTGTAGGGCGCAGAGGGGAGCATCTGCCCTTGGGGGACAGGCATAATATGGCATATATGTCCACCATAGTGACCTATGGCAGGGGAGAGGGGATTGTCACTGCCACAGGCATGCAGACGGAGCTGGGGCAGATCGCGGAGATGATCACCAACGCAAAAGAGGAGATGACGCCCTTGCAGAAAAGGCTGGGAGAGCTGGGGAAAGTCCTGAGCTTCCTGTCCCTGCTTCTCTGCGCCGCCCTGTTCGGGTTGGCGGTGCTCCAGCGCCGCAATGTAGGGGAAATGCTGATCACCGCCATTTCACTGGCAGTAGCGGCGGTGCCGGAGGGACTGCCTGCGGTAGTCACCATCTGCCTGGCGCTCAGTGTGACAAAGATGGTTAAGGTGAATACCATTGTCAGGAGGCTGCCCTCCGTGGAGACATTGGGGGCGGTCAGCGTGGTCTGCTCCGACAAGACAGGGACCCTGACCCAAAACCGTATGACGGTGGAAAAGGTGGCTGTGGGAGGGAAATGTACGGATGCGTCGGAAATTTCGCCTGCTGCCTGCCCCGAGTTCTTCCAGGGAATGGCGCTCTGCAATGACGCTTCCCTGGAGCAGGGGCAGGGAATGGGGGACCCTACGGAGCTGGCGCTGTTGGACATGGCATCCAGGGCAGGTATCCGGAAGGAAGAACTTGAGCGGCAGATGCCCAGGATCGGGGAGCTGGCTTTTGACTCCGACCGGAAAATGATGACCACATTGCACAGGATTGCCCATTCACCGGGAGGGGAGCTGTGTGCTGCGGGATATGAGCCTTATCGGAACATCAGCTTCACCAAAGGCGCGCCGGACGAAGTGTGGAAGCGGTGTACGGAAATCTGGACGTCCCGGGGGATTGTCCGCATAGGGGAGCATCACATCCGGCAGCTTAAGGCAGCGGTCCGGGAAATGTCGGAGGATGCACTGCGCACCCTGGCCGTGGCCATGCGGCGGAACGCCAAGGAGGCAAGGGAAGAAGGCCTGGTGCTGCTTGGGCTGGTGGGTATGCGGGATCCCGCCAGGCCGGAGGCGGCAGGCGCCGTGGCGGATTTTAAGGAGGCAGGGGTCACCACGGTGATGATCACCGGGGACCATGTGGATACGGCATTTGCCATCGGCAGGCAGCTCGGGATCGTGGAAGGCAGGGAGCAGTGTATGACCGGGGAGGAGCTGTCCCGGCTCACGGATGAGAACCTGGTGGGACGGCTGCAGAATACCAGGGTCTTCGCCAGGGTCTCGCCGGCACAGAAGGTACGCATTGTGGACGGTTTCCAGAAGAGAGGGGAGATTGTGGCCATGACCGGGGACGGGGTCAATGACGCCCCCTCCTTAAAGGCGGCGGACATCGGGATTGCCATGGGGATGAACGGGACGGATGTGGCCAGGCAGGCGGCGGACATGATCCTGACGGACGATAATTTCGCCACCATCCGGCGAGCTATAGAAGAGGGAAGGGGGGTCTATGAGAATATACGTAAATCCGTTATTTTCCTGCTCTCATCCAACCTCGGGGAAATCATCACCATGTTTGTGGCAGTGCTCTGCGGACTGGCCTCTCCGCTGAAATCCAGCCATATCCTGTGGATCAACCTGATCACGGATTCCCTTCCGGCGCTGGCTCTTGGGGTGGATAAAAATGACGGGAAAAGCCTTATGCGCCAGCAACCCAGAAAGGCCCAGGAAAGCCTTTTTGCCAGAGGGGGGCTTGCCTGTACCTGTTTCTATGGCGTACTGATTGCAGCCATCAGCCTTACCGCCTTTTTGATGCTGCCCTGCGCACTGCTTAAGGCAAACGGCCTGCCCCTGACGGCGGAGGGGATTTCCCACCTCCTGGCCAACCCCAATGTGCTGTCCAAGGCACAGACATACGCCTTTACGGTGCTGGGCATTTCGCAGCTGTTCCATGCAATAGGGATGCGGGATACGGGAAAGAGCGTGTTCCGGATGAGGCATCTGGAGAACAAGCTGATGATAGGAGCCTGCCTTATAGGATTCTGCCTGCAGTTTGCGGTGACGGAGATCCCTGTGCTGATCCGGGCCTTCGGCACTGCCCATCTCTCCGGCGGCGAGTGGATGCGCCTCTGCATCCTTGCCGCGGCGCCCCTTATTGCCCACGAGATATTGCTGCTTATTTCTTCGAAATCTTGTTCAGCTCGGCGTTGATGATCTGCAGGGCGTTTTTGGGGGCCTTCCTTCCTGGGCCGGAAGGGCCCCCGGAACCGAACAGGGAGGTAAGCTCGGTCAGCTTCTTTTCTCCCAGCATTGCAGCCAGGGACTTTTGCAATTTGATGCCTGTCATGGAGAACACGGCATTTGACAGAATCCGGAAGGCTTCGTCATTTGCCATGATATGGTTTAGGGTGTCGCAGACGGAATAGTGCTTTTCGGAAAATTCCAGGGGGGCGTCGCTGGCTACGGTCTCGATATGCTCGAACCAGTTTGCCGCAAATTCTCCGTCATCTTCCCGTGAAAATGTATAAATCTCCGGTGTTTCCGGTACCCGTTCCAGAGTCATGGTGTCCCGGCAGATATCCCGCTGTTCCGAAGGACTGTGGGGGACTCCGAAAGAGGGGCAGCAATCGTCCTGCCGGAGGGAGGAGGCGCCGGAGCGCCCCTTGGGGGTTTCCGCCGTCAGGAAGGTGAAGCCCCGCCCCAGAGGGACTTTTTCGAAGGTAAACACTTTGTCCCCCTGGAGTGTGGCGAAAAGCTTCCCGTTGACAAAGAGGGAGACGGTATCCTGGTTGGAATAGACTTTAACGGTAGTGGTTTCGGATGCCCGCCTTGCATATCTTTTTCCGCAGAGATGTACAAAGGGTTCTTTGCTCCAATATGCCTTGTAGACATAGAAAGCGTCCTTCCTGATCTTCCGATCCATGGTCACAAGTCCCTTGTGGTTGCGCCCCGCCGTCCCTCCCTCATTCCGGGCTGCACTGCCGAAGTCGAACATGTTCCAGACATAGGCGCCCCACAGGTAGGGGCGTTGCCCAAGGATCTTTGCCATGTGTTCATGATATTCAGCCTGATAGCTTTCTGAGTAATCCCCGCATGCCGGTTGGTCTGACTGGTAAGTGAGGATGCCCTCGGCGCCGTATTCGGACAGGCACAGGCGGATTTGGGGGTGTTTTTTATGGAATTCGTCCAGCCAGGCTTCGTTTTCCCCGTAATGACCCATGTACCACCCGAAATAGTGGTTGTAACCCTCCACGTCGGTGATGCCGTGGAGAGGGTGCTCCATGGGCAAGTTAGAGACATGTGCCATGGCGGTGAGACGTCCCGGGTCAAGCTGCTTTACCAGGCTGTTTAAGTCCCTGTGATTTTTCTCCAGGCCGGCTTCCTCGCCGGCCATGGTGATCTCATTGGACAGGCCCCAGAAACAGATGGAGGGATGGTTATAGTTCTGGTAAATGAGGTCTTCTATTTGGAGGCGGCAGTTTTGGTGGGCGCAGGGGTCGCCGCTCTGGCAGCTGATATAGGGAATCTCTGCCCAGACTATGAACCCGTATTCGTCACAGGCATCATAAAAATCCCTGCTGTGCTGGTAGTGGGCAAGCCGCACGGTATTTGCCCCCATCTCGCGGATCAGAGCGGCATCTTCGTAATGCTCGGCCCGGGTCAGGGCATTGCCCGCCCACAGCCGGTCCTGGTGGCGGGAGACGCCCCGCAGGGCCATTGGTTTTCCGTTTAAGTAAAATCCTTTTTCGGGATCCACGCGGAAAGTGCGGATTCCGAAGCGTGTGCTGATTTCGTCTACGGTCTCGTTTTGATACACCAGGGAGGCGGTGCACCGGTATAAATAGGGGTCTTCCACTCCCTGCCCCAGACGGGGATGGGGCAGCAGGATATCCGTTTTAGGCTCCTCCGAAGGCCGCCAGGCCTCTGCCATTTCCCGGCCGGACCCGTCGGTGATCAGATAGCGGACGGAACAGCCGGGGGAGGGGTGGGAGACCCAGCTGTTGAGGTGGAGCATGGCGTCCCCGCAGGGAAGGACTTCAGGGGTCACGGCCAGTCCGGGGGCGCCGTGGAAGGACACCTCAAAGTGGTCCTTTGGCAGGACCAGCAGATTTACGCCCCGGTAAAGCCCTCCGTAAAAGGTAAAATCTGCTATCTGTGGATAGATGTGGCTGCGGGGGGAATTGTCAGCGGTGATAGTGACGGTGTTGGGCCTTTTTTCTTCCGGTGCGTACAGGGCATCCGTAATATCCGCCGTAAAGGCAGAGTAGCCGCAGTCGTGGCTCTTTATCTCGGTTTGGTTGAGATAGACCCTGCCCGATAATCCGGCTGCCAGGACTTCCAGGAAGACCCGTTCCCCCTCCTGCAGACAAGGCGTGTCCAATTCTCTGGTATACGTGCATTCACCTCTGTAATATGCGCCCTTTCCGTCCATACCGTCTACAGCGTTCCAGGTGTGGGGAAGGGTGACGCTCTGCCAGTCCTTCCCGTCCTTTGTAAAATTCCAGTTTTCATTCAAATTTATGGTCTGTCTCATGGCGTTATCCCCTTTTTTCCCATAGCGGCTGTTTTTGCTTATAGTATGAAAAATATTTATAAAATTATCCCCGGGATGCCTGCAGGAAATTCTTTTGTAAACTTTTTGCACAGGTGTTAAAATAATAAGAGTATTAATATAAAAAGAGTGTTAAAATCAGTAGAAAAGGTATTGGGAAAGCAAGTAGGGAGGATAATGCCATGAAGATCATTGACGCACATATTCATTTATGCCAGAGCCTGAACGGCTTCGGGGCAAGGGGGGAGCTGCGCTGCATCGGCGGCGGTTATGTGGAATATGCGGACGGAAGCTCTTTCCGGATGTTCCCGGAGGAGCTGGGGGAAGACAGGGTGACACCGGAGGCGGTGCTGGCGCTGATGGACAGGGAGGGCGTGGAAAAGGCCGTAATGCTCCAGGGCAATTTTATCGGGCCGCAGAATCTCTATACATGGGAGGCAATGCAGAAATATCCGGACCGGTTTACCGGGGCGGCATGCTACGACCCTTTCTGCAGAAAATATGAGGATGTCCGCAGGCACCTTTTTGAAGAGCTGGGATTTCCCATTGTGAAATTTGAGGTCAGCGACGGAAGCGGACTTATGAGCTACCACAGGGAGTTTGCCCTGGACGGTGAGATGATGGAGGAGCAGCTCTGCTATGCGGAGTCCCTGGGACTGACGGTGGTGTTCGATATCGGGCGCCATGGCGGCTGCTGCTGGCAGGTACAGAGGCTGGCTGCCGCCGCAAAGCGCCATCCAGGCCTGCAGTTTGTGGTCTGCCACCTGCTGGCGCCCCAGGGAAGAGGATATGAAAATGACTGGCGGGAAGCCATGGCGGCGCTGAACCTGGAAAATGTGGTATTTGACGTGGCAAGCCTGAGCAGCAATCAGAGGCCGGAAACCTACCCTTATCCCACCGCCATATGGTTTCTGAAAGAGGCCATGGGGATTCTCGGGCCGGGCCGCATGATGTGGGGGAGCGACCTGCCCAGCAACCTTTGCAGGGACACTTACCGCCATCTTTTCGGATACATTCTGGACAGCAATGCTTTTACGGAGGCCCAGAAGGAATCGCTCCTTTGGAAAACGGCAGACAGAATTTACTTTACGGATTCCCATAACTGATAAAATGTGATAAAATATTAGGTACGGCAGAATAGCACACAGGAACTGATGTGCATAATTTGGATTACTGTGAGTCAATAAAGCGATTAGAAGTTCATGCGGGGAAGGCATGGGGATGATATGAGAGGGAGAGAGCGTTATCAGCTCAGGAAGGCGGCCGGATTGTACTGGCTGCTTGATATGGACCAGGGCGGCGCCGGAAGGCAGGATCCGGTGGCACTCAACGATAGCGGGGCATATATCTGGGAACAGTTCAATGATTTGGGTTCGGAGGAGGCTGTGGCGGAAAAACTCAGCGCGGAGTTCGGGATATCCGTGGAGGAGGGACTGGAGGATATCGGGCAATTTTTCCGGCAGCTGGAAAAGCAGGGAATCATTATTTGAATGTTGCGGATGCCTGCAATCGATAAACGGAGCAAAGGGGCAGATAAATGGATGTTTTGTTGATCGGAAGTACAGGGAACCTGATGCAGAAATTAGTGGATAAGCTGGATAAGGAGAAACACAGGATCTTTGTGTTGACCGAGGAGGGGAAAGATATCCAGGGTTACCGCAGGGCCTTCGAGACCTACCGGTTTCACTACGATAATACCTGCATCAGGGAGATTTTTAACAGTGTCAAGCCGGATGTCACCATCTTTTTGGGCGCTTATGACTGGAATTTCGACTGGCAGGGGGGACAGACATCTTCTATTAAATTTACTTCCGCAGTTTTGAATATGCTGATGTCTTACGCTGCCCAGCAGAAAGGGCGTTTTATCTACCTGTCCTCGGACGAGGTGTTCGGAGGGCTGAGGGTAAATAAAAAGCTGGCGGTGGAGAACCATACGGATGAAAATTCCAAGGCCCAGGCCGTTGCCATGGGCGAAAAGCTGTGCCTGGACTACCGCAATATGGTGGACGGGAATATTGTGGTGCTCCGTCTGGACCATCTCTACGGCATACCCACCCGGCAGGAGGAAATCGACAATATCTGCGGGCAGATGTGCATGCAGGCCATCGATACGGGAGAGATCGTCATAGACGGCGATAAGGGCATCTTCGTGGAGGAGGCCGAACCGGCTGTGGAGACCATAAACGGCAATCACTTTTCCGTGGATGCGGAAAAGAAGTTTTCGCCTGTCTATCTGCCGGATGCGGTGGAATACATCTATCAGGTGGCGGCGGCGGAAACCTGCAGGCAGGCTGTATACCAGGTCTCGGGCAGCACTGCGGTCTCCCAGGCGGAGCTTGGGGAGCTGATCCGGCAGAAACTGAAGAAAAAGTCCGGGGAGAACAGTGTCACGGTGGTAGAGGACCTGGAGAAGGGGAAAAACAGTGTGTCCCTGTCCGGCTTTGCATTTATGGAAGAATTCCGGCTCAGGGCCTTTAACCCACCCAAGAAAGCGGTGCCCAAGCTGGCGGAGTATCTGCAGAAGAACAGTTCCCGTTTTTCCAAGCGGTCGGATGCGGATGAAAATCTGGCGGAAAAGCTGAAGCATAATTTCAGGGAAGTCGTGAAGGCCATGGTTCCCTTTGTGGAGAATGTCATTCTGTTTGTCCCGTTCTTCATGCTGAATAACCGTGCGGTGGGAAGCGCTTATTTTGACCGGCTGGACTTTTACCTGCTGTATGTGCTGCTGTTTGCCATTGTGTACGGCCAGCAGCAGGCAATCTTTTCCAGCCTGCTGGCCATTGCGGGTTACTGTTTCCGGCAGATGTACCAGCGCAGCGGGTTTGATGTCATGCTGGATTACAATACCTATGTCTGGATGGCACAGCTTTTGATCCTGGGGTTGGTAGTGGGATATATGCGGGACCAGCTGAAATCCATCCGCGAGGAGCATATCGGGGAGATACAGTTTTTGACGAAGCAGCTGTCGGACCTGGCGGATATCAACGGAAGCAATGTGCGGGTGAAGGATGTGCTGTCCGACCATCTGATCAACCAGAATGACAGTATGGGCAAAATCTATGAGATCACATCCGAATTGAGCCGATACCAGCCGGTGGAGGTATTGTTCTATGCGGCTGAGGTCCTGTCTAAGATCATGCGCAGCCGGGACGTGTCCATTTACTCTGTGGCCAACCGCTCCTATGCAAGGCTGTTTTCCGCCACCTCGGACAAGGCCAGGAAACTGGGGAATTCCGTGAATTATACGGAGATGACCGACCTTTATGCCGCCATCATGGAGCACAAGGTCTACATCAATAAGGATATGAAAGAGGAATATCCTTTGATGGCGGGCGCCATCTATGATGAAGATGAGATACAGATGATACTGATGGTCTGGGATATCCCCTGGGAGCGTATGACGCTGGGGCAGGCGGATATGCTGGCCATCACCGGTTCACTGATCCAGGATGCGGTGCTCCGGGCAAACCGTTATATGGCTCTGCTGGAGCAGCAGCGCTATATTCCCGGAACACGTATTTTGGAGGCGGAGGCTTTCGAGGAGCTTGTGTCTGCGTTTATGCGGGCAAGAAGCCGGAATCTCACTGCCTGTGCACTGCTGGACCTGGATACAGGAGGGTTGTCCCAGGAGGAGGTCAATGCCACGCTGGGGAAACTGGTGAGACAGACAGATTATCTTGGCCAGGACACAAAAGGGAACCTCCATGTGCTGCTGGCAAATACGGATGTGACAGGGGCAAGCTTTGTGCGGCAGAGGTTCCTGGAGGCCGGCGTTGGCTGCCAGGTTGAGGAGGCGCTGGCGGTATGACGACTGCTGAAAAAGTTTTTACTGTGATCATTATAATCAATACGCTGATTGCCATTGCGTATTACGTATGGGGATGCGTGATCCAGACGGTGGAAGTGAAAAAGAAGCCTCAGCCGGAGCCTAAGGCAGAAAAAGAAGCCGAAGGCCAGGGGGGGCCGGAAGGGGAGCTGCCGGAGGAGGAAGAAGAGCCTTATGAGTGGAGGCTCAGCAGGACAGGATATCTTTTTAAGGCTCTGGTCATACTGCTCTGCCCTGTGGTGGGCGTTCTCTTTTTCCTGGTGACGCAGCTGATGTATGTGCTGTTTTTCAGGACCAAGGCGGACCTGACAGACGTTATTTTCGGCAAGGATAAGGTGGTTGCAAACAGGAAGGCGGATGAGGACAGCGAGCGCAACCGGGTTCCCATCGAGGAAGCCCTGGCTGTGGCGGACAAAGACAGCCTGCGTTCCCTGGTCATGGATGTGGTCAAGGGGGACGTGCACAAATCCCTGGCCACCATTTCTCTGGCCTTGAACAGTGAAGACACGGAGACTTCTCATTATGCGGCTTCCGTGCTGAGGGATGCCCTGAACGATTTCCGCCAGAGATCCCAGGAGCTGTACAATGCGCTCCATAAAGGGGATGAAAATGCGGCGGAATACGCATGTACCATGATCGAATATATGAACGAGGTGCTGCGCCAGGATGTATTCCCCGATATGGAGCAGCGCGCTTTTGTGGCAATGATGGAGGAGGCTTGTGATTGGCTGTATAAGAGTGAGGAGAACCGCTACCGCCTGACCTGCGAATATATAGAATGGATTGCTGTCCGGCTGCTTGGCACAGGACAATTTGACAATATGAAGGTATGGTGTGACCGTTGTATGGAGCTGTATCCTGAGGAACTGTCCTCCTATACCATACAGCTGAAGCTGTACTTCAGTATCCAGGACAAGGAAAATTTCTTTCGTGTTATGGACTGTTTGAAAGGGTCGGACATTGTCATTGACAGGGACACACTGGATCTGATCAGGGTATTCAGCTGATACGCTGGTCTTGCAAACAAAGGAGATTTGGAAAGCAATGTCAATACAGACGTTGACCATCTTACAATTGATAGGCGTCCTGGCGGCATACTTTGGCATGACAGTGCTTTTGCCGGCCTTTGTGTTTTACCGTAAGGTCAGCGGAGAACGTTTTTGCATAAGATTCCTGATCTATTATGTGATTGGAAATGTGTATTTGATGAACCTGGTCCTGGTGCTGCAGCTTTTGCATATCTCCAATCGGGTCACATTGTTTCTGGGGACGGTGCTGCCGGCGGTGTGGGCCCTGGCCAGGGTACACAATACCACTGTAAAGGACGGGGTATTCTCCATGGCCAAGGCGGTAAACAGCTTTCTGAGCGGCACAATGGGAGGGAGGCTGCTGCTCAGCAAGGCGTTAAGGGCAGTGGGGCGGCTGCTGAAGACCGCTTTCCTGCGCCTGGCCGGAAGCATACGCTGCCATTTCTTTGACTGGGTGGCCACTGTGGGGGTCATTGCCCTGGTTTTCTGGCAGTACGGGTGTAATTTGTTCTGGAATATGGGATATTGCTTCTCGGATATGCCGGTGCATAATTACTGGATCAATGCATTAAACGATAACCGCCTTTTTGTGGCTGGCGTGTATCCTCAGGGGTTCCATTGTATTATATATTATCTCCACGAGATGTTCGGGTTTTATGTTTTCGTATTGCTCCGTATGTTTGGCCTGGTGGAGGCCCTGGTCATACATTTGGGCCTTTTGATTTTTTTAAAGGCCTGCTGCCGGAACAGGTACACGCCCTATCTGGGCATGCTGATGTATTTGTTTGTGGATATCTGGAACTTGGAGACTTATAAGAGATATTCCAGCGCCCTGCCCCAGGAGTTCGGCATGATCTATATTCTGCCGTCGATCTGTTTCCTGGTGCTGTTTTTTGAGGACAGGAAGAAGGAGAACGGAGCAAAGGGGTGGAAGGTCCACAGTACCCGCTATCTGCTTTTTTTCGGGTTGAGCTTCAGCGCCACTCTGGCGGTGCATTTCTATAACACAATCATTGCGGGATTGTTCTGTATGGCCATTGCTGTAGGATTTGTGGGGGTGCTGTTCCGCAAGGCCTACTTTGGAAGGATCATGGCGGCGGGTATTTTGAGCGTGGTTCTGGCGGTGCTGCCTATGGCCATCGCGTTTGCTACGGGTACGCCTCCGGAGGGTTCCCTGAAATGGGCCATGGCTGTTATGACGGGCAAGATCGATTCATCGGGGAACCCAGTCCAGCCTGAGGAGGCGGAACCGGAAAACGCCGGCCAGGAAGGGACGGAAGACACTGCCCAAGGAGGTTCGGGAATGCCCGGCCAGGAAGGGACGGAAGGGTCTGCCCAGGGAGGCCCGGGAATGTCCGGCCAGGAAGGGACGGAAGGCACTGCCCAGGGAGGCCCGGGAATGCCCGGCCAGGGAAGCGCAGGAGGCTCCGGCCAGGAAGCACTTTCGCCGGATGGTGCCACAGCCAGTCCCCAGGAGATCCTGCCGCCGCCGGAACCCAAGATTCCTTTTGAGGTTCGCCTGAAAGCGTGGTTTGGAGAGAAACGGGTAAAGACAGTCCGGTTTGTGACAGGCCTGCGAAATGCCCTGAACGCATATATACTGAGCAAAGCTTCTACCCAAACGGTATCCGTTATCCTGCTTTTTACGGTGCTTCCGGTTTTGCTGGGGTTGGTCTATCTCCCGGCGAAGAAGACAAGGCATTATGGGAGTGTCCTGATTTCCACGGCGTTCTGTATGCTGTTCCTGTATGCGGTGCTGATGGCCAGCTGGCTGGGGATACCTGCCCTGATGGACCAGAGCAGGTGCAGCATCTATCTGGCATATATGCTGCCGGCATCCGTCACGCTGGCAGTGGACGGTATCATGAGCCTGTTTGCCGGAAAAGTGGTGAAGCAGTCCCTGGCGGATATGATCTCCCTGTGGGGAGTGGGACTGATGATATGTGTGCCGTGGTTTTGCGGGGCCTATAGGCGTCCCCTGAACATGCCGGCTCTGGAGAGCAATGAGGCCATCATCTGCCTTACGAATATACTGCGGGACAATCAGCGTTTTATGTTTACGATCATATCGGCAAACGATGAGCTGCGGATGGTGGAGAATGACGGCTATCACTATGAGACCATTAATTTTCTGCGCGCCATGGAGGGCGAAAACCAGAAGGAATACCTAACGATCCCTACACCCAGGATCTACGTTTATATAGAGAAGATACCCATAGATTATGCCGTGGCCTACGAGGGGAGCGGCACAAGGATATCGGCATCGGGCGCAAGCCGGAGGCTGCCGGAAGGAGGTGGCCTTGGCGTGTACCAGGGGCGAAACCGCTATACGGTCATGTCCAGGCTGTATTACTGGGCGCAGGCATTCCAGGTCTTGTACCCCAACGAGATGAGAGTCTATTATGAGACGGACAATTTTGTCTGTTATGAGATCGACCAGAATCCGTACCGGCTCTTCGATCTGTCCATCGACTATTACGGATATAACAGTGTTGAGTATTAGAGAAAGGCTGAATTATGGTATCACGCAGGAATTATGTGACAATTACATTGATGATACTGATCCTGATGTTCATGTTTATGTTCACGGGAGTATTGAAGCAGGAGCTCAACGAATACAATGTCAATGACTATGAGGAAACTTATATATCCGGCATGAACGCCACAAACATGTTCCGGCCGGACAAAGAGGATGACGGGACCTTTGAACTGCCCAGGAGATATGCCGTCCTGGTGGAGCCGGAATTTACCCTTGAGTTCAGGGATGTGGTGACCTATTGGTGCACTTATACCAAGAGGGGGTTACAGCAGTATGAGTCTTTGGCGGATTATGTGATTCCCCAGGAGAATCTGCCCGAGGTGGTGATCATCGACGGAAGGTACATTGACGTGGACAGGGATCTGCCGATTATGCAGGAGCTTACACGGCGGGGAGTCCATCTGGTCTTTGCAAGGATGCCCCATGTCACTGTCATGACGGAAAGTCCGGAACTTTGCGAGTTCCTGGGGATCCGCAGTGTGCGGAACAGGGAGATTCTGGTGGAGGGAGTCCATTTGTTTGAAGGTTTCCTTCTGGGTGGGGAGCGTATCTACGCCACGGAAGTGGATGAAGCAGGACTGCAGAACCTGGAGATGGTGATTCACTGGTACGTGCTGGACGGCGGTACCAAAACCTATATTATGGGCATGCTGGATGAGAGTGAATATAAGAATGAAAATATGCCAGCGGTGCTCTGGAGGAAGAGCGTGGGAAACGCCAGAGTGTTCTGTGTCAATGCCAACTATATGTCCAATATGTATGGAGTCGGATTCCTGAGCGCCATGATGGGGGAGGCGGATTCCTATGAGATTTACCCCATCATCAATGCGCAGTGTATGACTGTGGCAGAGTTTTCGGGGTTTGCGGAGGATAATTCGGAGGAGCTGGAGAGCCTTTACAGCTGTACCCAGCCGGCTTTGTATGAAAGCGTGATCTGGCCGTCCCTGATCGCCATCACCGAGAAAACGGGAGGGCGTATCAGCCTTCTGACTGCGCCGCAGCTGGATTACAGCGATGACAGGGAGCCGGACCATGAGATCCTGACCCGCTACATGGGACTGGTGAAGGAAGCGCACGGGGAGATGGGAGTCTCCATGGGGCGCGTCTCCGAGACACCTTTGGAGACCAAGCTGTCCAGGGACTATTCTTTCTATGTGGAAGGCGCAGACGGCTACCCTTTTATCTCCCTTTATACGGATAACCTGAAGGAAGTGATGTCCGCACCCTGGAAGAGGTATTTCCCACAGCTGCGGACCATAGTTACGGCACCGGACGATGAGGAACCCATTGTGGATTACCTGGACAGGAATATCGTGATGCAGCGGGGGACGGCGTACGGCAGGGATCATACTTATGGTGGCAACCTGGCCACCATGGGATATGAGACAGCTCTGGGGTATGCCAATATAGTACTGGATATGAAAGAGGTGTCTTACCCGAAGAGCGGGGAGGACCATTGGGAAAACTTATCACGGGAACTTGGCCGGAACCTCAGCACCTATTGGAAGGATTACGACGCCTTTACCCAGACCACTCTGACGGAGAGCGATGCCCGGGTCAGGAAATTCCTGACACTGGATTACAGGGCAGAGAGGATGAATGACGATATTTTTCTTCATATCAATGAGTTTGAGGGCAGCGTCTGGTTCCTGTTTAAGCTCAACAACGGAAAACCCGGCCAGATACAGGGCGGCACGCTGCAGGATATGGGGGGCGGTTATTATCTGCTGGAGGCGGAGGAGACAGAGGTCATAATAGAAGTGGAAAGCACTGTGGCAGAGTTTTACAGATAGGATAGGGGTATCGGAATGAGAATATGTATGGTTGCGGAGGGTTGCTATCCATATGTGGTGGGCGGCGTTTCCAGTTGGATCCACAGTCTGATCAAGTCATTTCCGGAGCATGAGTTCATATTGATGACCATTGTGGCAAACAGGTCTTTCCGTGGGAAATTTGCTTATGAGCTGCCGGATAATCTGACGGAAGTATATGAACTGTATCTGGAGGATAACGACTGGGTCAACGAGGGTACGGGAAAGAAGCAGAAAAAGCTGAATAAAGAGGAATATGAGGCATTAAAGAGCCTGCTGCTGAACCAGAATGTGAAATGGAAGCCGCTGTTTGCGCTCTTTTCCAGGAAAAAGATATCCCTGAACCAGCTGTTGATGGGGCCTGACTTTTTCCGGGCGGTGCGGGAGTGTTATCAGATCCGGTACCCGGAGGTGGTGTTCTCTGATTTCCTGTGGACCATGCGTTCCATTTATCTGCCACTGTTCCTGGCAATGAGGATGGATATGCCCAAGGCGGACCTGTATCATTGTGTGGCTACCGGATATGCGGGTATTCTGGGATGTATGGCAAAATACAAACATAATTGCAGCCTGGTGATCTCGGAGCACGGCATCTATACCAGAGAGCGCGAGGAGGAGCTGATCCGTGCAAAATGGGTGGAGGGCATTTATAAAAATATCTGGATCGAGCAGTTTAAGAAAATGTCCAAGCTGGCCTATAGTGAGGCGGAGCTGGTGACCAGCCTGTATGAGCATGCCAGGGAGCTGCAGATAGAGCTGGGTTGTAATAAGGATATTACCATGGTGACCCCTAACGGGATAGACGCTTCCCGTTTTGTGGTGACGGAAGATATGAAGCGTACCCTGGAAGAAGATATGATCCACGTGGGGGCGGTGCTGCGTGTCACCCCGATCAAGGATGTAAAAACTTTGATCCGGGCATTCGCCTTTGCAAAGGAGAAGGTTTCCGCGCTGAAGCTCTGGATCATGGGCCCTACGGACGAGGACCCTGAGTATGCGGAGGAATGTATGGAGCTGGTGCAGACCCTGGAAGTCAGGGATATCGTGTTTACCGGGCGGGTCAATGTGCCGGAGTACCTGTGGCAGATGGATATGACCATCCTGACCAGCGTCAGCGAAGGCCAACCCCTGACCATCCTGGAGGGATATGCGGCACATAAGCCTGCCATCGCCACGGACGTGGGAAACTGCCGGGGTCTGATCTACGGCGAGGGAGATTCCTTCGGCCCTGCGGGAATCCTGACCCATGTCATGAATGTGGAGGAGATCACGGCGGCCATCCTGGAGCTTGCCTACAGCAAGGAGAAGCGCCTGGAGATGGGGGAGAACGGCTATAAGCGCCTGACGGCCCGCTATAAGATAGAGCATATGAAAGCGACTTACCATAAAATATACCGGGATATTGAGGACTGGCGGTAGAAGGCCGCGGGTACCGCCGGCGTCACAGGCGCAGGCAGACCCGGCAGTGAAGGGTATGGCAAAGGAGAACGACAATGGCTGGAATAGGCGTAAAGCTGAATCAAATATTTGAAAAAGAAACCATTGCAATGAACCTGATCGGTTTCGGCTACAGTATGATGATCACGGTAACCCCCATGTTTGTTGTAATTGGGAATATTATGCTGATGAGTATTGTGCTGGGATATGATAAACTGGGATATGCCCAGAGAAATCTGTTTTCCGCCACAGTGCTGTACATTTTCATTTTTTCCCTTCTGACGGCGGCTCCTTTCAATGCGGTGCTGTCGCGTTATCTGTCGGACGTGATCTATGACGAGACATATGAGGACATCATGCCCTGTTATTATGCGGGACTGATTTTAAACATTGTGCTGAGCTGCCTTTTGGGCATTCCTTTCTGCATCTGGGAATATGTGGTGGGCGGAGTGGCGCTGTACTATGTGTTTACAGGGTTCTGCGGATATATCGCCCTTGTGCTGGTGTTCTATTCTATGCTGTATCTGTCTATCTGCAAGGACTATACCAAGATTTCGCTCTATTTTACCGGGGGGATGCTCCTTGCCTTCCTGGTAGCCGCTGTATTGGTCCTGGTTTTTGACGTGGAGCTGACTTACAGTATGCTCCTGGCGCTGAGCATTGGATTCCTGCTGACGTCTGTGCTGGAAATGTCCACTGTCCGCCGGTATTTCAGGAAAAACAGCAACAATTACAGAAAAGTCTTCCTGTATTTCAAAAAGTATTGGAAGCTGGTGGTGGTAAACACCGGATATACCCTGGGACTTTATATCCATAATTTTGTATTCTGGGATACCCGCATGAAGATGGTGGTGGTAGATTCTTTTGTGATGGCGCCTATGTACGATATGGCTACCTGCCTTGCCATGTTTACCAATATTTCCGCTTCCGTTATCTTTATTTCCAGGGTGGAAATGTATTTCCATGAGAGATATAAGGTGTATTCAGAGGCCGTTACAGGCGGAAGATGGCAGGATATTATGAACACAAAGACCAGAATGTTCCGCCAGCTTTCCAGAGAACTGTTGAATCTGGTGCGGATCCAGTTTATTATATCGGTAGTGGTATATCTGGTAATGCTGGTATTCCTTCCGCGTATGGGGTTTTCCGGAACCGTGCTGAGGATTTACCCCTGCCTTGCGGCAGGATACTTTATTCTGTTTGTGATGTATGCGGAAATTATTTTTCTGTATTACTTCAATGACTTAAACGGTGCGATGCTTACGGCGGTGGCCTTCTGCCTGCTCACTTTCCTGGGGAGCCTGAAGACCAGGGAATTATCGGAGATCTGGTACGGGCTGGGACTTGCAGCCGGCAGCTATGTGGGACTTACCATAGCGTATCTACGGCTCCGGTGGGTGGAAAAGCATCTGGATGAGCACACCTTCTGTAAAGGTACCCTGTTTGAGGCGGCCAAGGGAAAGAGGCCCGATGCAAAGGTTTATGACAGGGCGAAAGGGCTTAAGGAAGCCAAAACATAAGGGTTTTACGCAGCACCGTGAAAAATTTGGGGGGGGGGTAAACGGAATTATGGAGATAGCAAGGATAGCCGGGATCACAATGATCATTTTAGGGGGGGTGCTTCTGGCCTGGAGTTTCCTGGCTTACGCGAAGCACAGGCTTACGGAAAACTTCGGTATGGCCTGGGGGCTTGCGGCGCTGTGTATGGCAGTAGCCGGCATAGTGCTGACCGTGGCAGAGAAGAGCTATACAGCGATGGCGGCAGTGGCAGTCCTCTTTGGAGTGATGCTGGTGTTATGCCTGTTTGGATTCAGCCAGGCAATTTCGGTACTGATCATGAAGAACCAGGAGCTTGCCATGCAGGTATCGCTCCTGAACCAGGAAAACGAAAGCATCCTTCATGCACTTACCGCTGCAAAGGAGCATGGGGCCCATGAGTAAACGTATTCTCTTTGTGATGAACACATTGGGGCATGCGGGCGCGGAGACGGCGCTTTTGGAGCTCCTTAACAGGCTGGAGGGTTCCTGTGAGATAGACCTTTATGTGCTTATGGGGCAGGGGGAATTGGTGTCAAAGCTTCCCCCGGGGGTGCGGCTTTTAAACAGGAAGTTCAGTCACTGCTCCGTGCTCTCGGCCAAAGGGCGGATGCGTATGGCAGGCACCGTAGTGAAAGCGTTGCTTCGCCGCGCCACATGCCTTCGGCTCTTTCCCTACCTGTGCCGGAACCTGCTGGCCATGATGGGAAAACGCAGAGTACAGTTCGATAAGCTGCTGTGGAGAGTGCTGTCGGACGGAGGGATGCGGATCCCGGAGGAGTACGACCTGGCAGTAGCCTTTTTGGAGGGTGGGGCGGCATATTATGTGGCGGATCATGTGAAGGCCCGAAAGAAGGCGGCTTTCATCCACATTGATTATGGCCAGGCGGGGTACACCAGGGAGCTTGACAGGGACTGTTATCTGAGCTTTGACGCCTTGTACCCCATTGCGGAGGAGATCCGGGAAAAGTTCCTCCTGGCATATCCTGAATGCGCCCCCAGGACCCATATTTTCCATAATCTGGTGAACCGGGAGATGGTGCTGGAAAAGTCCCTTCAGGGGGAAGGGTTTACGGACGGCTATCAGGGAGTAAGGATCCTGACTGTGGGCAGGCTCACCAGCCAGAAGTCTTACCCCGTGGCCATAGAAGCCATGAAACTGTTGAAAGATGCAGGGTGCATGGCCAGATGGTATGTGCTGGGGGAGGGGGACGAGCGCCGGGCGCTGGAACGGCAGATCGGGGAGTATGGCCTGGAAGAGGACTTTATCCTGATGGGAGCCGTGGAAAATCCTTTCCCCTATTATCGGCAGGCGGATCTCTATGTCCATGCCACCCGCTATGAGGGGAAAAGCATTGCCATAGAGGAGGCCCAGATCCTGGGGTGTGCCATTATCGCCTCGGACTGCACAGGCAACAGGGAACAGATCCTTCACGGTGTGGACGGCATATTGTGCCAACTCTCGCCCGGTGCGGTGAAGGAAGCGGTCCTTAGGCTTTTGGGGGACGGACCGCTGCGGGAGAGGCTGCGGCAGGCCGCATCTTGTAAGCGTGTGACTTATGAGGAAGATATCAACCTTTTAACGGAATTATTAAAATAAAGGGAGAGATGGAAGTGAAGTATAGGGAGCAGAAGGACCTGCTGATTATCATGCCGGCCTATAATGAGGAGCGGAATATCACCGGTGTGCTGGAGCAGCTGGCGTCTCCTGAGATAGCGGAGATAGCCGATGTGCTGGTGATGAATGACGCTTCATCGGATTCTACCAACTGGATCGTAAAGAAACATGGGTATACGCTGATAACCAATGTGTTTAACCTTGGATACGGCAGCGCAATCCAGCTTGGCTATAAGTATGCGATCAGAAGAAAATACAAGTACATTATCCAGATGGATTCGGACGGACAGCATGATGTGTGCAATATACCGGCCTTATACCGGAGGCTGAAGACTCCGGGGGATAACGGCGAGTGCCCGGATATTGTACTGGGGTCCAGGTTTATGGAGGGGAGCAGCGAGTTCCCTGTGTCTGTCTTCAAAAGGACGGCGTATGCCCTGTTCCGGTTCTGTATCAGGATCGCCACCGGGCGCAGGATCCAGGATCCCACCACGGGCCTGCAGGGCCTGAGCTGCAGGGCGGCGCTGCACTATTCCAAATTCGGTAATTTTGACAACAGATACCCTGATGCCAATATGCTGATCCAGATGCTGCTGCTGGGTTATCAGGTGGTAGAGATCCCTGCGGTGATGCACAACAGGGGGTATGGGGTCAGCATGCATTCCGGCCTGAAGCCTTTTGTCTATATGTTCCGTATGATGTTTTCTATCCTGGCGGTGGTGTTCCGCATTAAAGTACTGCACATCGGAATGGGAGTGAAGAAGGATGATATTTTTTACTGACAGGCGGAAAGTGGTTTTTCACGGCGCTGTGTTCCGGGAGGCGGCAGGTGATGTGGCCAATCCAGGCAGGGGCTGGTACCGTATCTATACATATACCCTTGGGGAAGAGGGGGACTGCGGACTGCCCCCCACGCTGTATGAGGGGGAAACCCTGGCATTGGTGCTGATCGATATCGGTGCGTACCGGGAGAAGCCTTTGGGAGAGGATTGCCTTGGCCTGATAAACAGGGTATTGGAATGTTTTGCCCAAGGCGGCAGGGACATAATATTGCGGGTGGCCTATGACACACAGGGAAAGGGAATGGAGCGTGAACCGTCCCTTTTTTCGCAGGTGCGGCAGCATATCGGGCAGCTTGCCCCGCTGCTGGTGCGGCACAGCAGCCACATCCTGGTCTTTCAGGGACTGCTGGTGGGCAGCTGGGGGGAGATGCACACTTCCAAATTTGTTTCGGAGAAATATCTCTGGCAGCTGTCCCAGAGCTTTCTTACGGAAACCCGGGGAAAGATACGTTTCGCGGTGAGGAAGCCGGTACAATGCAGGATCGTGCAGCCGGAGAACGCTGTGGGGGAAACGCTGACGGGGTGTTTTGACGATGCCATCTTTGCCTCGGACACGCATCTTGGGACTTTCGGGACGGAGGACAGACAGACGGCAGGCTGGACGAAACCCTGGCGTCCGGTGGAGGAGATGGAATTTTTGTCAAAGATTTCGGAGAAAGTGCCCTTTGGCGGTGAGGCATTGAGCGGAGAGAAGGGAATGTCCCCCCTGGAAACCTTGGACCGCCTCCGGGCGCTACACGTCAGTGATCTAAACTGTGTCCATGAGGAGGCCAGGCTCCGGGAATGGAAAGAGACGGAGTACGCATACGGCATAAGCCTCTATGACTACATAGGGGCGCATCTGGGATACCGGTTTGTGGTGGAGTCCGTAACCTGTGAAAAAAAGAAAAAAGAGAACTGCCTTAAGCTGAAGGTAACCAACCGTGGATTTGCCTGTTGTGCGGAGGAACTGCAGTTTTTCCTGCATTTGCAGGCGGAAGAGGGATCGGTTATCCCGGTGGATTGCGGACTGGGGACATTGGGGGCGGGGGAGAGCCTGACGGTCTCGGTGCCCCTTGGGGACAGGCAGCCTGAGGAAGGGGTTTGCTTTTATGGCGAGCTGCGGCGCGTAAGGGATCAAAAGAGAATTGTTTTTGCCAATGAGGGGGCAGGGGAGAGGCTGTTTTTGGGCAGATATGAGTCCGTCGGGTGAATGTGCGGCTATGCCTCCCTGGGAGGCACTGCCGCACACCTGGCAGAAAGCATTTTACAAACACGCTCCGGTGATTGCCTATACTAATCTCCATGTCAGAGCAGTTTACTGCGATGACACGCGATGAGAAATTCGCGCAGGCGATTTCTCATCTGCGATCAGGGC
>ERZ808040.872-NODE-872-length-23122-cov-9.386982_pt1 | contig 23122 bp, 36 predicted proteins | sample MGYA00380191_ERZ808040 | MGnify/ENA primary metagenome ERZ808040 (study PRJEB31490, sample SAMN06133395) | mouse gut metagenome | isolation source: J6 | host: mice | place: China: Chengdu | collected 2015-05 ...
GTTTTTTTCGCTGCCCGCCCGCCTGTGCCTGCTCATTTTGGACTGCCGAAGTCATTATGGAACTTTTCGTCTGGTTTTATGATTATTTTGACAAAGTTTCATGGTAGGAATTATACTAAATTATACTATAGGAAAGCGGGAAAAGGAAGGAGTTTGCGTATGTATGATCTGATTATTATCGGTTCGGGGCCGGCGGGACTTTCGGCGGCGGTTTATGCGAAAAGAGCGGGACTTGATATGGTCGTGCTGGAACAGAGTCCGATGAGCGGCGGCCAGGTATTAAATACAAGCGATGTGGATAACTATCTGGGCATGCCCGGTATGAACGGTTTTGATATGGGCATGAAATTCAGGGCGCATGCGGAAGGGCTGGGCGCGGTATTTGAAAATGTACAGGTGAAGGAAGTGACGGACGCGGGCAGTCATAAAATTGTGCGCGCGTCGGCCGGAAAAGAAGAGAAGACTTATGAGGCCAGGGCGCTTATTGCAGCGATGGGCGCTTCGCACGCGCTTTTGCACGTGCCGGGAGAAGAGAAGCTGAGCGGCAAAGGGGTATCTTACTGTGCAACCTGCGACGGCGCTTTTTTCAGAGACAAGACAGTGGCAGTTGTGGGCGGCGGAGATGTTGCGGCGGAAGATGCGGTTTTTCTGTCAAGGATATGCGCAAAAGTGTATCTGATCCACAGACGGGATGCGCTGCGTGCCGCGAAATCTTTACAGGATGCTTTGTTCCAATGTTCTAATGTAGAAGTGATATGGGACAGTGTGGTGGAGGAGATCTGCGGACAGGAGAAGGTTGAAGCGGTAAAGCTGCGGCATGTAAAAACGGAAGACAGTGATTCGAAAGCGGTAGACGGCGTCTTTATCGCGGTAGGCCTGGTGCCGAACAGTGAATTATTACAAAATGTTACAATGTGTGACGAAAGAGGTTACATCGTTGCCGGAGAAGACTGTGTTACGAAGACGGCAGGTATCTTTGCCGCAGGCGACGTGAGGACAAAGCCTCTGCGGCAGATCGTAACGGCAGTCGCGGATGGGGCGAATGCTGTCGCAGGCGTGGAAAGATATCTCATGCAGATGTAAAAATATTACATTTTTTAACAATTTGCACAAGGAATGGTGCTGTTATTTGTTTTTTTATGCAGATGCTGTGGTTGACAAAGAACAGGATTAGTGTTATATTTATTGCAAACCTGTAACAATTTTGTAATAAATGTAAGAAGTTCTTAACCGGCGGAGGTTATTTGTATGAAGATACAGAACGTGAGAATAGCAGTATGTGCAGTGGCAGCAGTCATCACATTTTCAGGAACGAGCTTAACGGCCAGTGCGGCAGGAGATGTCAACTCCGTACTGCCCTCGGCAGGAATCGATTATTCTATGGCGCCTTCCGAGAAATCCACGTCTCTTTCCGATATGAAAGAAGATGTGAAAAGAGAGGAAAGTAAAGATCTGACGGCATCGACTGCAGAAGTTGCGGTAAAAGGCACGGATGAAATTCCGATCGGCGGTATGTTGGAGAGCAGCACTCCGTCTACGATATCGGAGAAGAAGATCGAGCAGACGATCGTTGTCAGCGAAGGATATACGAAAGATTTACGCGAAGCATCCAATGCCGCGAAGCTGCGTGAGGAAGAAGAAGGATTTAAGAATCTTGTTATCGCCAAAGTCAGCAACTATGTCAATGTCAGAGACATTCCGAGTGAAGATGGAAATATTGTCGGTAAACTGTATGACAAGTCGGTTGGTACTTTTATAGAAGAAACGGACGGCTGGTATAAGATCAGTTCCGGTTCTGTAGAAGGATATGTAAAAGCGGAATTTTGTGTGACCGGTGACGCGGCAGTGGAACTTGCCAAAGAGGTAGGAACCCGAATCGCAACGGTTACGACTACGACTTTGAAAGTACGTGAAGAACCCGGTATGGATACGACCGTTCTCGGTCTTGTACCGATCGAAGACCAGCTTATTGTTACCCAGGAACTGGAAGGATGGGTAAAAGTAAATATTGAGGAAGGCGACGGGTATGTATCCAATGAATTCGTCACACTTTCCACAGAGTTTGTAAAAGCCGAATCTATTGCAGAAGAGCAGGCAAGACTCGCGAAAGAAGAAGCGGCAAGAAAAGCTGCTCAGGAAGCGGCAAGAAAGAAAGCGGCTGAGCAATCCGCATCTTCCTCATCGGGAGAGAGTTCTTCCGAAAGCGGAAAGACTTATGCACCGCCGAGCGGCAGCGCATCCGGTCAGGCCGTTGTAGACTTTGCTTTGCAGTTTGTCGGTAATCCCTATGTATATGGCGGCACAAGTCTGACAAACGGTGCAGACTGTTCAGGATTCGTTATGAGCGTATACAATAACTTCGGCGTAAGCCTGCCTCATTCTTCCGCAGCGGACAGAAATGTGGGTGCAACCGTAAACGGTCTTGAAAATGCACAGCCGGGCGATATTATCTGCTATTCGGGACATGTCGGAATCTATGTCGGAAACGGACAGATTGTGCATGCGTCCACATCCAGAACAGGCATTATCGTTTCCAATGCGTCATACCGTTCGATTCTTTCCATTAGAAGAATCTTCTAGTCATAATTTGATACCACGTATTTAAGAGGACAGCCGGCCGGCTGTCCTTTATTTTGCTGTCTGGAAAGCGTTTGTGCAAAATATACAAAAAAGCGGGTAAACTATTTTTGACGGGCAGTGTGGTAAAAAAGATGCGATTTTAGTTATCCACAGTAAAAATTGCGTTAATTATGGAAAAATTAACTTATGCACCGAATTATACACATTATCCACTGTCTTTGGGCGCCGCTGAGAGTCGGTTTTATGGTAACCGAAAGAACGCCTGTTTTGTGAACTTGTCCTAAAATGCTTTTGTTGCGGTAAGGCAGATATCTATGTTATAATGATAAAAATACTTTCAAAGGTAATTTCTGGAAGGTATTTTGTGACATACTATACTCCAATGAAAGGGTGAGTGCTATGAAATTTATTATTGTGGGAAAAAATATTGACGTAACCGAGGGATTGAAAACCGCGGTACAGGATAAAATCGGTAAACTGGAGAAATACTTTACCGAAGAAACAGAAGTACACGTTACATTAAGCGTTGAGAAGGACAGGCAGAAGATCGAAGTAACGATTCCGATGAAAGGCAATATCATTCGTTCCGAGCAGGTCAGCAGCGATATGTATGTTTCCATTGACCTGGTGGAAGAGATCATAGAAAGACAGCTTAAAAAATATAAGACCAAACTGACGGACAGGCAGCAGTCGGCCGGCTTTTTCAAACAGGAATATCTGGATAAGGATTTCATGGATGAGGAAGAAGTGCAGATCATCCGGACGAAAAAATTTGATATTAAACCGATGTATCCGGAAGATGCCTGCGTGCAGATGGAGCTGCTTGGACATAGCTTCTTCGTATTTTGTAATGCGGAAACGAATGAAGTCAATGTAGTGTATAAGAGAAAAGGAAATACGTATGGCTTGATCGAGCCGGAGAATTGATTTTAAAATTTTGGTATTGGAAGGATTTTCACCCTGTCAGTCATGACAGGGTGATGTTATGTGAAAGTAGAAAAATCTGTGTTCTGCGGTGAAAAATGCAGCGCCGGTTTGGAGACAGAGGCGGAAACAGGAGGGGAATATATGGTAATTTTCAATATCACGGCATTTTTTATCTGTCTGTTCGTACTTTCGTATGTCTGGAAGACGACAACGGTGGAAATGTTTCCGCCCCTGATCTGTATGCTTACGCTGGTGCTCTATGTGCTCGCGCTGATCAGGCATTTATCTTTCATAGATGGAATCAGTATTTTGGTCATCGCAGCTTTTGTATTTTGGCTGCTCAGGCAAAAGAAAGAACAGCGCATCGAATTTACCGGGATATGTCTGAAAAATGCGGCACAGCCGTCATTTATTACGGCCGTCTGCCTTTTATTTGCCGCGGCGCTTTGCACGTCGGGGAAGATCGTAACATGGTGGGATGATATCAATTTCTGGGCTACAGATGTCAAATCGCTGTATTATTTGGACGGATTTGCCGCAAAATATGGAAATACTGCACCGGAATTCGGTGATTACCCGCCGGCGGGGCAGCTGTTCAAGTGGTGGTTTCTGCATTTTGACCCGCATACGTTTCGGGAAGGACTTGCCTTTGCGGGATATTATGTGATGAATCTTTCTTTTCTGCTGCCGCTGTTAAGGAAATTGAAAGGCGGAAATATCATGACTGCATTCGGCATGGCGGCGGCAATCTGGTTTCTGCCGAGCATTGCGGAAGTTTACGGTTATGACGGTTTCTGCGCGGATCTGACGATGGCCTGCATTTACGGCGCATTTTTGTCTGCGGTAACGGACAGGGAGCAAGGAAACGACCGGTTTTATTACGGGCGTCTGGCTCTTTACCTGAGCGTGCTTGTCCTGGTGAAATCCGTCGGCTTTATCTGGGCGTTTTTCGGACTTGTTTTCTTATGTCTGTATCAATGGACGAATAAGACGGCACATAAGAAAAAAGTACTTTTGACTGCAGCCGCGCCTGTCGTGACGGGAGCAAGCTGGCTGGCATTCTGTTTTATGATGCGCCGCGTGACGAAAACGACGACAACGGCGGTCAAATATATGACGACTGATGAATATGGACTTTCCGGCTATGCCGGCGGGTTTGCGAAGGCTTTTGTAAAAGCATTTTTTACAATGCCGCTGCATAAAGAAAAGAGTTTTCTCCTTGATCTGACGCCGTTTGGTTTTTATTTATGCATCTGTCTGCTTGTCATTTTCTTTTATCGAAAAAAATTGATGCCGAAGAAAGAGGGCAGGCTGATATTATGGTTCAGCATTGTGAGCGGCGCGGTTTTTTACGGGATCATTTTTATCGCACATTTGACGATCTTTGCCACGGAAACGCAGTATCTGGAACCTGCGGGCATGATTTCCTCGATAGAACGGTATGGCGCGCCGTTTACGATCGGTACGCTGTTGTTTTTGGCAGGGATCTGGCTGACTTACGGGGAAAATCTCTTTGCAGGCATGAAAAAACCGTTTGCGGTAAAGTATGGGACGTGTCTGGCGTTTATTCTTTTCGTGGCATTGACAGCGGGCTGGCAAACCGGATATCATGGACTTATCGGATACCGCGCGGAAGTTCCGGCTCGTATACAGGAACGGAAGAGTATGATCGATGAAGATGCCGCTTTATTCTTGCAGGCGATAAGCCTGCTCGGTACGCAGGAGAGTACAAGAGTCTGTTATATCCAAAGAGATGATGCGCCGCGCTGGGTAAAAAACAGTTATATCAATCTGGAAGCCTCGCCGGTATCCGTCGTTTATAAAAGCGTTAATCTGGACGATGCCGTGACGGACTGGATGGTACAGGAGATCAGAGGACTGCATGCGCAGTATCTCTATGTTGAGGCGACAGAGGCGGATGTTTCCGCCGTCTTCGATAAGCTGACAGCAGATGGCGTTTTTGCCTGTGAGGTGCTTTACCGGATCGTGGATGACGGGGAGAAGATGCGGCTGGAGATGCCGTGATATCTGTAAAGATCGGTTCAGGCGTGTCTGCTCCGGCAGTTGACTGCGGAAAACAATGCCGCAGATGAAGGCGGATGAAAACATTGCCGTGCCGGATGATCATAGGATGAAGGAAAACAGGGAGAAACGAACATGTCTTCTTATTATAGTATTCCGGTTATCATACCTGCGTATGAACCGGACGAGAAATTAAGCATATTACTGCGGAGCTTAAAGAAAGCGGGAATTGAGAATATTGTTGTCGTGGATGATGGCAGCGGCAGTGAATATGCGGCGCTGTTTGAAGCCGCGGCCGCACTCGAAGGCTGCACTGTGCTGACTCATTCGGTCAATCTCGGGAAGGGAAGAGCGCTGAAAACGGCGTTTAATTACTGCCTGTTAAAGTATCCAAGACTGTGCGGCTGTGTGACGGCCGATTCGGATGGACAGCATACGCCGAAAGATATTTTGGCCTGTATGAAAAAATTGTGGGAGAATCCGCGGGCACTGGTCCTTGGCTGCCGTAATTTTGATACGCCGGATATTCCCGCCCGTTCCGTATTCGGGAATAAGTGCACCAGAAAGGTATTCGGTTATTTGATCGGACTGTCAGTTTCCGATACCCAGACAGGTTTGCGTGCGATTCCTTCCTTTTTCATGAAGGCGCTGATGAATGTGAACGGCGAGCGTTTTGAGTATGAAACCAACATGCTGATTGAGACCAAGAACATGGATATCCCGATATTGGAAGTGCCGGTAGAGACGATCTATCTGGAAGAGAATAAGACAAGTCATTTTAATCCGATCAAGGATTCCGTGCGGATCTATATGATATTCGGAAAATTTCTGTTTTCCTCACTGTCTTCAAGCGTGGTCGATCTGATCCTGTTTGGTCTGTTTTGTAATGTGCTGCGTGCCGTGGATGGTATCCCGGGCGGTGTGCCTTATATTATCGTGGCGACTGTGCTTGCCAGAGTGATTTCGGCGGTCTATAATTTCTGGCTGAATTATAAGGTGGTCTTTAGAAGCAGCGCGAATGTGGCAGTGACGGCAGTGAAATATTTTGCATTGGCCGTGTGCCAGATGCTTTGCAGTGCGTTTCTTGTCAATGCTGTCTATGGACTGCTTGGCGGAAGCGAGGTTGCAGTGAAGATTCCGGTGGATGTCTTTTTGTTCTTTGCAAGTTTTGTGGTGCAAAGAGAGTTTGTGTACCGGAAGAATAATATGCGTTAAGCGGCTTATCCGGACCGGTGACATAGAGAGACGATTTTTTTCATATATATTTCCGAGGGATTCTCGGCTCCTGCGGGAGCTGCAAAAGGAGCGGATAATAGATGAAGAAGATTGAATGGGGGATCAGGGTTGAGCTTATTTTGCTGGCGGCAGTGAGCTGCGCCTGTCTGGTTAAGCGAGTACATAGAGAAAATGAGCCGGAGAATCTGCTGATACGGGAAGAAGCAAAAGAAGAGCGGGAAGCGGTGGAAGTTTCGGCCGATGGAAATTTTATCAAATGGGTGGATTTCAATATTACGAGTGAGGCGCTTGGAAAGGCATACGAACTTGACAGAGACTCCTATCAGGAAGAAATTCACGTGGACTGGATAGAACTGCTTGCTTATGTGGGCGCTCTGCAGGGAGGGAAGTTTGACAAAAAGAGTATCCTGAAGCTGGAAGAGACGGCAAAGCTGCTGCAGTCCGGTGAGACCACAATGGAAGAACTGACACGGGACATGGAATATTATGATTATTATGAAGAGGCGTACGGGGCCGTACTTGATGGCATGGTGGGAGAATTCTCCCTGGAGGTGCCCAAAGAGGATGGTACAGGGAAGGAGTGGAAGGATTTCTATGGCCTGAAAGCCTTTTCGCCGATTGCAAAGGGATTTGAGTACAGTCATTATGACGATTTCGGTTCTTCCAGAAGTTATGGCTACAGGAGGCCGCATCTGGGACATGACATGATGGGGCAGATCGGTACGCCCATATGGATATAGTTTAGAATCTGGGCATCAAAATATGATGCGCAGATTCTTATCGTCTAAAATACACGTCTTAATAATCCGGCGGATCAGCTCATTCTTTGCGCGGTATTCGATCGTATCAAAATTATCCAACAGGTAACAGATGTTGTTGTAAATATCGGCTTCTGTCTCAGCAAGAGACTTATTTGCATTTTCCTGAAGTGTTGCTTTGCGTAGATTGACTTCCAGCGCTTTTTTTTGCTTATCCATTTCCTCTATTTTGGTAATGATATAAGATGACGCAGAAGAGTCCATAGCGTTCATAAGGGCGGCAGTCAGGTTATCAATAGAAGTCTGTACCTGTTTCAACTCGTCTTTTATAGCGGAAGCACTTTGCAGGGTGTCGGGAGAATCCGGACGGAGTTTAAGACCTTCCGGGTTCAGACGGATTTTACGGAGTTGCTGCAGAAATGCCTCTTCGACCTTTTCGATTCTTACATTTCCAGTGTTACATTTCGTCTTTCCCTGTCTCAACATATCCGCGCAATAGTAATAGGAGAAGCGTATTCCATTTTTGTAATACGTTCTTATGTCCATACGGGCCCCGCATTTGCAGCGAATCACTCCTTTTAAAATGCCGCAATCGTATTTGGCGGTCCGGATCTTTTTGTTTATTCCCAATCGTTTTTGTGCTGCTATCCAGTCGGCAGCAGGCATCACATAGTCATGGATCCCTATGGCGATCGTCCATTCGGACTTATCCTGTTTTTCCTGCGAATGCTTTCCGGTCTTTGTTTTGCCATACCCGATAAGGCCTTTCTTACCGTCAAAGTGTTCAGCGTCGGGCATAGCGCATCCCAGATCGCGAAAATAGTAATATGCCTCCATATCATTCTGACAGTAAACGGGATTCGTTAAAATGCCGTAAATTTGAGAAGTATTTAAAAATTTGCCGGATTGACTTTTGATTCCGTTGTCCCGGCAGTACCGTTCTATTTTGGTTATCGTATATCCTTGCAGGATAAGCGCGTATAGCGATTTTACGAGCCATATGGTATCTTTATCGACCACAAGATAGGAATGCTCTTTTTCGCCGATCTGACGGCGTACAGAGGTCATTCCTGTAGGAAGTTTCCCGCCTGTCCATTTTCCGGTTGCACCGAGCGCCCGCATATTATCTGTGACGCGCTCGGAAGTGTTTTCACGTTCCAATTGTGCAAAAGCGGCCAGAATATACATGACAGTACGTCCCATCGGCGTGGTGGTATCAAAAGATTCTTTTACGGAGACAAAGGAAACATTATGTTCCTGAAAGATGTCATACATAGCAGAGAATTCCTGCACATTTCGGCTGATACGGTCCAGTTTATAGACCATCACCACATTCAGGACGCCGGCCCGGACATCGGCGATCAATTCCTGAAAACTTGGACGGTTGGTGTTTTTGCCGGAGAATCCCTCATCCTTATCATAGACTTTAAAGTCTATGTCCTTATCTTTAAAGATGATTCCGGCGTAGTCTTTGCACATTTGGACCTGTACGCTGACAGAGTCGCTGTTATCGCGGTAGACTGACTTACGTGGGTAGATTCCGATTGTGAACATAGTAGCATCCTCCTGTATATCATACTGGCAGCAGGGCATAAAAATGCCCGGCACTTGTATTTTTACCGGGGAAATGGTATAATTCACTTGTCTTTGGTGAGTTATATCGGGTTTCCCGGTATAGTTCCGATCCGCTCCGGTGTTGGTAGCATCGGGGCGGTTTTGTATGTTTAAGTTGTTGCGACGTCGCAAGAGTACATTAATTATTCATATGTTTATATATTTTATTCATTTTTGTTGGCTTTTAATTTTTTTATAAATACTCTTATGGTATGAAAAAAAATGGACGTAAAAGCAAATCCGTATAGGAAGCCAGTAATAACACGTTTACGGTTGGTTGATTCGTAATCTGTAAGGTATTGAAGCGTTCCATCCACAGCTAAGGGGAACAATAGTATTGTAAGATGATAGCCAAAGGAATGAAACGGTGCAATAAATAAAGCAATGGTATGGCCTAAAGCAATGCCGGTACATCTGGCGCATAAAGGAAACTGATAGCCATGAATAAAGAAACTACGTTCGGGTTTTTGGTGACAACTGCAATACTTTGAACATAATTCCATTGAACGAATCCAAATGCGGTCTTGTCTGGTCATGCTTTAAATTTGTTGCCGCAATCAGGGCAGATCCAATAGCTTGTAGATTGGATTGTTTTACCTTTGCCGCATGCTCCACAAAGTATACCAATTGGACCAAGCAACAGGGCGCCGCAACACCCTTTTCCTGCTGAAAAGTCTTTGCCGGAAGATGTAGTTTCTGTAGTAATTTGACAGTTTTCATTGTTACATTTAGGACATTTCATATATTTTTCTCCTTTTCATTTGGAATTATGTCAGGGTCATTGATTGACCTTAATAGCAGATAACTTGTAATAAAACAGAAAAAATGATATAATTTTTATAATAGTCTTCTACGTTACGTACATTTATGTAAATATTGTTACTTTTGCAAAGTAGAGGTTAAATATGAAAAAGGAAAATATCAGATACTATATATCTAAATACAGCATATATATTTTTATATTTTGTTTCTTATTTTTATTACAAAGAGCATTGTTAGTAACAATATTTGACATTAAAAAATATACGTTATTTAACCGAATATATGTGTATGAAATTGTTTTAGCAATTATTTCCTTCTTCGAAGTATATAAGTGTATAAAAATTTCAAAAAGAAAATAGAATCACTATTTTTTCTTGTTTTTATATCGATTTCTTTTAAAACTCATGATATAAATACTCCAATTATCTGGAATAAAGTCCCTAAAATAATTAGTATTGTTCCAAGAACAACCTTCTTTTTGTCCTTTTTAAAATTTTCCTGTAAATGATCTTGATATCCAGCGGTTTGAACAATATCGCTTCTCGTTCCAAGAACCGACCATAAACTAAATATTGTTCCGATCATAACTAAAACAAGACCAAGTATATTTATACATTTATTCATATACATCCCCTTAATTACATTAATCTTAAATAATGTCTTTTGGGTCAATTCCTATAGCAATAGTCCGTACATTTATTATATTTTCGTCAGAATAATATCCTCGTTTTTTTAACTGATCCGTTACATCATCATCAGGTAAATCAGTCTTTAAAAGAGGAATATGTACGGGTCTTTCACCAAAACAACAATATTCATCGTATTTTCGATGCAAATAATTATGTATCTTCTGCACACGAAACTCTGTCGGAATGCTTACCGTAATATAAAAACCGAAATACTCTTTAGCTTTGAGTGCATATGCATAGCAAAGTTTTTTTAAATCATTCTTTTTAGCTTTTTTATCATAGGAAATGTTTTCTTTTTCTATAAATTCAATTATATTATTTTTACTTCCAAAGTTTAGTTCAAATTCTAATGGATTGGTATCAATAATGATTCCAGAATCTAGTAATTCTTTAATATCTTTATTAAATAAAACAGAACATGTTGGAGTAATAGAATTTTGTTTTGAAATATCAAGAAGTCGCCGTTGGGCATTTTCTGATAGATTTTCAACAAGATTGATGGTAGACTCCAAATCGATACGTTCTTTTATGGGTGTTGGAATAGCATTCGTATCATGGGAAACGTTTATATCCATTAAACCAAGCTCGATAGCAAGTCTGTAAATATGCTTGCAGGGGAGTTTGCTTCGGTGAAAGTCACCACAAGGGCAAAAGTCTAAAAAAGTTTCATAACGCCCATGACTTCCTTGAAAGTATCCATACAAGTCTGTACGGTCAATCTTTACGGGTGTCAATTTAGCAGATTTGGCGGATTTGATTCGTTTCGAAGCATACTCTGTTGCGTGAATTTCAGATGGCCATTTACTTTCCCACAATTCGGTAGCTTTACTTTTTTCTGTATTCATAGTAATTCCTCTTTATTCTGATTTATAATATTGAAGTAATGTATATTATATTACATAATGAACATTAATTCGATACTTTTTGCAGAAAAAATGAAATTGGCAAAAATAACAGAAAACGTGTCAAAATTTGCAATGCATATTAAAACACTTTATGCGAATTTTTATTTTTCGTTCATTATCTATCATATTTTTTAGAATAATAATTTCTTCTTTCGCGAAATCTTTTATTAAGTTTTTCATTATATTCATCTGTTCATCCAGCGTCGAAAGAATGAATTCATCGGGTGAAATATCAATATATTCCATTATTCAAACACCTATTATACTAATTTAAATACGCCTAATGAGGGTTCGAAATAAATTAAATAATTATCAAGTACCGCAAAGGGACCATATTTTCCTTTATAATACTGTAGAGCCTCATACAAAAATTCTTCCGTAACATCCAGATAATCAGCGGTATCATGAAGGGAATGACATCCGTGCTTATATGCCTTTATAATCCCATTTAAACCGATCATCTTATCATAGGCCCAGATCCGGGCATGGAGTTCTTGGCGGCGATTTTCTACTGTGGATTGATTGATTATATTTCCTGTAGTAGTGTAATAATGCCCTAATTCCTCCGCCAATATACAGGCACGCTTTCTGTATGTGCGAATTTTTCTATTTATTCCAATAACATTTCCATTAATAAGACCGTCAGCTTTCGATTTAAAATTCGCATTTTCTATTACATGAACATTGCTCGAATTGCTTTCTTCCAACAAGTCTTCATATTTCACTACAATTCCCCCACCTGTATTAGATGTATGTTAGTCTGGTATTTTAAGATTTGCCAGGTCTTCCTGCATTTTTTCAAGTTCACCGGGTTCATCAGCATAGTCGTTGTGAGCTGCTTTGATTTCAAGTGAATATTGCGGAAGGTATGTAAGCTCTTCTACACGCTTTTCAGCTTCGTGCTTTCCGATGTCGTTGAGTTGGTTGTAGTATTGGATGATTTTTGGAGATTTTATTGTCGTATTCCGCTCCCATCCCATTAAATAGCAAGGTGATATATCTAAAATAGTCGCAATTTGTTCTATGATATTGGAAGGAATGTTTGTTATAATATTTGTTTCATATTTATATAATGATTGCTTTGATACTCCGACTTTTTGTGCTAAATCGGTTTGAGAAATGTGCAATTCTTCGCGTTTTCTTTTTATTCTTTCTCCCACTGTCATACACCCACCTCCGTTTGTATTTTAAATTATAGCACAAAAAAGTTACGAGTCAAGAAAAAAATATCTTGACAAGTTACAAAAGGCTAGTATAATGAAAGTAACTTGAAAAGATACCGAATGAAAGGAGGTGTGTGCGTTGATAGATACGGATGAACTGCGTGGGATTTTCGCAAAAAACAGAAAGACGCAGGCCGATGTTGCCAAAATGATAGGTGTAACACCAAAAACTTTTTATCTGCGTATGCAAAGTGGCGTGTTTGGAAGTGATGAAATACAAATCATGATTGACGAACTGCATATAGAAGATCCTATGAAAATTTTTTTTACAAAGAAAGTAACTTAAAAAGTTACGAAATGGGAGGATAATTATGGGATTTAAAGAATTTTACACATGTCCGGGCTGTGGCAAGGCAATCAGCGGTGAGAAGAGAGAGTTTTTTGTATGCCCGAACTGTGGAAGGGCATTGTGCCAGAAAAAAGAATTGAAGCAGTTTGATGATAATTTTTGTGGGAATTGTGGACATGAATTGGCCAGCGCCAAAAAAGAAGCGTTGGCGCTGGCCGAGGAAGATTGTTAACACATATCTTCTATTTTCTTCCAATAAGTAGTAGCAGCACCACACTTACCACAATGTTTCTGTTCTGGATTAGGTAGGATTACATTGTATGCTTTGCAGTTAGGATTGCTGCAGTGGTTGGCTGATGGAGCCGGTTTTGGAAGGCCACACTCAATACAGAATGCGTCATCTTCATTATTTTCTGTATTGCATCTGCATATCCACATAAATATGCCCCTTTCTTATGTACTCGGCTCTGGCAGGAGCCTGTAAGGACAGTATAGGAGAAAGGGATGATAATGGCAACAGAGATTTTTTTAGAGAGAGCGGAGGCTTAACTTAACGGAAGGAGGGTTTAAGTAAATGACATTGAAGATATTACAAACGAAATTTATAGAAGTTGCAGATCAATACGCGACTTTGGTCGAAAAACAGATTACTTCAGAAACAAACAGTGAAAACGAAATAAAGTTTGAAAATATTAATGAGGGAATCAAAATGATGAATCAGTTATCTGCAGCTATTTGGAGATTGGGTGACTGTGACAAAGAATCTTTTCAGACACCCAATGAATAATTTAGATAATCTCCCACTCGCTTAAATCGGAGGGTGCATCTGGAACTTCTCCCTCTAGAGAGTCCCAGTCATAGCAACCCGTACAATGCATATATACGTTGTCAGCTTCTGCTTGTGGCGTATGACAAGATTCCCAAACGGTGCCGTTATAAAAAAGACCATAACGCCCATTGTCGAGTTTTTGGATGTATAGATTACCGATTGGACTTTCGTATTTCCACATAATATATCCCCTTTCTCATGTACTCGGCATTGGCAGATGTCTGTACACAAATTATAGAGCGGAGAGAGAGTTTTGACAATAAGGTAAAGAGATTTTGCAGATGAGATAAAGGAGCGAAAAAGAAAAATGTTACATGTAAACATCGAAGTAAATGAAGAAGAATTATTCAGAACGCTCAATAGTGAACCAGAAAAAATGAGCCGTGAAGAAGCAGAGAGAATGTCAAATCTGATTAATAAAATCTGTGTTGTTATTGAAAAAGAGACGGATTACACATATCAGGATGTCATACGATCATTAGATTCAATTAAAAAGAACTACGAGAAAAAAAGCAGAGATCTCCTAAATAGTGTAAGTATTCAGGAGATCTCGAAGTTCGGTGGATTACTGAACTGACTTGTCCTTTAAAGGGTATGCTTGAACAAATCCAACGGGTTTGCGTTGGTAAAGTTCACATTCATCGGCATATCCGCAGGTTTCATGATTTCCAAAACCGCAATTAACAGAAACTACGGTATTATCATCCCAGTTAATCATGACGCTCCCAGAATGCCCAACATAAGGACAAAATCCAATATCACCACTAGAATATTGTTTGCCCATATAATACTCCTTTCTTATGTACTCGGCGCGGCAACGCCTGTATATACAGTATAAATGGTGGAAACGGAAATCACAATAAAACAAATATGCAAGGAGAAACTTGATGAATAATAAAAAAAATAATGTTATCGCAGTTATTATCATTGCATTTTTTGCTATTAACCAGATTGTAGACGCATTTATGGACTATCAAATTCATCAGCAATTACGTCAGAGCGATCTTGAACTTCATCAGGAGATTCTGGATGTTCAGCAGACGACATTGGAAACTCAAAAATCTCAGAATCAGATTCTGGAATCGCTTGGGAATTCTCTTGAGATTTTATGTGATCAATTAGTTCATTGATAGTATTTTCAAGAAATTTTGTATGCTCATCTATAACTTGAAGTTCTCGCTCTTGTATATGAAGTTGTTCTTTCAATAATCGGTTTTCTTCTTTTTTGAGTTGGTATTCTCGCATGGAAGATTTTTGAGATTCAACAGAATCTATTTTGTGATAATGAATGGATAATAAAATTCCCAAAATAGAGATTAACAAGGATAACAAATTTGTTAATGAAAATTTTCCTTTAGATACTTTGAGCGGTGCATTTGCAATATTGGATGACTCCAAAATGCTATTAATTGAATCACAATTATCTTCATTGAGTTCGATATATCCGCTTTGAAAATCGATGTCATTTAGAAAATTAAAAATACCAGGTGAAATGATCACAGATTCGAGAGCGGCATACGTGGATTTAGATAAATCAGATACTATTTTAGAGATTTCTGTCAATTGATCTGTAAAGTGATCAGGGAGTACTGATGAAGGCAATGCTTTAGCCATTTTTGCAAGGCAAAAACTATCTTCGGGAAATTGCAGATTTATTTCAGGAATATATGCTAAAGATTTTAAAATTTCTGATATATCTTGGAAATTATTATTGCTCATTATAAGTCCTCTTTCTATTAAAGAATAATTTGAAAAAATTTTAGCGCGATTTGGTAAGTAGATTATATCACATCATCAGGAACATGAAAAAGAAATTTTAACAGATATAAGCGATATAAAAGCAACAAGTACAAGCCGTATCACATAAAGATTAACAGGGGGTGTATACATGGACAGAAAAGAACAGGAAATTGAATGCACCGTAGAATTTACCGAAGGTGCAACCCAGAGAATCACGGATGCATTCGTGGATTTGTACTATCAGATCAAGCAGGGAGTCTATAAGGGCCCCTTGCTTCCGAAGACAGAGGATGAAACCGCGTAGGCGGTTAAGCTATGGACAAGCCGTTATCTATACTTGGCGGCAGAAAGGCGGTCATACATATGCTCAATAAATTTCTCCAAAACATTGCGCTCATATACATAATGACGGGTATATTCGGCATAGCGGGCGCGATAGAACATGGTACCGGACTTTTACCGGCGCTGATACTCTTAGCATCCGGCACGGCGGTCATGTATTTGCAATATAAAGAACAGAGGAAGAGAAAAGATAAAAAAACGACCACAAATAGTATTGCTTTTGGCAGCAGTCCTGCTTTTCCATTGGACAAGCATATCCAGAGCAAAGGAAACGTATCCGGAAAAATCGTTTCTGATCAAGTCCACCGCGTACTGATACAGAGAACTCACCGCGGACGGAAGTAAGGTGCGCCCTGAAATAGCGGCAGCAGATGCATATACAGCTGATAGCAGCGGGAAGGTGAGAAGATGAAGAAAGCCATGACAGAAAAAGAGGTATTGAGATATTTGAGCCTGGCAGATCGAAAAGCCTGTATTTTAGCATCCGGAGGTGTCAACTGGAAGCCAGAGTATGAAGAAGAGCTTTATGCTATCGATAAAGAGATTGCCGAATTACGAAGACTTATTGATAAAGAGCATAAGAAGCGCATGAACAGGGGAAGGACTGCTTATGTTAGATAACAGGTCATTGATTGATAAATTATATGAGCTCCCGCAGATGTTCTGTTTTTACATGGAGCACAAAAACTATCCGATGGCAAAACACTGCTATGACACGGCGCGGACAGTTGCGGTGTTTATGGAGATCGACGAAAGCCGCAAAGCGGAACTCTTCGGAGAGCGTGGGGATCGCGGCGCTGTCATACAGCAGGGACTATTCCCGGAAGAAAAGGTGCAGAGAGCGTATTTTGAGTGTGCTGTAAAAACGGAACGTATGAAAGAGAAAAGTATTCGGGGATCCCGAAGAATTGCAGTCAGCAGAAAGGAGCCTGCGCATGGAAAATCTGACTTATAAACAAATATGGGCCATGGAAATGAAATTACTCGAATCTATCAGTGAGATTTTTATGGAACAAGATATCGAAGACGCTGATCCGGTTGACGTAGTACTGTATGACACTTTTTCTGCAGTGCAGGCTTTAAGACTGTACATGCAAAAGGAAGCAATTCAGCAATTTCCAGTAAAAAGGCGGTTTTAACAATTGCAGATAGTCAATTTATATATATACACAACAGTAAGAGGTCCGCAAAGACAGGATGGCGGCTATGCCTATGTTTTGGAGACCATGACCAGTAAAGGCCCGGCCACATGTCCTGACACTGGAGAACTTAACAGGGTGACGGAGCATCAGGCATATCTCCTTGCGTTGACGACGGCTATAAAAAGGATTACTCGGAGATGTGAACTGATCATCCATATAGATTCCGTGTTTATAGAGTCGTGCGCGGAGAAATGGCTTGCCGTTTGGCGGAAGAACGGGTGGAAGAATGCGAAAGGGCAGCAGATCGCCAACGTGGAAGAGTGGATGGAACTGGCTCTTTTGTTAGACATATTTAAAGTTCGGTTCGTGGTAGGTGAAAAAAATACTTATTCGAGCTGGCTAAAAACAGAATCGGAAAGGGTAAAAAACATTGTACAAGACAGGAAAGATCACTTGCTGTCAGCACGCTCTCGGGCAGACCACTTTACAGATTATGATCGATAACGAAGAGATCGCGGAGCTTGTCAGTAAAAAGCAGATATCTATAGTTGGCGTCTGGTTGGATGACGGTCGGACAATCTCTGCAGAACAGCGCCGGAAGATATACGCATCCATACAGGACTTTTCAGACTATACCGGATACACTCCGGAAGAGGCAAAAGAAACGCTGAAATATTTATACATATCGCGTACCGGCCTGCCGTACTTTTCCCTGTCCGATTGTTCTGTGGATACAGCCGGCAGATTTATCGACATCATTATAGATGTGTGCATTGAAAACGGCATCATACTGTCGGATACGCTCTATGACAGAGCCGATGATGTCGACCATATGCTTTATAGCTGCCTGAAAAACCGAAAATGTGCCATATGCGGCAGAACCGGTGAAACACACCATTGGGATGCGATCGGCATGGGCAATGACCGCAGGCACTACGATGACCGAGACAAGCGGAAAATATGCCTGTGCAGATATCATCATACACTGGCGCATTCGTACGGGCGGGAGCGGTTTATGAGAACCTATCATGTGTACGGCATTTATTTTGATAAAGATTCCGAAGGGATTTTTATAGATAAAAATGAGAAGAAAGGAGGCGCAGAGAATGATCAATATTGATTTAGGCAGCATTGGCAACGGCGGCCTGCAGGAACGCTTTAACAGGGAAATGGAAAAGGTTGTCAAGAACATGAAGGATCCGAACACGCCTTATAAGGATGTACGTAAGGTGACGATTACGTTGATAATGAAGCAGAACGAAGAACGGACTGCCGTACAGTGTTCCTGCGAGGTGAGCAGCAAACTGGCCAAGGCAAGGACATTTGATACCAGCTTTGGCATCGGCAAGAACCATGAAACGGGAGAGTATCTGATGAAAGAGTACGGTTCGCAGATCCCGGGACAGCTTGATATGGGGGACGTGATGCCTGCAGCAGGCGGGGATGGTACTGAAAAAGTAAAAGATTTTAAAAAATTAAAACCGGCAATGGGAGGAATGTAGGATGTTGGAAAAAGCATTTGAATGGATCAAAAAACATAGTGAGGCACATATCCAGGATATCGATGGTGCGACATGGTCCGATAAACCGTTGACAAAGATCGAAAACGTAAAGAGTCTTGAAAAAGTAGATTTTTACACGCTGACAAGCCTTGTGGATTACTTGAAAAGCAAGGTGGATGTGCCCAACGAATTTATAAGGCATGTCTTTATCAGCATCGTGTCACCGGATCATATCTCGGTGTATTCGGACGCAAATGAAGATAATTACTGCAGCAGGACGCAGATCGCGGATGTCAGGGCGATGCTGTCGGCGGTAAAAATCGGACAGTTTATAGATCAGACGGAATTTTGTATCATGATGCGGGCCAATTTTATCGACAAAGGACTTACCGACTTAGGTAACGGACAGGCGGAATTTGATACGGACCGCGACGAACTGATCAGAGTGGCCAGCAACATCGTGACCGGAACGATCGCACAGTATGAGGATACCGGTATTTCGCAGAAGGCGACGATAAAGACCGGAATTCAGGAGTGTGATGAAAGACTGCTTCCGGAGAAAGTGACACTCCGGCCGTACCGCACGTTTATGGAAGTCGAGCAGCCTAAGAGCGAATTTATTTTCCGGGCGGAAAACAGTAAATATGACGGTGTAAGGCTGGCGCTTTATGAAGCTGATGGCGGCAGATGGAAGATGGATGCTATGGCATATATAAAAGAATATCTGGAGACACAGCTTACAGATCTGCCGTATATTACGATCACAGCATAAAAAGGCCGGGAGGCAGCAGGGATGTACATGAGTGCATCCCTGATAAAAAGGAGAACGCAGTATGAGGAAAAATCTTAAAGAGGCCCGACAGAAAGTGGGCATGACTCAACAACAGGTAGCGGATGAGTTAGGAATTAGCCTTGTTTATTATCAGAAAATCGAGCAAGGCAGTAGAACGGGTGACTTTGATATTTGGGATGGTCTTGAGGATTTATTTAATATTCATCAGCGGAAGCTGCGTGAGATTGTATAAAATTATCACGGCATAGCAGGTAATCAATGGATACATTAAAAATATCTGCTATAGATACAAGACATTCTAAAGAGGGTGAACGTTCTGCTTGTTCATATTTTTGATAGGCATTGAGAGAAATTCCTAATTTATCGGCCATGTTTTGTTGAGTAAATCCGCATTTCATGCGCGTTTCACGAAGTCTTTTATTGAACATTGTATTCCTCCAAAATAAATATTGACATTACATACAAATTGTACTATATTTAAAAATATTAAAATACATACAATATGTATGTAAAACAAGGAGGGTGTTTTATGGCTACAAAAGAAATAGCTTACAAGATTGAAAAACTACAGACTGATGCAGAGAAGATCAACAGCATTACCGAAGCGCTATTTGTTGCACTTTATCGTCAGGACGAATATGGGAAAGAAGAATATGAATGGGCATTTATCTCACTAAGTGAAATGACAATGAAGCTGCGAGATGATCTTGAAAAGTTAACCAATGAGGCTTTTGATAGCTATAGGAAGGAGGCATCATGAATATGAAAATAGCTCATAAGTGCGGCTTTGATTTATTTGAGCTGGATTGCCATACAAATGAAAAAATTAAAATGATAGAAGTCGATTATGGATTAAAAGGATTTGCTATTGTTATAAAACTTTTTCAAAAAATATATGGTGGATATGGTTATTATTGTGAATGGAATGATGAATTAGCTTTATTATTTACGTTAGATAATGGTTTACAAAGGAAAAATCAAAATCTAGTAAATGAGATTGTATTAGCTTGTTTTAAGAGGGGCATTTTTTCAAAAGAAATGTATAAAGAATTTGGCATTCTCACATCCGAAGAAATACAGAGGAAGTATTTGAAAGCAGTTTCGAAATCTAAAGTAAGTAAAATTAAGCATGAGTATCTTTTGATTAATATGAATAAACAGAGGGTTAATACAAAAGGAGAATAGTGATGGCGCGTCCAAAACAGGACGGATTATTATATTTTCCATTTGATGTAGATTTCTTTTATGCAGACAAAAGGATTAAAAGAGTTAAGGCCAGATTAGGAAATAATGGATTGCTTTTTTATATTTATCTGCTTACAGAGATTTATCGAAACGGATATTACGTAAGGTGGGATGAGGAGAGCGTTGATAACGCTGTAGATGACCTTAATCTCACAGAAGGGTTTATAGAGCAGGCAATGATATGCCTTACTGCGCGGGAATTGATAATGAAAATGAAGATTGTCGACTCCGGCCAGATTGAGACCGCTGTCATTACCTCACCGGGAATACAGAAACGTTATCAGGAAGCTGTTAAAGGGCGAAAAAGACAGTTTTGCGTTGATTCAAGAATCTGGCTTTTGAGCGAAGAGGAAACCGCATCTTGTATTAAGGTTACGCATAATATTAGTTTTTCCGAGAAAAACCAAAATAATTCCGAGGAAAATAATAATAAATCCGTGAAAAATACAGTAAAAGAAATAAAAGAAAAAGAAATAAATAATATATATTCGTCAGAACTGCATGAGCAAGCACCTGATAAAAAAGAAGGGATGAAACAGGAGTGTCATCCTTCCGCCTTTGAATATAAGTGCGTGAACTTTTTGATTCAGTCAATACTGAATGATTTCCCGAATCAGAAAGTCCCGCGGACTGAAAAAGAGATTGAGAAATGGGCGGTACACATAAACCGCCTCATCCGGAGCGACGGGATCAGCGAGGCGGACATATGGAATACGCTTACCTGGGCGATGAATGATAATTTCTGGCGTACAAATATCAGAAGTACCAGTAAATTCAGGGAAAAATACCAGACATTACATCTACAGAGTAAGCGGGATAACTGGGCAGCCGGTAAAAACAGGTTTAATGAGTTTGAACAGCATAACTATGATTTTGACACGCTTGAAAAAGAATTAACATCGAATTTATAGGGAGACATGGATATGGATGAACTGTGGTATAAAAGCGTTACATACGAGGATGCGAAAGATATGGTTAAAGAAAGTCTGGCCAATACCGTGGAATCCTTCATTGCATCCGGGTACTGGCTGAAATACATCAGAGACAGCCGGGCCTATGAACAAGACGGTCACGCAAGCCTGTGGGCCTTTGCCGAGACAGAGCTTGGATTACAGACCAGTGAGGCATCCAGAGCGATGAGCATGAACGATAAATATTCCGTTGACGGCAATTCGCCGGTCATGCTCGAAAAATATAAGCAATACAATAAGAGCCAGCTTCAGGAAATGCTGACAATGACAGATGAACAGAGAGAACAGGTAACGCCGGATATGCGCATCAAGGAGATCAGGGAATTAAAGAATCCGGTATCTGATGATATGGAGCCTGGCGGAGTGCAAGATGATGATTTTAAGGATCACGGCGCCGATCAGGTGCAGAACGAACTGGAAGGCTGGATAGAATACTTTGTGTATCACAAATTTATGACATTCTACAGAGCATTTGCTGTAGGCGGCCTTGAGTCCATAAGTATTGAGGTATTACGGAATGCATATGGAGAAGAATTACAGGAAGACAGTTTGCCGGAAAATCTGCTCTTGTTTGATGATCATTTGGAACTTGTAGACGGGAGTACCGGCGAAATAGTTGGAAAATATGAAAATGATACAGTAAATACTGTATTGAAATGTGAATTTGAAAAATTAAGAAACCAACGGGAAGTAAAAATACGGCCAGAGATAAAAGGCCTTATGGATGATCCATATTGTTGTATATGTGGGGCACCATTAAACTCGCCGGAAGCAGAAAATGTAAGTCTATCGTGTGGTCAGTGTGGACAGGCCGTTGACTGGAGTAGATACGTAAAAAGATTTTGCGACGTCGCAACAGATGATACAGTAGACGCTGAATCTGAAGAGGAATCACTTGAGGATATTTTGACAGAGATCGAAGTGATGCCGGAAGCGGAAGAACCGCTTAATGTCGAATTTGATACCGAGGAATTACTGCAGGAATTAGATACTGTGATTCAGGAATCAGAGGATAATGTGATTGACGGGGAATACAGAGAGATTACGGAAGCGCCGGAGACGATCAAACCGAAGGAAGATGTACAGCCTGTAAATAAGGTCCCGAACAGATGCACGACCGGTTGGAGTAAGTACCTCGATTCCTGCTCTTGTTGTGGCTATAACGGAGTGCAATGCTGCGCACAGTGCGAAAAAGGGCAAACCCATAACTGCAATAGCCGATGCGGGTGGGTGGATGATCCTTACATACCTGATGAGGATGATGCGGGAATGGAAAAGGAAACAGATGACCTGTTTAGATTAAGATCACTGTTAGATAAAAAGAAAAAGGAACTGCAAGAGTATTTGGACGTGGGAGATATCCCGGAAAATACCATGTATGAAAAAAAGACCATAGTAGCTGCTTTGGCAAATATGCTTTGCGAATTAGAAGATATGGGGTTTGGAAATAAAACAACAGAACAGCCGTCGCTTCCGGCATTTAAAAACAACAATGAGCGTAAGGCATGGATTGAGGATGTCGAAGCGTGGGGCCTCTGGTACGAGGATACCAA
>ERZ808040.874-NODE-874-length-23045-cov-10.503614_pt1 | contig 23045 bp, 29 predicted proteins | sample MGYA00380191_ERZ808040 | MGnify/ENA primary metagenome ERZ808040 (study PRJEB31490, sample SAMN06133395) | mouse gut metagenome | isolation source: J6 | host: mice | place: China: Chengdu | collected 2015-05 ...
TGAAACTTGCCCCTCGGAGAGCGCACATACCACCTCTGGTGGTATATCTGTGCGCACCCTGTAAACAGGGTGAATACGTTACCTCGGCTTTCCAGTGTCCTCGCCTTTGTCATTCCGTACCGCCCTCGCTTTCATTTTCGGCATTGGGGAGAGTGGATTGTGGGGAAGTGGTTTCTCGGTTTTCCGCTTTGATTTTAGATATAATCTGCTGACACTCCCTTGTCTGTAAGGCAACCGACAAGATACGGTTTAACTCGTCCTCGTCATAGCGGTAGCAGTCGGGGAAATACTTCACGATAATACCGCCCATGATATACTTGTGGTGGTTCTCTGCTTTGCGTTTCTTCTCGTTCTGCTTTTTCTTTTCATTGGCTACACGCTGTTTCGCCTGTTCCAATGCCTGCAATGCTTTTTCTAAATTTTTGTTTGCGTCATTATTGTTCTCAATCATTTCTGATACCTCATTCTTTCTGTACTGTGTTGGTTGTTTTTGAAAATAGAAAAGGTAGCGGATTGTCTGTTAAGATAATCGCTACCTAAAGGTAAACAATATTTATATATGTTGTTCCGTCAAAAAATTTCAGAGTTTTAATGCTTATAGATGGAGTAATGCTTAATGATGTTTCTTTCCGGCAAATTACGATTTATATAAGCCATACTTAATATCTTTGGTTTATACAACTTTGAAATCCCCCCTTGAACAGAAATGTATTGTCCATGGGGGGATTTACTGATTCCGATTTTACAATAAAATACCTACATTGTGTTTCTACCGCTATGGCTTACTTCAAAAATTCATCAGCACATGATATACCTAAATAAGATAAAAGAATAATTTTTATCATATAATCAGCAGTTTCCTCTTTTTGCAACATAAGGACAAATTCTGCAAAAACAATATATCTTAAATATGTAGGTGATTCAAGTTCGCTTGAAAAAATCAAATTATATAGCATTGTCCTACATAATTCTGGCATATAGCCTTGCACTATAAATGTTAAGGCTACTTTTTCAAACATATCTGTACTAGATTTAATATAATTTTCAAGACACAGGATACCATCTTTTTCAAAATCATGCTTTAATTCAATTAGTTCGTCAATGTATATTACAAGCTTTTTACGTTCATCAAAAGGACAGTTTTTAATTCTACACCAATCAATTTTATTATACATAATTAAAATGTACCCGTATAGAGTGTTCCAGCATCGCCATCGGATACTCTAAGTGAATAACTACCAGTCGCATATTTACCCCCTGCTGGGTAAATTTTAAGGACTCTAGCTACACCATATACTAGCTTATGTTCAGCTACTGTTGTATTAGCAACTACACGTCCACTCATATCATATAAAGTAATTGTGCCGTCTACATCACATCGGTCAAAAATAAAACCTACATTCATGAATACAACTTTGCAATAACTTCCTTCGTTAGAAACAGTGACTGCTACATAATCATCAAACCAATTATATGGTTCAATACCTGCCTCGTAGTCAGCAATTAATTGCTCCATTTCCTCTGGAGAAATAAAAACTAACTTCGGAGAGCTTTCAGTGTCAGTTTCAGTTGAAATTGTTGTGCTTTCAGCTGCAAAAACAGGGGTAAAAGTTAGAGATGAAATAAGCAAGCACAAACAAAGCATCCTAAATGTTTTTTTAATCATAGATTTCATACAAAATTCTCCTTTACAGTGTAATAGTTTATAATAGATAATTAGCGAAAATATTATATAATACATTATATAAATATATATCACTTGTTTCCTCCTTCTCCATTTATTTAATATTTCCTACTTATATTTCCATATTATACCACAAGCACACTTGCAATTCCATTAAATTTTCTTAATCTTCATTTGCCTTGTTACGTTTAATCATCATCTGCCTTGCCCGTTCCCTCTGCTCTGTACTGACCGCCCTCGGTTTGCGGTAGCTGACGTGTGACTTCGGAAAGGAATAGGTTTTAGATACTTCGTCCTGCTTTATCATCTTGTATGTATTGGGAAAATCGGCAACAAGCGTGTCAAGTTTCCGCATGACCGCCTTATCCCTTGTGTAGATGGTGGCGGTCTGTTCTCCTGCATTGTAATTGACAATCGTTTCCTGCTCGTATCGTGAAAGTTTCATAGTGTCATATCCCCCTTTCCTTTGCTGTGGGTTCTGTGCTGTTTTCCCTCGGCAACTGTCGGCTGTTTTGCCTGTTCCTTTGCTTTGGCTAACCTTGTCTTTATGGATTGGTCACGCTCGGTCATTTTCCGTCTTTTGGTGGTCGCGGTCAGTTCCGCACACGTTTTTTCTGACAAGGCATTTAATTTCTTTAATGTGTCGCTTACTATCTGCTTTGTATCACTGTCCTTTATCTGCGGAAGAATAGCGGACAGACTGGCGCACGTTTCCGCTTTGCCCTGCTCCCCAAACTGATAGATTAAATTGATTTCATCAGCATTGAAAGATATCTGCATAGTTGTTCCCTCGCATAAGCGTTCCACACCCACGCACTTAGGGAAATTTTTTGTCAATTCGTAATTATCCCTCGCTGTGATTGTTCCATGATTGTCGGTCTGCCTTACCTCTACTTCGCATTGGCTTTTCTGTTCCAACACAAGCCACTGGTATTTGTCGCTTTCTTTTGTGAATACAATCTGATGCGCATTGGAGTGTGTCTTGCTACGGATATATTTGTCTGTGGTGCTGTAATAGCCTTTTAAGGATTGAGGAAGTCCCTTTTTTATTTGTATTTGTTTGTCGCCCCTCCGCACTATCCAACATCGGCGGATTTAACGCTGACTTCCAGATACCGGGGCGAAGTACGTTAAAAGAATGTTCGGGGATCATCTCATATTCCATTTTCTTTAAATAGCTCATTTTGCATCTCCTATTGTTCCAGGCTGATGCGCAGGCTATTACGGATTCTTTTTTCTTATATTTGCAATAGCCGCGCTATGCAAAATAAACGGGTGTGCCCATATAACTGCCTCCTTTACCAGAATGAAACCCGGCCGGGTTCGGGTGCCGGACGCCGGCCAGGCTCTTTCTACAGACGCAGTTTTTCGGATTCCGTCTCTATCACCTCTTTATCGATCCGTCTGAATAAAATTTCCGCTTTCGGGATCACATAGCCGGCGGGCACGGCCTGCTTTTCCCATTTACTGCTTATGCCGAGCAGACCGCACACTTTTTCCGAAGAAAACGGCAGGAACGGAAACAAAAGCACCGCCAGATTCGCAATGATCTGCACGCACTGATAAAGTGTGTTCCGACACGCCGCCTCGTCCGTCGTTCTGGTGATCCATGGCTTCTCAGTGTCAAAAAACTTATTGGCAGTTCTGACAAAATCAAAGATCTCACCAATCGCATCCTTAAATGCGCCGCCTTCTATCCGCCTGCCGACAGAACCAAACAGACTTTCTATCTGCCCTGCAAGCGCCTCATCTTCCGCACCCTGCGGCACGACTCCGCCCCAGTATTTTTCGATAAAAGCAAGGCTGCGGTTTACAAAATTCCCGTATGTTCCGAGCAGTTCCCCGTTATGGCTGTGAACATATTCTCTCCAGGAAAAGTCCGCATCTTTTTTCTCCGGCCCGTTTGCCAGAAAGAAATAGCGGATGGAATCCGCTTCGTAATGCGCCAGCAAATCCTTTACCCAGATCGCGTAATTCCGGCTCGTGGATATTTTTCTGCCTTCCAGTGTCATATACTCGCTCGATACGATCTGATCCGGCAGATGCCAGCCCGCGCCATGCGCCAGTAAAAGTGCAGGCAGTATGATCGTATGGAACGGAATGTTGTCTTTTCCGTGGACATAATAATGTTTGGCATCCGTTCCCCAAAGCTTCTTAAAATCCGTGCCTTTTTCCTCCGCCGCCGTTTTGCTTGCAGATAAATACCCCAATACGTTTTCCGCCCATATATAGATCGTCTTCTCTTCATATCCTGTCTTCGGCACTTTAATCCCCCATTCCAGATCTCTTGTCAGTGCACGATCCCTTAACCCTTCCCTGATATAGCGGTTTGTAAACGCAACTGCATTTTTTCTCCACTGCGGATGTGTGTCAACCAGTTCTTTGAGCGCTTCTTGAAACGCCGTGATCTCAATGAACAAATGTCCGGATTCCCGAAAGCTGACCGGATCGCCGCATACGGCACAGACCGGATCCGCCAGATTCTCCACATCTAATACGGTACCACACGCGTCGCATTGATCTCCCCTTGTGTCGTTTCCGCATTCCGGGCACCTGCCAAGCACAAACCGGTCTGCCAGAAAAGTTCCGCATTTTTCACAATAGGCCTGCGGCACATCCTTTTCGTATACATAACCGCTCTCATACAGCTTCCTGTGAAATTCCCTTACAAACTCTTTGTGTTTTACATCGGATGTCCTGGTGTAAACATCATAACTGAATCCCAGCTTTGCAAAGCATTCCGCAAACTCTTCATGATAAAAATCACTGATCTCCTGCGGCGTCTTATTTTCCTGCTTCGCCCGGATCGCCACCGGCGTCCCGTGACAGTCGCTCCCGGAAACAAAATACACCTGGTCTCCGATGGCTCTGTGATATCTCGCCAATACATCCCCTGGCAGTAATCCCGCGATATGCCCTATATGCAGGGAGCCGTTCGCATACGGCCATGCCCCGCCGATTAATATATTTTTCATAGTGATCTTCCTTTCCGCTTATTCATGGTGAAAACGATTGCGAACCTCCGGAGCAGACGGCCGGTGGAAAAAGTTTCTGCTTCGAGGCGCGCTTTCGCTCCGTTAAAAATGCAGCGGTACTAGGTTCGAGAACCGCAAAGCGTTCCTCTCACCAAGGATAAAGTTACTTTTAGTAACTGGCATTTTTAGAGGGCCCTTCAGCAGAAATCTTTTTCCACCGGCCGTCTGCTCCGGAGGTTCGCAATCACCTGTATATCATTGTTATCAATAGCTGCCATCATTTATTTCTGCAAATCATGTCATTTTTCCCATCAAAAAAGCCCTCCTCTCTGAAAAATCTCTTTTTCAGGGACGAGAGCCGATCGCTTCGTGTTACCACCCTAAATTCGCCTATACCTCACGATATAAGCCTTATCGGCTGCGGATGAGAAATGACTCATCGATAGCCTGTCACTGTAACGGGTGAACCCGTCGTAGCCTTGTCCGGATCATTCGTTATTATCCGACGATCCGAATTCGGTACGCTGCTCCGAGACCATGTTCGGCGGTTCCTTCCGTGCCTGTTCTCACCTGCTCAGGCTCTCTGTGACCTATCTAACTGCCTACTCTTCTCTTCATCGCTTTTACCAATATCGCTCCCTTTCGGGAGATCGTTTCGTTTATTGTATCACACTGTCTGTCATTTTCAAGTCTTTTCTCCGCTTTCAGGATTTTTCCCCGTTTGCCAGCAGATTGTCTTTCCCCATACCGCATACGAACGGATCGGCGTCATACCGATAAGATGTCTTTTCGCCCCATTCCCTTCGGTTTTCTTCTTTTCTCGGAATGTAGATATTCACACCATCAGCATACTTTTGAATTTCTTTGATGATCCCGGCAGGAAGAATTTCTTCCGCTCTCCTATAGCCCATGTCCGTACAAGCGATTCCCGAAATCCGAAAATCTTGACACCGGATCACGATTATATGATAATAAGTTCATTGCAGAAGGGAGAATCATAAAATGTATCATAAATCGATCGATTTTTTACTGGAGAACGCCGGTCCGGTCATCCGCTATCGTCTTCGCAGAGAAATCCTCAAAGACCTGTCGGAGTCGGATGAGGAATCGCTTCTCCATCAGATATACGATTTACCGTTATTTAAAAAACTGGCTGATTATGTGAAACCAAACGGCTATATCGGAAGCGGTATGCACAGCTGGGATAACTGGCGGGGTACCGTTTTGCATGAATCGCCGCTGCAGGACGGCGAATGTGCCGCAAGACTCCTTTCCTACTACCGCATCCCCAAAACACATCCGTATGTCCGGGGTTTCCTGTCCGCCATGCGCAATGAAGAAACGCTGCAAAAAGAATTTTCGTACATTCCGCCGGAAATTACCCGATATGAAAACAGGTTCGAAGGCCTGAACAGCGGAAACAGCCTGATGGCGCTTCTTTACACCATGCAGGCGATGCTGGGAGCCGGGGATGATCATGAAGATCTGCTGTATTTCCAGGAAATCTGCCTGAAAGGCTTCCGGCGCGTAAAAGAGATTTCTTCCCTTGCGGATATTACCAAATTCAATGCAAATGCGAAGCGTAAGTATAATTACCCCTATATTGAGTCAGACGAATATTTTCCGGACAACTATACGGTCGAAATGCTGGCATATACAAGGAGCTGGCGCACGGATGAAAATATCGGAATGCTTGCGGATGCCATCAATCACATCAATGCCATCATGAAACCGGATACCAATATGCATGTGCGGATAAAAGGGAAATATATGGCCCCCTGCTTTGCGTTGGTACGTCCGGTCAGAGCATTTCGTTCCGATCTGATCCACACAATTACATATCGCCGCCTGCTGACCGAAATTGCCATGATGGGCGTCGGCGTAAAGGCTGATGTGATCCGCGAATCGGTTGAAAATGTAAAAGAGGCGATCGACAAAGACGGCATTCTCCGGTTACAATTTGATAAACCGCATAACAAGCGGTATTCACCTGAAAATATCCAATATCCGACGCCCTATACAGACGTCAGGCTGGAAGCCGATTATAAAGATAAAAAAGCGTTATTGTGCGATCTCACTTACTGGGCCGTAGAATTTCTGTATCTGGTATCGCAATGCAGATAACAGGCTGTTAACAGTTCCCACCTGGAGCGGCGGTTTCTATTTTCCGCTGCTCCGGCTGCCGTGTTCATACATGGAGAATATCTTCCGTGCCTTTTCCTTTAATAGATTTCTTGCTTCAACGGGTTCCATGATTTCAACATACTCACCAAAAGACAGCAGATAGAGAAAAGTCCAGTCACTTAACTGGTATCTGAACGTTACTTCCAATGTGCCATCCTCCAGTTTTTTAATGTATTGCTCCTGAAATTCATCATAAACTTTATACGCTATCTTTTCGGAAAAATGCAGTACGAAAAGCGGCGTATCCTGTACTTCCCCGCAGGCAGGCGTGATGGAAAAATCAGCCGGCAGTTCGCGCTCAAACAGCCGGTTTGTTATCTGCAGCTCTCTTATGCGGGACATTTTATAGGTACGGATATCCTTTTTATGCCGGGAATAGGCAATAAGATACCAGGCATGTGATTTAAAGATCAGTTTGAGCGGCTCGACAATCTGTTCGGTTATCGTCAGCTCCGAATTGAAGTACGTGAATGTAATGACATACTTATTGATGATTGCGCGCTCTAAAGCAGTCATATTATTCCGTTCCTTTTCGGGACTGCCCCAATAGGAAAAATCGATCTCCAGCCATTCGGACTGTAGATTGTGGCTGAACAGGCCGGCCACCTTGTTTAAGGTTTTATCCGCATCCGGGTAGTTCGTCGATTTCAGAACCTGCAGCGCCTGCACGATATTGCTTTGCTCCGCCTGTGTGAAATAAGTCTTGTCCAGTGAAAATCCCTGCAGCAGGGACAGTCCTCCGCCATATCCTTTCTGGGATATGATCGGTATACCCGCAATCGACAGGGTATTGATGTCTCTGTATATCGTACGGGTAGAAACGCCAAGCTCCTGTGCCAGCTGTTTTGCTGTTATATTCTCATGGCTTAACAGAAGAAAAACGATTTGGATGAGTCTGTCTATCTGCATGCTCTCATCTCACAATCCCTGCACATCTTTTGAAACACCATATCAAAACACCGCCTCCCCTAAATATTTGTCATGCGGAGCAACCAGGCATTTTTCGATGGACTTCCAATAGCTTTCATACAGATTTTTCTGTGCTGTTCCATAGCTTTCCTTCGTATCAAATTCCCAGTAAAGCATATATTTAACGCTTTTTACAATGCGGGTAAGCTTAAGCGGGGGAAGTCCTTCTTTGATCTGTTCCATATCAATATGATACCCTCTTTTGATCAGACGGAGCAAAAGCAGTCCCTCCTGTTTTTCCAGAAAACTTTTCGCTTCAAGCATGAGTGCTTCAAACTCCTCCATCTTTTGCGGCTTGACTTGATAAATACAGATTTCGGTAAACGGCATATCAGATTCCTCCTTTTTTATTTCATTATATCATCAGGAATATGACAAGGGTGTGTCAAATTTCTCCGCTTTTGGTGCCGGAATGCAAAAAACGGACTCCGAAGAGTCCGCAATCCATAAGATTACAGTTTACTGCAGGCAATCGTATCACCAAGCCATTTTTTGAACATCGGCAAGTCAATCCCGACTGCTACCGAGACATTTGCTTCATGTCCGGATTCTTCCCAGATGTCCATCTCTGTGTGTCCATAAGTATAAGTTCCTTCGCACTCTACATCTACATAGTAATCCTTATACTTCAGGCACTCCGGACAGGCTGCTGCCGCAAGCGCCAGCGCATCGTGCATAAGAAGGTCTTCGCCGCCCTCCAAACGTCTTCTGTCCATAAATTCCAGGATATCTGCTACAAAATCACCCGCTTTTGTTTCAAGTCCTCTCATTTTTCTGATATCATCCCTGTCAAGCACTGCTTTTGTCGTTACGTCGAGTCCGACCAGCGTACATGGGATTTCGCTTCTTAGAACCATCCTTGCCGCTTCCGGATCACACCAGATGTTAAACTCTGCAGTAGGCGTTACATTACCGCCGTATACGGCGCCGCCCATAATCCAGAGATGTTTTACCAACTTCTTTAATTCCGGATGCAGCAGCAATGCAATCGCAATATTGGTCAGCGGTCCGACTGCCACGATCTCCAGCTCTCCGTTCAGTTCCAATGCCTTTTCGTAAATCAGTTCCACTGCGTTTTTACTGCTGAATGAATCCGTACTCTTTGGAAGTTTTACATCACCCAGTCCCGCTTTTCCGTGCGTTTCCTCCGCATAACACATATCTGTATGCAGCTTCAGCGGTCCCCATGCCCCCACTGCAACAGGAATATCGAACCCCAGATGCCTTACCAGATTCAAGGTATTTTCCGACGTATATTTTACAGAGACATTCCCTGTCACCGTCGTAATTGCTTCTACTTGCAGATCAGGAGCATATAAGGCTGCAACAATCGCAATCGCATCATCTGTTCCCGTATCACAGTCAATTAATATTCTCTTTTTTTCCATATGATTCTCCTAACAATGCTTTTTGATCTCTTCCACAATCTCATCCAAATAAAGCGTCTTCCTGGAAAGTCCCAGTAACTCCGACAATTCTCCGATAACCGGCTTGCATATTTTGGAATCTGCCAGTACTGCTTCATTCCAGAAAATCTCTTCCTTTGTGCCATCTGCAATAATATTTTTGTGTGCCATGGCAACGATTCTCTGAAAATTGTCAGCCACAAATTCCATATCATGAGTGATCGTAATAACACCGACGTTGTCTTCTTTCAGCACATGCAGCAAATTCTTTAAGATCTCTATTCCATGCCTGTCCTGCCCCGCCGTAGGCTCATCCAGAATGATATATTTCGGTTTCGCCGCCAATACGGAAGCAATTGTCACAAACTTTCTGATCGGATAGGGAATGTCAAGAGGATTTTCTTTGCGGTACTTCTTGATATCCGTCAATTCCATTGCCCACTTCACGCGCTCTTTGATCTCTGTTTCCGAAAGTTTCATTTTTGTAGGCATATATGCTACTTCAGAACGTACGTCAGGGTTAAAAATCTGATCGTCGGGATTTTGAAACACATAACCTACCGTTCTTGCGATCTGGGCTGCTGTTTTGGTCTTCGTATCTGTTCCGTCTATCAAAACTTCTCCTTCACAGGGTTTGTGCAGTCCGTTCATCAGCTTAACAGCCGTCGTTTTACCGGCGCCGTTCTGGCCTACGATCGCCACCTGCTCGCCTTCGCGGATGATCAGATTCAGGTTCTCATTTGCCATATATCCGTTGGGATATCGAAATGATACGTTTTTAAACTCTATTGCCATTTTCTTAATCCCCCATTCTGTCTTTTATCGTCTTTACAGCATCTTGAATCGTGATCGGTATACCGGAAAGTTCAATGTGGTTCTTTCTTAATTCATGCCCGACTTTTGCCGCCTGCGGTATCATGGCTCCGTGTTTCTCCAGCTCCGGATTGGCAAGCACGCTTTTAACCGCACCGCTGAATGCAATCTTTCCTTTTTCCATGACAATCACTTCATCACAATACTCTGCGATCAGATCGATCTTGTGCTCTACCAGCAGAATTGTTTTTCCGGCTTTTTTCAACATACTAATAATTTCAAATATATCCTGCGTTCCCTGCGGATCCAGCTGGCTTGTCGGCTCGTCAATAACCAGTATTTCCGTATCCATTGCAATAATGGATGCAAACGCAACTCTCTGACGCTGTCCGCCCGACAATTCATTCGGATTCTTCTCCATCAGTTCTTCAATTTTTAAAATCTTACATATTTCAACGACTTTATCGATCATCTCTTCCTTCGGAACGCCCATATTCTCCATTCCCATTGCGATTTCTTCAAATACGGTTTCCTTCACGCCGCTTATCTGTGTAAAAGGATTTTGAAAAACGTAACCGATCTTAGCAGACAACTCCGCCGTATCCCAATCTCTTAATTCTTCGCCGAGAATTTCAACTTCTCCGTCCAGCTTCCCCTTATAAAACTGCGGAATCAGACCACGGATCACGTTGCAAAGAGTCGTTTTCCCGCCGCCGTTTTCTCCGATGATCCCGTAAAATTTTCCTTTTTCAAATTTGCAGTTCACATCTTCCAACGCGTTTTCTTTGCTTAACGGATATCTATACGTCACATTTTTCAACTCTATATATGCCATATCCTGTCCCTCTTTTCCTATTATTTGAATCAGCCGAGTCTGCCGGTTATCTTCATTCCAATCAGCGCTATCAGACACAGATCAACGATTACCGCCAATATCACTTCATAAATCGGGACAGGCTGCAGTTCCCGAAGAAATGTATGATCCCTTTTTACCGAGAATGCTCTGGCATCCATGGAAATCGCTTTCTCTTCTGCCGATGTCAGCGCGCTTAAAAACAGCGGACTGATTACCGGTACCAACGCTTTCACACGAACCAGCAGATTTCCTTCTGTCTCCACGCCTCTGGCGCGCTGGCTGTCCATAATTGTCTGAGAAGTTTTTTTCAAGTCGGTGATCGTCTGCATGGAAGCCAAAATAACATAGGAAGTCACGTGAGACACGCCTTTTTTCTCCAGGGCATACATCAAATCCCTCATTTCCGTAAGTGTAAAGAACAAGATGACCGCACCTGAAAATCCACAAAGTGTCATTGTCATATCAAGGGCGCTTTCCCACCCTTCCATCGTCCACTTCCAACCGAATATTGAAAATAATACATGACTCCCTTCAACCGACAGCTGCCTTATAACACTTAAGAATGCCAGGAAAGATATGGCAAGTCCTGTAAAAAGCAATCCGAAGGAGCGAAACTTTTTGCCTGCAAACGCGATCACATAGTACAATGCACATATTGCCAGCCGCCATTTGAAATCCGTAAGCAGGACACAGATGATGCCGATCGCCAATAATATATTCAATTTAACGAGCGGATTTAAATCCTGAACGAAATTTTCTTTTTTCTGGTACGTCATGTATTTTTTTCTATAAAAATCATTCAAGTTTACTTGTTTTTCCATACTGTATACTCCTTCTCCGGCCGCTTCTTAAACGTCGTCATCCTCATCCGGATCTTCTTTAATATAAATTTCTCCTAATGGAAGTTTTGTTAATGTACGTTTCGGAATAGCTTTCAAAATTCCCACCATAATGATAACACTGATTGCTTTATCAAATGCGTCAATACAGAAAGAACCGATAAACTCACATAAAAACTTATTTAAACCAAGGGCTTTGTAAAGCGGTACGGAAATGTAGGATGTCGGAGGAACACCGAACTCAAATCCGTAAATAATCCATGTGATCACTGCGCTCATACCACCGCCGATCAAACCGAATATTGCAATAATCGCAATAATCTTACCTGCTTTTTTAAAGTAATCTTTATTGGACAGCAGCGCTGAAATAATACCGATTAAAATACTGATCGGAGCATAAAAAACATTCGGCGGATAGGTGACTGCATTGAGTAAATTAGAAACCAAACCTACCGCTGCTCCCGGGAAAGCGCCGCATAATGCACCGATAGCCATTGTGCCTATTGAATCCAGATATACGGGTAAGCCTAAATTTCCTGCAATCTGTCCCCCTACAAAGTTAATCGCTACGCCGATTGGGATTAAAAATAAAACCATTTTGTCCATTTTCTGTTTTTTGGGTTTCGTCATAATTTTTTCCTCTTTTCCTTTTGAATTTTTTACATCTCTACTTCCGCCATCGTCGGAATGGATGTCTGTGCACCTTTTCTTGTTACCGCAATGGACGATACCTTCTGCCCAAGCGAAATTGCCTCTTTACAGCTTTTTCCCTGGCTGAGCGCCAGCGCAAACGCTGCGGTAAAACTATCTCCTGCGGCTGTCGTATCGACTGCTTTTACCTTGTGGGATGGAAAAAACGCTTCCGTCCCTTCCTCCACAAGCATGCAGCCGTCTCCGCCAAGGGTTACGATCACATGTCCGACACCCTTTTTCAGCATGGTCCTTGCCCCCCGGATCAAATCTTCTTTCGTTTCCAACGGAAGTCCTGTCAGGATTGCAAGTTCCGTTTTGTTCGGTTTAATATAATCGATTCCCTTCCAGAAATCATCCGGCAGATCCGCTGCTGCCGGAGCCGGATCAACGATCACCGTTTTACCTTCTTTTACCGCAATTTTCTTCACATATTCCACAACCTCGTAGGGAATCTCAAGCTGCATCATGACGATGGCACTTTCCCGGATAATCTGGATATGCTCGTCGATCAGCTCTTTGGTTACCATGCCGTTCGTTCCCGCAATGATGATAATGGCATTGTCTCCGTTATCGTCCACTGTAATAAATGCCTGTCCGGTCGTTCCTCCATCGATCTGTGCAACGCCTGATACGTTTACATCCACACATTTCAGATTGTTGAGAAGCGCCCTGCCGGACGAATCCCTGCCGACTGCACCGATCATCGTCACATCGCCGCCCAGCTTTCCGACTGCATAGGCCTGATTGGCTCCTTTTCCGCCCGGAACCAGGGTAACGCTCCTTCCGGAAAGTGTCTCGCCGCATACCGGCATATGCGGCGCTTCGATAACATAGTCCATATTAAGACTTCCTACCACTACGATTTTCTTCATTCTGCTCTCACCTCCTCTTCCTCCTCTTCTCTTCATATTTTGCATATATCTCATCTTCGTAAATATCAACCGCTTTCCGCTCCGGAAGCGCCGGCTGTACGCCCGGCCTTGTAACGCTCAGTCCCGAAGCGTAAATTGCAAATTCAATTGCATAAAGCAGATCCTTGCCTTCACTTAGATACACCGCCATGGCGCTGATAAAGGAATCTGCTCCTCCGGTGGTATCTACTGCCTCGAATCCCGTTCCTTCAAAATACAGCGAATGTTCCCGGTTTCTCAAATAACACCCTCTCGCTCCTAAAGTGACAATCACATGTTTCACGCCCATCTGAAGCAGTTTTTCCGCCTTATCTTCCAGACTTTCCGCACCTTTTACGAAGGTATGAAGTTCCTTTTCGTTCGGTACAAAATAATCGGTTCCCGCCAGCAGTTTAGGCTTTATCTGTTCCACACCCGAAGGCTTTAAGATGATCTCCGTTTCGTTTCTTTTGCAAAACTTCATTGTATATTCCGCGATTGCTTCCGGTATCTCAAGTGAGAGCAGACAATACTTTGCTTTCTCAAATAAATATCTGCACCGGTTGATCTGATTCACGCTGACATTTCGATTGGCTCCCAGATAGACTACGATAGCGCTTTCTCCCTGTTCGTCAATGTTAATATACGCCTTTCCGCTTGGAAGAACCGGGTCGAATAAGACACCGTCCATATGTACATGATTCTCAACAAGTCCTGCGTACATCTGCTTTCCATCCATGTCATTTCCAAGGCATCCGATCATATACACCTGACCGCCAAGTTTACCGACGCCCACTGCCTGATTGGCCCCCTTGCCGCCCGGGTAAATGTATACCTTGTCCGCAAGCCTTGTCTCACCCGCTACCGGGATCTGAGCGCCTTCTATTGTCACATCCATATTCATACTTCCCACCACGACAATGGCCTCACCCTGTTTTTCCTGCGGCGGCTCTACAATGCTGCCTCTCTCCGTAACCGCAGACTGCAGGCGTTTCACCATTTCAATCCGTCTCTCTCCCTGGATCATTTCAATCAGGTAAGAGACTGCTGTCTCGGTCATCTTGTCACTTGGAAGTTTTACGGCCGTTATGCCGCATCCTATGAATTCCAGGATCCTGTTATCCCCTATGGAAATAACGGATAGTTCATTCGGAACCGCTGTCCTGCTTCTCTCTGCCGCTTTCAGTACGCAACAGGCAATTTCAGGACTGCCGCACACGATGGCAGTCACATTTTCAGAAAGCACCTGTGAAATTCCATATTTCTCAATATCCGCCAGGCTCTGCCCCGCATATGCCCATGCAGTCTGTCCATTCTGATTGCTGTTTTGCATGGCAAGCTTATATCCGCCTATTATACTCGTATCTTGTTCATGGGCGATACATGCGATCTTCTGATGCCCCGCCTCCAGAAGCCTTTCCGTTGCAAGTCTGGCAGCCTCTGACAGCCGATAATAAAGTACCGCTTTCAGATGATCGTCAAATTCTTTTGTCTCATTCAGATATACGGTCACATCTTCGTATTTTCCGCCGACAATCCATTTTGTCGAGTCGATGAGAAGGCCTGCCACCTTCTTCTTTATCATATGCTCTGCAAGCGTTTCCAGCTCTTTCTCATTTTCCACATATCCGACGACTACCCCATATCCCTGTTCACGCGCCGCCCGCTCTGCCGCAAACACAATGTGTTCTCTCTCCCTGTTGTCCTTTCTCAGCAGCAATCCGAGTAACTGATTTTTGATCCCCTCTTTTTCGAGAAATTTGAAATACGGAACATAATTCTCTTCTTCAATGACCTTCAGGACTTTCTTCTTCGTATCCTCACTAATATCCTTGTCCTTGCCGTTCATAACCTTGGAAACTGTCGATGCGGACACTCCGGCAAGACTGGCAATATCACGTATGTTCATTTGTCCTCCTTCCAACTCATTCGCTAAAAGGTTTTTACTAAATTGTTTTGTTGAATGAATCTTAACATTTTGTGTAATATAGTGCAATATTTTGAAATAACGAAACTATTTTCCGACATATTGCACATATTATCAGGTTTGCTAAACATGTTTTAGTATACATGTTTTTACAAAAATCACAATGGAAGATGCTGGTATTGCATTTTTTCAGGCAAAAAGGAGCCATTGCCCAAACAGGCAGATTACCTGCAGAGCAATGACTCCTTTAAACTGCCAAAGGCAGCAATCCTATGAAATTTTCCTGATCGTCCCGGTGTTTTCCCTTCACCGTTCCTAGTCCATCCGATATGCCTTCACCTTGAACCGCCCGACGTAGTCTTGGTATTCCGCCTGTATCGTATAGGCGCCTGACGTTTCCAGGATCATAAAAGTCTCCAGCTTTTTGGCCCTGTCCAGTTCTTTCACGACATTTTGTCCGGAATCATATACAAGAATATCCAGTTCCCCGTTTTCCACAACGGATGAAAACGTAAATTTTATCCGTTCTCCTTCTTCTCCCGAAAATGTAATATGAGAAGTCCCGGTTTCCGGTTCGGAAAAAGTATGGTCAATATTCCCGAGAAATTCCGGGCGGGTCAGTCTCCATATACAGACGGTGTTGGCTATTATCAAAACAATAAGAAGCGGAATACCGTATTTTCTTTTCATATTTTTCGTTCTCCTGTTCTGTATTCTATGTATTTCTCATATCCTTACCGCGCCGACGACCAGCGCAGCGGTGCCTGCACGATCCATACCATTGTTTTCCCAATGTCCGTTCGTACAAATCAAAGTAATCGATACCAGAGCCGGCATGACCACCGCTGTCATGCACCAAACCGGCTTCAATGAAAATTTTGTAATTTTACATTCATTTGTTGTAATCTTAATTATTTTACGGCACAATAAAAAAACCAGTCCGATTGCAGCAACAGGATACAATATTCCCGCAAGCAGATTCCCCGCAAGCAGATTCCCCGCAAGCAGATTCCCCGCAAGCAGATTCCCCGCTGCAGCAGGCAGTCCCAACGATACTGCCGCTTCTGCGGCAGTCATCGCAAACACTTGTGCGGCTGCCACTATCATGATTGCCGCAGCGATCATCAGAATTGTCTTTCCCGTACTCAACTTATGTTGTCTCATCTTACGGTCATTCCTTTCTCTTTGCCGGTTTGATCGTCAGCTTCCCATGCCAGACTTCTGCATAAAGCGAAACCTTATATTCCCCGGCCTTATCGATCGTAAACGAATAGTCGCCTGTCTGCATTTTCGCACCGTCAAAATAGATCTTTCCATCGACGTCCGTTACCTGCATACCGATCCTGCCATCTTCGGTGATACAGGTGACAGTTATCTCCATTGCCTCTTCCAGCGTGACCGGAAAAGAAAGCGGCTGCGCAGTCATACCATCCGAAACACATGTGATGCTTTCCGGCCATTCATCTACGATTGGGAAATAAATATCTTCTAATTCGGGAATCTCTTCCATAACCTCGGGAATTTCCTCCGGTTCCCCAAGCGATGCTTCCATACTCTCCGGTTCTGCAGCGGATTCCGTCTGATCTTCTGTCCGCCTCATACTCATAAAGGAAATGTCTTCTCCGCATGTGATCCGAAGATCAAAATCGCAGGATTCCCTCTTACCGCTTCCTGCAAAGAGAATCGAACCCTCTCCTTTATGAAGCGCAACTGTCGTGTCAAAAACATAATTTTCGCCGTCTGCAATTACCGTCTGTGTGCCATCCGGCGCTTCATAGACCAGACGGATGTCGCCTTTGATGCCGCTTATGTTTCCCTGCACCGATATATCGGCATCTTCCTTAACCGACACCTCCTGCAGCACAGTCGCCCTGCTGTCTTTCATATATACGGTCCCCGATGCTTCAAAGGCCTCATCACTCTTCTGCACGGTATAATTATCATAATATCCGCTGTTGTATTTAAATACGCGTACCGATGTTTCTTCCCGACAGGAACCGGAAGCTTCTGCCGATGCAGCCGCCGTACATCCCGTAAGGCTAAAAAGCATGGCGCATGCGCATAACGGAACGAAAATTTTCTTTCCTATACATCTGATCCCGCAAAAGAAACGCTGCTCATATCCCATAATACATTCCTCCGTACCGAATGCCATAATCCAACGCTGCCATAATAAATGAGAAAAACATCATCGCGGCCACAATGAGCACTGCCGGAAAATCATAAACAAACTTCTGTCCTTCCGGTCCTTTTTTCCGGCAGCCAAGCAGAATCTCTACGCCCAAAATAACGAGAATAAGCGGCCACAAGGCAAAAATCGCTTTATAATCCAATAAGGGAAACACCATGTGAATCAGAAAGAGAACGCCGTACAATACCAGTGTTATGCCGCAGGAAATCGTACCAACTTTATGCACATAGATGCTCTCCTGCTTTTTTTGCCCTGCCCGCCAGGGCCCCTGCGCACTTTCTTCTCCGTTTTGCCGCATGATTTGTGTCTCATTCATGATCTTCGTATCTGTGTTCATTTTCATTCCCCCCCATTGCCGATTCCGCAAAACCCATATCTTCCAATCGATCCAGTTCCTTCTTTTTACCCTGAATCAGCTTGACGCCGAACCAGATGACAGCAACGCCGATGATCAGTCTGGGAAACTCATTGCTGATATATCCCGTAATCGGAGAAATGAATTCGAAATAGAAATCATTGCCGACAAAATAGCGTATCGTCCGGCAGACCGTCTGCCAGGCCATGGAAACACCCAGCAGAATCAGAATAACAGCAAAAACCTTACGATATTTCCCTACAAACAAATCTTTTACAGAATCCGCACCCTTCTGATCGGCAACAAACAGATATTCATCTTCTATCCGCATAAATTCCTCGTCGCTCAGGCTTCCAAGATTATTGGCATGGAAAAAGCTGTATACCCAGATTACCATAGGCACAAACGCCAGCACGCCGATTCCGCTGTAAGATACGACAACCACGGAAAGGGCAAAAATGCCGAGCAGACTGAGTCCTGTTTTCATAAACCCAAGATACAGCTCTCCTGCTCCCGGCCACAACGAACAACAAAATAAAAAAAACCTGTTTTTCTTTTTTTTCATATCAATAAGCCTCCATTCCAAATAATTGATTCAATTTTTCGTTAAACTGACTGCAGTATTCATCCATCCGCGTATTGAGGCGGAAGGTAAAGGAACCGTCGCTTTGCTGTTCACGGTATTGTTCCATGTCCATGCTTTCCATCGTTTCCGCTCTTTCCCCGCTCCGGATATTGGCCGGTACGATCAGAACGATCCCCAATGCAGCCGCAGTCGCCACGATAACCTTCATGCTGTAGGAAAACATCTGCCGGTTTCTGCCCCGCCGCTTCTTTAATTCGATCCGTTCCATGATCTCACCCTTGAACCCCTTCGGCGGATGGATCATAGCTTCCGACTCGGTCCTGGCGATCAGGCGTTCTAACGCTTCATCCGTCAGATAACACGGCCCCACATTGCTTTCTATCTTATTTTCTATGTGATTCATGCGCTGTTCTCCTTCCTGTAGATTTTGCGGAGCATGGCTCTTGCCCGATAGATCTGTGTCTGTATCGTTTTGATCTTCTGACCGTACTTTGCGGCAATCTCTTTTACGTCCATTTCGTCATAATAATACGCCTTTGCCACCTCGTCATACGGCGGTTTTAACTGCCTGCAGTTTATCAGCAGCATTTCCTTTGTCTCTTCCTCGAGGCAGATATTCTCCGGGGTATCCTGCAAAGGAGAGGCGCCCATGTCTCCTTCCAGCCATATATCTTCGGTCGGAATACTGCGTCTGCCGGAATGGGACATATAATCGATACATTTATTGGTCGCTATCCTGCAAAGCCAGGCTTTCGCATTCTGTCCATCAAAATTCCTCAGATGCTCATATGCGGAAAGAAAGGTTTCCTGCGCCAGATCTTCGGCGGCGAAGTAGTCGGCGGTCATTTTATAGCAGACGGAAAAAACAAGATTCTGGTAAGAATCAATAAGCGCTGTCAGTTGTTCTTCCTTACGTATATGCTCCGCCTCCCTTCTGTTTCCTGCATCTTCATAAATTAAAACGGAAAAGGCTCCTGCATATCTTCAAAAATTTTAAAAAAATATAAAAAAAATTTGGAATGGATCTTTTGAGCATAATAATACGCTTTACTGCCGGAACATCTTCTGGTATTTTCTCGTCTGAAAACGCAGGATTTCTCCGATTCTTCGTATTTCGGCAGGCTCATATGCCACATCGTCTTTTCTGTCATTTATTATATCGCGGACCATGTCGATCATATCCTTCGCTGAAATATCAAACTGCAGAAAACTTCCGTATAATTCATTGGCAGTATTCAGCTGCTCGTCAAAGGTCTTTGAAAAAGGCCGGGCCTTGATCGAATGATAGCACTCCACCATTCCCTTTTCCAAAGGACAGCTCTCTTTCGTATCGGAAAACAGGGCGTCTCCCATATCAAAAACAGGGCAGTAACAATATTGATCCTGTGCCGTGTCATATAATAACGTAATATTTTCGGTATCTCTGCCTGTATTCAGGAAAAAGGCGTCGACCTCCAGCAGTTTTGTCAGATAAACGCCGAAATCCTGCAGTCCGGTCACGTTTTCTACAAGCTCTGCCGTATATAAAATCCGTTCCCTGACATCTGCGATGCGTTCCAGTATCTGTGCCAGACCAAACCCCGTATACTTTTTAGCCATATGTTCCAGAGAAACGATCTCTTCTTTCTCTTTCCTAAAGTTCTCCGAACGGCATCCTCTGTAGGTATTTTCCTTATATCTGATCATGACCGGCTCATATACGGCAAACGCTTCTATATTAGAATGCTGCAACAGACGGGAGACAAGCGTCTCCGAAAGACTCTCGAAGCCGTTGCGGTCTGCTTTATAAAAATAACCATCCTGCTGCCACTTTAACTGTTTTCCTGTAGAAGAATGCTCTGCGCCGGTCACAATATACTGTTTGGAAATTTCTATTGTACTCATATGCCCGCTCCTTTCATGCCTTAAACTTTCTTATTTTGATCCATTGCAGATCACCGGCCATTCGCCCGCCCGTCCGTTCCACGATCGTAAACGGATCATATTCATCCAGCGAAAGATCCGCAAGGATCTCTTCCATATCTTCTCTGTCCTGCGGAAAGCAGCGGCTCTTTAAAAATGCCGTAAAATCTTCCCATGTCGGTCTTGCTTTCATACCGAAAGCCCGGTGCAGCAGATGATCCGTCTCATTGATGACTTCGATCTCTTTGGCTTCTTTATTGACCAGTATCACGCTGCAGCAGTCGTCTTCACACATATATTCCATACGTACCTTATAATCCGCCGGGTTAATGTGGGTAAAAGCACGATTTAATCTTTCCCACGACTTGACCGTGTTGTAATTCTCCTTTTCTTTTTCATTGCTCTGATTCAGATATCCCGATAAAACCTGCCTGGAAATGCCGTATTCTTTTGCAAGGGCCGTGACAGTCTCTCCCGCCTTATGCCTGCTTAAGATCATGCTTACTTTTTCGGCGGAAAGAGCGGGTTTTCTTCCTGCTCCGCGTTCGTTTTTAGCCATTGAAATGTGCTCCTTTCCTTTCTATATGTCTTCGGGCGATTGTGAAACTCTGAGGCAGGCGGGCGGTGAAAAAAGTTTCTGCTTCGAGGCGCGCTTTCGCTCCATTACAGATAATTTACGGAGTAAATTTTCTGTTTAACGCTAGCGGTACTAAGAATTTTGAACCGCAAGCGGTCCAAAATCCAAGTGCCGGCGTTTTTAGAGGGCCCTTCAGCAGAAATCTTTTTTCACCGCCCGCCTGCCTCAGAGTTTCACAATCGCCTACTATATATCTCTACTATAAGAATAAAACGAATAAGAAAGAGTGTCAATATTTTAATTGATAGACAACTAATGCAAAAATGGAGAACTATGCGTTATGATTCCCGGTTTCCTTTTAGGCTTTCTACCATATCTATTCTTGAGACCTTGCGTCTTAGCAGGCACAATGCCCCAAAATAGCAAAGACAGGTTAAAGCGGCAGTATAAAGGAAACTTTGAGGCGCAATATACGCTTTGGGTAAAACGCCGATAAATTCTGCGAAAAAAAGCATGAACCGGTCAATCCGGCTGTCTCTATACCCTAGTACTTTCAGCATGGAAATGTTGGTCCGGTTTTCAGTCACCAGCATATTCATTGCAACATAGATCGAGGCCATACAGATAACTGCGCCCATTCCGATGAGAAAATACAGCATCACATTCATCTGGTTTGACATATTCTGAAACTGTTCCTTTACATCCGATTTCTTGATAATCCGGACAATTTGGGAAGCAGGGATATCAAGTGCCGTATCGCTCATAACAACGTTGCTGAAGTCTTCACCGATACCTGTGATCTTTGCAGCATTTTCTTTATTGACGAATATTGCATTCTGCATGTCATTATCGATCATTCCGGCAACGGTGATCTCCATTTCTTCCAGTGTCAGCGGATTACAAAGTGTGATCTTATCTCCGGTCTTAATATTCTGCATCATTGCCATGAAGCTTGTCACATAATACCCATCTTCAAGACTGATGTCATTTCCATTCATATCTTTTAACGTTAAATACGGATTGGAATCCGTTGTTCCGATGATGCGAAACTGCTTCCCTGCCTTATTTTCCAGCGTGGACATGATAAGCGATCCACCGCCGTATTCTTCCCCGGATATCAGTTCTTTGCCACATTGTTAAGTGGTGAATTCAATTTTTCTTGCATATTTTTTTATACTATGGCATAATATAAGTAAGAAATTCTTACTTGAAAGGAGCATAAACAAATGAATACACAAATATTAACAGTTTCTTCCAAAGGACAGATTTCTTTGCCAGTCAGCATCCGAAAACTCCTGTCGATTGATACTGGTGATAAACTGGTGGCATATACTTCCGGAGATGTTATCATGCTCAAAACTTTAAAACTTCCTTCTGCTGAAGAATTTGAAGCCTCACTTGATGAAGCGCAAAAATGGGCAAAGTCTGTTGGGTATAATGAAAATGATGTTAATGATATAATCAAATCGGTTAGAAAGAAGAAACGAGTATGAGAATTGTGATAGATACAAATGTTTTGATTTCTGGTGTGTTTTTTGGCGGATTTCCGAGAGAAATTCTTCGTGCTGTTGTTGATCAGAAGATAACAGCCTGCGCTACGACAGAAATTATTAACGAATACGAGGAAATCGTGCAGGAAATGATTGACAGAAAACAAGGGCATATTAATAGAACAATTTTAAACCCTCTAATTAAAGCTATGGAAATTATTGAACCTGTTACTCATGTTGAAATATGCCGTGACCCCGACGATAACAAATTTCTGGAATGTGCAAAAGATTCCCATGCCTTATATATTGTTAGCGGAGATAAAGATCTACTCGTAATAGAACAGTTTGGAAATATTCAAATCGTAACCGCAAAGGATTTTTATGAGATATATTTATAAATTGAAATATATTAACAGTTTACAAGATTTTCAAACAGCATAAATATACTTATTTCTGTGAATCCACTTTATAACAACAGAGGCTGTAAAAAATCTTTGTTGATATGAGTCAGATATGTAAAAATTTGTTGTCGAACAGAAATGATTTTATGTTGTTGATCTCTTTTCTGATAATAGTATTGCCCGTTTATCTGTTCCTATACACATATATCAGATTTTTTGCACACCAACCGGGCATCAGCAGAAAGGAAATATTATGTGGGCGCTGCCCACACCCGGCCTCCGGAATAAGGCTGGATATTTCTGGCAA
>ERZ808040.877-NODE-877-length-22996-cov-4.483878_pt1 | contig 22996 bp, 22 predicted proteins | sample MGYA00380191_ERZ808040 | MGnify/ENA primary metagenome ERZ808040 (study PRJEB31490, sample SAMN06133395) | mouse gut metagenome | isolation source: J6 | host: mice | place: China: Chengdu | collected 2015-05 ...
CGACTGGACCGGGAAAGGCTGCTGTCCGCTCCCGGGCCGCGTGGCATGCTGCACGGTCACAGGCCGATACGGCGCCGGAGCTGGACTCCAGCCTGTGATTCAATCCCTTCCCTGACTGTATCTATTGTAACTGCCGGATACTTTACATGTAAAGTGGAAAAACAGACAGTTGAAGCCGGAGCCCTCTTCCTGTATAATTAGAAAAAGCAAGTGGCAATACTGAAAAAGAAAAAATAATATCGGGCGTGAAGCGCTTGGGAGCTGTATGATAATGAATATTCGGGAGTCAGATATTTTAAATATCTGGCTCCGTTTTTTTGTTTTACCTTCGGAATGCAATATTTTCCCCATAATGCAAAAAATCCTTGCTTTTATTTTGTGTATATGGTATAAAGTGAATAACGAAAATCATTTAAGAAAATTGTTTCGTATACAAAATATACAAAACGAGAAATGATTTTGAATGTAAAAATGAAAAAATGGAGGTAAAAGAGATGAGGAAAAAAGTAATCTGTATGCTGGCGGGCGTGAGCTTATTAGCGGTGACGGTATCAGGCTGCGGCGGAAAGGGTGACACACCGGATAGCGGGAGTTCGGAAGGAGGAAAAACGCTGAAGCTCCTGACCCATTATGACGCCGCGTTTGCGGAGGCGGCAAAGAAGTATGAGGAGGAGACCGGCGTAAAGGTTGAGGTGGAGCAGACGGCGTATGAGAATATCGGGGATACGCTGGAGGTCGTCTTAAGCTCCGGCTCGGATGAGTATGACCTGATCATGGCGGACGGCCCGAATACATCTGCATATGTGAACAGAGGGTATCTGGAGCCTTTGGCCGGGTATTTTACGGAGGAGGAAAAGGGAGAATTTTCCCCGGAGCTTTTAAAACAGGGAACCGTGGGCGGAGAGTTTTATGCGGCCCCGCTGGGAGACAGCTCCACGGTGCTTTACTACAATAAGAATCTGCTGAGCGAGGCAGGGATTGAAGTGGACTGGAGCCAATATACCGGAGAAAACCGGATCACCTGGGAAGAGGTGACAGAGCTGGCGAGAGAAGCGGTGAAGGAGCTGGATCCCGACGGGAGCAAGGGGATCTATGGGATTGAGATCGGACAGGTCAGCTCCGTCTATCAGATGAACCTGCTTGCGAACAGCATGGGCGGTAAAAACATCAGCGACGACGGCAGCACGGTAAAGGGTGTGATTGATTCGGACGAGTGGAAGGACGCAATTGCATGGTATCAGGGACTGGTGGAGGAAGGCATTTTTTCCAAAGGCGTGTCCGGACTGGAGACCTACAACAACTTCTATGCCGGGAAATGTGTATTTGAATGGATGACGGCGGATTCCTATACCTTCTGCCTGAGCGCGGACATGACAGAGGATGATTTCGGATGGACGTATCAGCCATGCTTCGCGGGACATGAGGATGAAGTGGCGACAGGCTGCGGCAACTGGGCACTGGGCGTCAGCGCGTTTTCTAAAAATAAGGAAGAGGCCGGTAAGTTCGTCAACTACATGACCTGCGGCGAGGGAAATGATATCTTCCTGTCCATCGAAGGCATGAGTCCGAATACGGCGGAAAGATATACGGAAGAGCTGACCGGGAAAAATCCGGTATTGGAAATCGCGAAGTATGAGGCGGAAAATACGGCGTATGTCCGCGCGGTGACGCCTGCGTTTAACGAATATTCAGCGGCGCTCTCTACGATGTGGGAGGATATCCGGAACGGGGCGGACATGGATACGGCGCTTGAGCGCACGGTGGAACAGATCGACTCAGCCCTCGGCGAATACAGCGAATCACAGTAAAGGGGGCGTTTTAAATGAAAGGAACAACAGCCATATCGGCAAAAATGAAAAAGAGCATGCTTCCCTATTGCCTGCTGCTGCCGGCCCTGGCTTTTGTACTGGTATTTAAGATCTATCCGCTGATCTACTGCTTTATTCAGGGATTCCATTATAAAGGAAGCTGGTCGTTGGAAACCTTCCGAATCTTGTTTTCCAATAAGTCTTTCTGGCATTCCCTGTGGGTGACGGTAAAGATGAACCTGGTCATGACACCCCTTCAGATCGTGCTTTCCTTTCTTATGGCATTGCTGGTCAACCAGGCAGTGAGAGGAGTAGGGACTTTCCGGAGTCTCTACTACCTGCCGGTTACCATCTCTATGCCGGTGGCGGCGATCTGCTGGAGCCTGATGCTTTCGGTAAACAACGGACTGGCGAACAGCCTGATCGGGAGCTGGTTCGGGATGGAGCCACAGGGCTTTTTTACAGACGCGAACCAGGCGCTGTGGTGCATCGTGGCTTTGAGTACCTGGAAGGGGTGCGGATACTGGATGATGTTCTACCTTGCGGGATTAAAGGGCATTGATACCAGCGTGTATGAGGCGGCGAAGATCGATGGGGCGGGCGCGTTGCAGACATTGTGGAATATTACGATCCCGCTGGTGAAGAAAACCACGCTGTTCGTCATGGTGGCGGATACGAGTATCAATATCCTTCTGTTCGCCCCGGCGCAGCTGATCACAAGCGGCGGCCCCAGCGATTCGACAAATGTTCTGATGTATGAAGCCTATAAACAGGCGTTTAAATATGGAAGCTATGAAAAGGGAGCGGCGACGACCTGCGTGCTGGTGGTCTTGATCCTGATTATCGTATTTTTCCAGTTTAAACTGACGAACCAGGAAGATTAGGAGGGATGGGCCTTGAAACGTGTTGAGAAAAATCTGTTGGGAAAAGCGGGGATCTATCTGCTGCTGGCAATCGTTTTGCTGATCTCGCTGTTTCCGATCATTTATCCGCTGCTGTCATCATTTCGGACAGACAACGAATTATTTGAAAATATGGCGCCTTTTAACTGGCATACGATCGTTCCCATCCACTGGACCTGGGAGAATTACATCGCTGTTTTTCAGGAATATGAGTTTGGCCGCTATCTGAAAAATACATTGGTCATGATCGCGCTGATCATACCCGGTACGATCGCAATCTGCTCGCTGGCGGCGTTTGCGTTTTCCTTCTATGATTTTAAAATGAAGAAACAATTGTTTGCGCTGTTTCTGTTGACATTTATGATTCCCGGAGAGGCGATCGCTCTTCCGCTGTACTCGCTTGTAAATTCTATGGGACTGATCAATACTTATGCCGGCCTGGTGCTTCCGGCGCTGGCGAACGGCCTGGTGCTTTTCCTGTTTGTGCAGTTTTTCAGCGAGACTCCGAAGGCACTGCTGGAATCCGTAGAGATCGACGGGGGCGGATGGTGGACGTCATTTTCCAGGATCGTCTTTCCTCTGTCCAAACCGATCATCATAACGGCAGGGCTTATGATCTTTGTGAACCAATGGAATGATTATCTGTGGCCTTTGCTGGCAGCGCGGGCGCGGGAGGTGAAGGTTGTGACCGTGGCAGTGGCGAATTTTAAGGAGCAGAATGTGATTCACTGGGGATACATTTATGCTGCCGCGACAGTATCGGCGATCATCCCGATCTTTCTGTTTTTGCCGCTGCAGAAGTATTTTGTACAGGGAATTACAAGCGGCGGGGTGAAAGGATAAACCAAGATGTATGATGATAAATATGGATTCCTGGGAGCTGCCGAAAAAGCGGCGGATATTGTCATACTCAGCATACTGTGGCTGCTGTGTTGTATACCGGCAGTCACAGCCGTTCCGGCAGGCGCGGCATTGTATTATACGGTTGTAAAGTACCTGCGGCGGGGAAGAGGGAAGCTCTTCCAGGTTTTTTGGGGAGCCTTCCTGCAAAATATGAAGCAGGGGATCGCGCTGAGCGCGGCGGTATGCGTATATGGGATCATCACGCTGAATTGGCTGGCGTTCGCGGGACAGTTTGAAGTAACCTCGGCTCAGGGGATGATATTTACGATCACTTCAAGAGTGCTTCTCGTATTCGGCCTGTTTTCGCAGGTCTATCTGTGTCCGGTTCTGTCAAGATTCCGGGGAACCGTGAAATCCATACTTCTGGGTGCGGTATATATGGGGTATCGGTACTTTTTTTCAAGCCTGTGCGCGGCTGTGCTCCTGGCGGCGGCTCTGTATGCCGTGTATGTACTGCCGGTAAGCGCCGCGGCCGTACCGGCAGTGTACATGCTGCTTCTGTCTTTTCCCGCAGAAAGGAACATGAAAAAATATATGAAGGGACTGGAGGCGGAGGACGCGGACCAGTGGTACCTGGAATGAAGCGGCGGGCCGGATGCCGCCCGGGCTTTTTGGCCTGTGCGGTCGGAGAAACAGACAAGTCAGGATGGAGCGGCTGCGCAGAACATGACATAATGATTGGAGAAAGAAGGATGAATAACGAAGAAAGAAAAAAAAGACTGCAGATTCCGACAGGCAGGCTGCGCCTGGTGATCGATACGGACGCGAAGAATGAGGTGGACGACCAGTTCGCGATCGCGTGGGCGCTGAGGTCGCCGGAACGGTTTCAGGTGGAAGCGGTATACGCGGCGCCGTTTTCCCATGAATGCTTTCAAAATTTTCAGGCGTCCAAAGAGATGGTTGAAAAGTCGTCGGATCTGATCGGCCACGCCGTGGATCCGGGGGACGGCATGAGGCAGAGCTATGATGAGATCCGGAGGGTTTTTGATCTGCTGCATATGGATCCGGAGAACAGGATTTTTTACGGCTCGGACCGATATATCGGGACGGATGGGAAACCGGTGGCCAGCGCCGCCGCTGAGGATCTGGTTCGGCGCGCGAAGGAATCGGAGGAGCCGCTGTATATCGCGGCCATCGGGGCGATCACGAATATTGCGTCAGCCATTCTGATGGATCCGTCTATTATCGACAGGATCGTCGTGGTCTGGCTTGCGGGGCAGCCGCTGGAATTTGGGCATGGGATCGAGTTCAACATGATGCAGGATGTGAAGGCGTCCCAGATCGTTTTGGACAGCGGAGTGCCGTTGGTATTGGTTCCCTGTATGAATGTCGCGTCGGCGCTTACCGTATCGGAGCAGGAGCTTAAGGTGAACCTGGCGGGAAAGAATGAATTGGGGGATTATCTGTATTCCATCGTAGCCGGGGCATTTTGCAACGAAGAGGCGGAAAAAGCATTTATGCAGGTAGACCGGGGCGGATATCTTTTGGGCAGAGAAGACTACAGCGAGGAGTATCTGGGGAAATTTCCGACGGAGCATATCAGCTGGAGCAGGATCGTATGGGATATTTCAGTGATCGCGTTTTTAAAAAATCCAAACTGGGTACTGTCCAGATATGAAAGCGCGCCGGTCCTTAAGGAAGACCTGCGTTACGAGCGTGAAGAAAACAGGCCAGTGATCAAGGTCGCGACCTATTGCTGGAGAAATTATATATTCGGAGATTTATTTTATCGGTTAGAGCGTGTTTGAAAATGTTACAATTCACGGCCTGACCGGCCGTGAATCGTAACTTGAAAATTGCTTTCTGCAAGATGCCGTCCTGACGGAATAGATTTTTTCATGCGGCTGTGGTACAATATCTGTGGTGAGGGAAGAGGGCAAAAGGAGAAAATCAGGGCATGAATATCAAGGATATCGCAAAGCTGTGTGATGTTTCCGCGTCTACCGTATCAAAGGTGCTGCATGATGACAGAACGATCAGTGAGGAAACGAGAAAAAAGGTTCTGGACGTGGTCAAGGAGTATCATTATGTTCCGTATTCAGGTGTTATAAAGAATGCGGCTCCCAGGATGAATATGATCGCCGTTGTGTTGGACGAGGGGCAGGCTTTTCACAAAGAGCTTTTATATGCGATTGAAAATAAAGCATTTGACTATGGCTATAATATCGTAGTCTGCAATGCGGCGGAAGAGGAACGCAGGGCGAAATACCTGCGGATATTAGAAAATAAAGGGATCAACGGGATGATATTCCTCGGACAGGGAGGAAGAGGCGGGTATCTGCTTCCGACGGTGGAGGTTGGCGTACGATCCTCCGCCGCGCGGGAAGAAAAATTATCTGTAATACAGTACAGCGCCGAGCAAATGGGATATGTTGGGATCCGGTATCTGCTGGATCAGGGACATAGAAAGATTGCCTGTTTTTTGAAGCAGGGAGAGGAAGAGATCAAGGCAGGATACCGAAAGGCTTACGAGGAGATATTTACACAGCCAAAGGAAGAATGGATTTTTGAGTTGGAAGAGAGCTTGACGGAGGAAATGGTTGGAGGCTGCGTGGAAAGCGGAGTGACGGCAATCTTTTGTTCTGATATCAGATTCTGCAATTATCTTTATGCAGGCCTTGTAAAATGCGGTTTATCTATTCCGGGTGAGGTATCTGTGGTATGTATGGGAAACGGCGGCCTAGCAGAGCAACTGATACCGCCTGTTACGACAGTGGAAGTGTCTGTCTCACGGATCGCGTGTAAGGTAATGGATGCTTTGAATGGGATGGTAGAATTTCAGGAGCCGGGATGGATCTACAACGCTGCCGCGGAGCCGGAAATCATAGAAAGGGGCAGTGCTGAAAACCGGTCGGAAGATGGAAGGACCGAAAAGATCATTGTAATCGGAAATATGAATATGGATTGTAATGTTATAGTGGACAATACCCGTACAAGAGGCGGAACTCTTCGTGTAAAGAGGACCATGCAGTTTCCCGGCGGGGACGGGGCCAATCAGGCGGCCGGGATCGGGAAGCTCGGAGGGGCTGCGTATATGCTGGGGTGTCTGGGAAACGACCAGGAAGGGCGGATGATTTATAACAGCCTGACAGAAGCGGGGGTCCGGATGAACGGGGTTGTGTTCTGCCCCTTCCAGACAACCGGAAAGGCCTACATTACAGTTGGGACAGGCGGGCAAAATACGATCATTATCGAGGAGGGCGCAAACCAGTGCCTGGACAGCGGACACATCAAAAAGTACGAGTCTGTTTTTGACGGGGCGGGTTTTTGCATTATCAATATGGAACTTTCCGAAGAGACGGTTTTTACGGCCATGGATATGTGCCTGAAAAAGAAAGTGAAGATGATCGTGAAGCCTTCCGCGATCGAAGCGCTGGAAGAAGAATTTTTCGGAAAGATCGATTATTTTGTGCCCAATGAGGATGAGGCGGCGCGGCTCGTGCCCGGAGACATGACAATTGAAGAACGGGCGGAGATCCTGTTTTCCAAGGGGATCAAGAATATCATTATTACACTTGGGGAAAAGGGCTGCTATCTGAAAAATAAAGATTATGCACGTTTTTTCGAGTCGCAGAAATTTTCGGTTGTAGATGTGACAGGCGCGGGGGATGCATTTATCAGCGCGATGGCGGTATGCCTTTCCAGAAAATACGATATCGTCCGGTCGATCCGGCTGGCAACCTATGCGGCGGATGTCAGTGTTACCCGGTTCGGCGTGCAGCAGGCGATGATCAATCAGGAAGGGCTGGACGCATATCAGGCGTATCTGGAGCATGGGGTGGCCGAGAAGCGCGGAAAAGAATAAATGCGGTAACAGTATCCAGCCTATTTTAAGTCGCCTTCGGCGAGGGGCTGGATATTATGGCAAATGTTACTTTATTGGCCGGACGCCGTGCAGCAAGTGCACGGCACCGTGTGAACAGTAACCGAGCGTTTCATTAAGTAAAGTAGGAGGAAAGAAGATGTCATTTGAAAAATTATTTTCACCAATCAAACTCAGGGAACTGGAATTGAAAAACCGTGTAGTCATGAGCGCCATGGGAACGCATGAAAGCTCAGAGAGTGAGGACGGGAAAGGCGTAACGGATAAATTGATCGCATACCACGTGGCCCGGGCAAAGGGAGGCTGCGGACTGAATACGGTGGAGGTGTCCTCCGTAGATGCGGCAAGCGCGCCGTCAGGATTTTTGTCCATCGCAGACGACAAGTATATCCCGGGATTCCGCAGGCTCAATGACGCGGTTCACGAGGCAGGGGGAAAGACCTGTCTGCAATTATGGCAGGGCGGTCTTGCCGTTGCAAGCGACCAGACGGTACAGATCCTTCTGCCCGACGATATGCCCCTGTCCGCGGAATATACGGTGCCGGCCATCACGGAGGAAAGGCTGTATTCCGTCATTGACGCCTTCAAAGCAGCGGCAGCAAGAGCGGTGGAAGCAGGCTTTGACTGTCTGGAATTTCACTGTGCGCACAATTATCTGCCCCATTCCATGCTGTCCGGCGGGTTAAATCATAGAACGGACGACTGGGGAGGCAGCTTTGAAAACAGAAAGCGATTCCCGTTGGCATGTATCCGGGCGATCCGCGAAAAGATGCCGGAGGGGATGCCGCTCCTGATGCGGATCGACTGCCATGACGACATGCTGGATGGCGGCCTGACCGTGGATGATGTCATTGAATTTTGCCGGGACGCCAAAGAGGCCGGTGTGGACGTCCTCAATATTTCCAGAGGAAATATCGTGTCTGCGGCCACGGTTTACGAGGTGGCGCCTGTGGATATCCCGAAAGGCTTCAATGTGGAGGACGCTGCCAGAATCCGCAGAGAGACCGGCATGATCACCATGCCCTGCGGCAGGATCAATACACCGGAGTTTGCGGAGCAGATTCTGGAGGACGGCAAAGCAGATCTGGTCGTTATGGCGCGGGCACAGCTTGCGGACCCGGACTTCTGCAATAAGGCGAAGGACGGACGGCTAGGTGAGATCAAGTATTGTATCGGCTGCAACCAGGGCTGTTATGATTACTTCTATACCTCGCTGTCGAATCCGGCGGTTAAGCATATTACCTGCATGAGAAATCCGGCCCTGCTGGAAGAAAAGGCTGCGGCATTGAAGCCAGGCACAAAATCCAAAAAGGTGCTCATCATAGGAGGCGGCATTGCCGGGATCGAAGCGGCGCTGGATCTGAAAAAGACAGGCAACGAACCTGTGATCTATGAAAAGAGCGGAAGCCTTGGCGGGCAGTTTGTCCTTGCAGGCGTTGCGCCGGGAAAAAGGGATTTCAGTTATGCGGCTGAAAAGGCGGTGGCAAATGTAGCGGATCAGGGGATCGAGGTGCATCTGAATACGGAAGCAGGACCGGAACTGATCGAGGAAATGAAGCCGGATGCGGTCATCATCTCTGCCGGCTCCGTACCCATTGTTCCAGACATTGCAGGGAGTAACAGCGAGTCTGTGATCGAATCCCATGACCTGCTTTCCGGCAAAGAGATCCAGGGACAGAGCGCGGTCGTGATCGGTGGCGGACTGGTGGGCTTTGAGTGCGCCCAGTATCTGGCATCCAAAGGAATCACGGTGAACATTTTGGAGATGAAATCTGAGGTACTTACAGAGCTGGGGCAGCTCCGTCAGATCACAGCCAACTTTGCACTCTCCGAGATGCCCATCACCGTCCACAAGGATACCACCTGCAAAGCAGTCGAGACAGGCAGAGTCGTGGCCCTTCAGGGAGAAAAAGAGGTTTCCTTCGAGGCGGACATTGTGGTAATGGCAGTGGGGACAAAATCCGCAGAGACAGCGGCTTTCCAGGATGCCTGCGAGAAGCTCGGCATTCCGGCTTATGTCATCGGGGATGCAAAGAAAGCTCCGGGCATGGCATTGGATGCCATCCATGACGCTTACCATGCAGTATTAGAGATCAATCAATGAAGGGAGATACATATGGCAAAATTATTCAGTGAATTTACAATTGGCTCTATGACCATGAAAAACAGGACTTTCATGGCACCCATGTCATTGGGATACGGGAATCCGGGCGGAGTTCCCGGCGAAGAACAGCAGGCATACTGGCTGGCCCGTGCCAAAGGCGGAGTCGGATGTATCATCACGGACGCGACGAGTGTAGATCCGAATACGCCTTACCTGGGCAACACGTTATGCTTCCGGGATGAGGAAAGCATCGCCGGATACAAAGCATTTACAGATAAGATCCATGCATACGGCGCAAAGATCATTCCCCAGATCACGCATCCGGGGCCGGAGAGCATTTCTTCCTTTTTCGGCGTTACGCCGGTGTCGTCCAGCGGATATAAAAATTCCATGTGGCAGGATACCCGCACCCTGGAGGTTGAAGAACTCCCGCCCATCATCGAACAGTATGCCAACGCTTCCTTTCAGGCAAAACAGGCCGGTTTTGACGGGATCGAGCTGCACTGCGCGCATGGGTATATGCTGCTCGGGTCGTTCTTGTCCCCGCTGAGAAATACCCGTACCGACGAATATGGGGGAAGCCTGATGAACCGCGCCCGTCTTCTGCTGGAGGTCGTGGACGCGATCAAAGCAAAATGCGGAAAAGAATTTCCCATTATCCTCAGGATGTCAGGGAGCGAAAAGGTGCCCGGAGGAAATACGGTTGAGGATATGATGGAGCTGGTACCCGTACTGATTGAGCATGGAATCGATGCACTTGAGATCTCGGGCGGCTCCCAGTACGAGGTGCCGCACAAGATCATGCCGTCCCATGGGGAAGAAGCAGGCGCAAATGTGGAGGAGGCTGTCCGGATCAAATCCGTCAGCACGGTTCCCGTGATCCTGGTCGGAAAGATCAATACGCCGGAGCTTGCACAGTCACTGCTGGAAGAAGACAAGGCGGACGGGATCGTGCTGGGCAGGGTGCTGCTTGCAGATCCGGAATTTGTCAACAAGATCCGGGAAGGACGTACAGAGGAGATTGCTCCCTGTGCCGGATGTCTGGTAGGCTGCGTGGGTGAGCAGAATAAGCGCCGTCCGGCCTCCTGCGTGATCAATCCGTTTTTGGGAAAAGAGACAAAACTGTCAGTCATACCGGCAGAATCCCCGAAGAAAGTAGCGGTCGTTGGCGGCGGCATCGGCGGAATGGCCGCGGCAAGGATGGCGGCTCTCAGGGGCGAGGATGTGACGCTGTATGAAAAAGAAGAAAAACTGGGAGGCCAGGTTTTGCTGGCAGCGATCCCGCCGCACAAATCGTCCCTGCTGAAATGGATACAATATCTGGAGAAGGAGCTTTTGCGTCTGCACGTGAACGTAGAACGGGGGCATGCGGTGAGCGCAGAGAAGATTCTAAAGAGCGGCTTTGACGCAGTAATTCTTGCCAACGGATCCCACCCTGTGTCGTTGAAAGAAGGGGAAAATATCTGTACCGCGCATCAGATCCTGCAAGGCGAGACGGCAATTCCGGAAGGCAATGTGCTCATCGTCGGAGGCGGAATGGTGGGCCTGGAGACGGCCGAGTATCTGGATTCCGTAAAGAGCGGGGATCTGTCGCTTACTGTCATTGAGATGAAAAATACTATGGGCGAAGGCATGGCGCCCGGCAACCTGGTTCCGGCCATGGGAAGGCTGAAAAAGATCGGCGTGACCATGATGACGGAAACGAAGCTGAAATGTATATCGGGAGATACCGTGACATTGGAAGCTGCCGGTCAGGAAAAAGAGGTATCCGGGTTCACAAAGATCGTATTTGCTGTGGGTTCCAAGCCGGACACCGGACTGTATGAAGCGCTCAAAGACTGCGGAAAAGAAATTTACACAGTGGGCGATGCGAAGGAAGCAGGCCAGGCGCTGCAGGCGGTTGCAGATGGAACAGCGGCGGCCATGGCGCTGTAGTACGTGTGATTTCGAAAACAAAGGGCCGCAGACAATTGAAATGACGGCCTGAGTTACAGGACACACCTGGTCAAGGCGTGTCCTGTAACATTTAATGAGAAATTAAGCAGAGAAGATTTTGATGCCATTCCATTTATAAATGCCTTTCTGTTTCAGCAGGCTGAACTCCCTGAGATACAGAAATTGATTTCCATTAATGGTAAGGAAGGCGCATATATACGACAATACAAAATAATGGGAGAACTGATCAGCCATCTAACCAATTCTCCCATAGAATTGAATCTCTATAATTTTGCAATATACTTTCCCCTGTCAGCATCCGGGATTTTCATCGCCGTCATTGCCTGTTCCGCTGTCCACTTCATGGTATCCATCAGATTTTTTATTGTTTCAAGCAATGTCTCCTGCTTCGTTTCCTGCCTTGTTTCACGTTCCTGCTTTTCGAAATCTTCCTTCATCAATTCTCTCAATGCGTCACACATAATTTTATCGCACCTCCTGATCGCTTCATAAATTTCCCTGTTTGCAGATACACTAACCTGCAGAACCGCATCTATGTTATTTCTGTCTCCCGGCTCGGTCATCTTTCCTGCCTTTTCAACAAATGCCCGGACATCCTCTTCCTGTACATGTTTCGACAGGACACGCAGTGTTCGGTGTGTTTCTTTCTCCAGTTGTTTTGTCACCACAATCTGTGTATCAAACAGCGCCTGCTTCCCGCTTATATAGTATATTCCCGGATATCGCTCCTCAATCTCCAGACCCATCTTTTTCATTGTTTTAAACATTTCTCTCGGGCAGCTTTCCCGGAAAATTGAAATTGTCAATTCATCGGCCGGAATAAGGTCTACGCTTTCTCCCAATCCTTTATACAGGCACGCATAGCCAACCGTTTTATAATAATCGTCAATGGTAAGCGCGTCATCCGGATTTTTGTATTCCACTACATTAAACTTTTTAAATATATGCCCAAGCTCGTTTTCTATCCGGACATCCGATAGCTTCTTGATGATCAGCAGATCCATCCGGACAGGCTCTTTGCTCAGATTATACTCCCTCTGAAATTCAAGATCGCCCTTGTTCGATAAAAATTCCAGCTCTGCCGCTCCATAAAAACCCGGATGCCAACTGATATTCAGTACTTCAAGATTATCCGACATCTGCTCTCACCCCTTATCCTATTTTCCTTCTTATATTCTTATACTAGCATCAGACACGATAATTCGCAAGTCATAATCTGTATATGTGCGCGGTTGCGGTTACTGTTCAGATGTCTATTATGTTGGGGTCAACTTTTGATTCGTGTCCACGACTATGGGTATATTATACAACTTGTCTGAACGCGAAATAAAGTCAAAAAATCATTTAACGCTGGAAAACTGAAAAATGCCTTTGCTGAATGGATTGATAGAGGTTTAAATTGTTTTAAAATTCTTTTCCCGCACGATATTCAGTTGTCAATTTTTAGGTAGAATCTCATTCATTGAGATTCCGAGAAGTTATTATCTGTCATATTTACGCAGAACCTTTTCCTGAAATACAGACACCAGCCCGTCCTAGCTTTCCATCATATAGCCGTAGAGCTTCTTCCGGTAGGATTCGATCAACGCCTGATATTCCTTCCTGTCGATCAGATTGTGAAGGCAGTCCGGATCGTGTTTGATATCATAAAATTCTTCCGGCGTACGGTATAAAAAGAACTCAACCCGCTTGTGGATCTCCTCATCCGTTTCCCCCGCTGCTTTCATGGCGTTGAACGTCAGGCCCGCCGTAGACTCGTTCAAAAATGGTTCCCCATTTCCCGCCCATGCATTGTATATATACGAATACTCCGTGCCCTGCACACAGCGCATCGGGAAATGCCGTTCACGTCCGGTTACTGCATTTCTTGCGGTTTTATAGAACATGGTATAAATCGTATCATACTGGTGCTGCAGGCCCCCTGACAAAATCCCTCTCAAAGATGTTCCGTCAGCGCCTTCGATCGGGTTGATCCCCAGATAATCCAGTACCGTAGGGGTGTAATCAATGGATGAAATCAAAGCGCCGGTCCGGCTGCCGGCGGGTATCTGTCCCGGCAGCCGGAAAATAAACGGGCTTTTTGTGCTGTTTACATAACAGTTCGTCTTTGCAAAGGGCAGCGCCGCGCCGTTATCGGACAAAAACATCACCAGCGTGTCATCCCTGAATCCTTCGTCCTCCAGTGCGCAGAGTATCTGTCCCACCGCTTCATCCCCGCGGTGGACGGAGGAATAGTAATCTGCGATCTCGGTGTGAACATCCTCCAGATCCGGCAGGAATCCGGGTACGTCCACCTCCTCCGGCTCATAATACCGGCTGGATTTTACGTATTTTCCACGATAATATTCCCCCTGTTCCATGGACGGGTCAAAATCCACATTTTTTCCTGATTTGGAGAGATATGAGGGGGTCTCAAATACGGAACCTGCAAAGGGGCGGTGCGGGTCATGTGAATTTGCCATTAAGAAAAACGGTTTGCCCTGCCCTCTCGCCTCACGCAGAAAATCCCGCGTGTGCTCATACATTTTCTCCGGATTGCGCCCCCAGTTTTCCTCCGGATTCAAGGTCTTGACCACAAAATCCCATGCAAATTTTTCTCTTGGCTGCAGATGGTCCACTTTTCCGATAATTCCATTATAATACCCATAGTCCCGCAGTCTCTCTGTCAGTGTTTCGACGCAGTAATCAATCTCCTCAAATCCTCTCGCACCATTTTTGTGGGGATATCTTCCTGTCAGCAGCACGGAACGCGACGGCTGGCAGACGCCTACTGCCACGTAGGAATTTTCGCACAGCATCCCTTCTGCGGCCAGACGGTCGATATTCGGCGTGATATCCGAAACCTCGCAGCCCATACAGCCCATGGAATTATAATTCATGTCATCCACCGTGATCAAAAGTACGTTCATCCTGTTCATTTTCTTTCCGCCCCCTTTCTATTCCGCGGATGTATTGCCCAGCAGTTGTTCCAGCCGCACGGGGTCCTCCGCCTTTTCCTGCCGTTCTGTCAAAAGCTTACGCATCTCCTGCTTTTTCGCATTGTACTCCGGAAGCACTGCCAGGTTTTTCAGTTCATAGGGATCTGCTTCCAAATCGTAGAGTTCATCCAATGTATCCTCGGTTGCCGCATATTTCCTCCGCCGTATACACAGCTTTTCCGCCGGGGTCCAGCTTCTTCTAGTGGTTCAGAATGTATAGCTTCTTAGTGACCGGCATCTCTTCCATCTCACGTCCGCATTTTGCAAACCGCTTCACAAGCTCTGCTTTTCCCATTACTGTACTGTACCACGATTGGGGGATTCTTCTATGCATATCTCTATTTTCCCTGTAAAATGCCATTTTCGTACAATTCATGCGGTGCGATATCCTGTCCGTTCATCCATTCAATACCCGTACCACCAGGAAGAAGGCGCACTGTCTGAAAATAAGCTTCATTTCCCAATTCCCCGAACCAGCTTCCCATAATATAAGGACGTACATCGAATAACTTTATCTCTCCTGTCTCATAGGTTAGAAGAAGACTGAATGGTTTTACCGGTTTCACTTCTGTAATTTTCGGCTGAAGCATGTCTTATTCCCCTTTGGCCAGCAATATGCGGCATATGATGTTTACCTGTATTTTCCTTATACATACGAACAATAATTCCGTAAAACATACTTAACACTGGCATGACAAATCCTCCTGTACCTATGCGATAAAACAATATTTTTTTCATTATGCTCATAAGCAGCAATTCAGTCAACGGACCTTATTTTCGATTTGCAAGTTATGTGACTTCATCACCGAATAAATCATTTTTTCACTGTATAATGAATGAAAAACTAAAAGGAGTTTTACTCATGGCAAAGAGAAAAGCAGTCGTCAGCATCCAGGAATGTGTAGCCTGCGGATGCTGCATAAAGGTCTGTCCGCGAAACGCGATCACGATTTTAAAAGGCATCCATGCCAGCATCGACAGGGAATTATGTGTGGGATGCGGAAAATGTGCAAAAGAATGTCCCGCAAGCATTATTTCATTGGAGGTGACGGAAAGATGAAAGAAAAGAAGAAATGGTATGATTATCTTTGGATAGTTTCTCTTACTTACCTGATCCTGGGATTTTTCAATATCCTTTTTGCATGGCTGGGACTCCTCTGCTTTTTTATACCGCTTTTCATAGCGATTATAAATGGCAGCAAAGCCTACTGCAACAAATACTGCGGCAGAGGGCAACTGTTTTCCCTTGTAGGCGGAAGGTTCGGATTGTCCCGGAAAAAGGATATTCCAAAATGGATGAAGTCAGCATATTTCCGGTATGGATTTTTAATCTTTTTCTTTGTGATGTTTTTCCTCATGCTGTGGAACACCTGGCTGGTATTCGCCGGCGTAAAAAATCTCAGCACTGCAGTAACACTGCTGTGGACGTTCAAGCTTCCCTGGCACTGGGCTTACCACGGCACGCTGTTTTCTGACGGAACCGCACAGTTTGCTTTCGGCTTCTACAGCGTGATGCTTACCTCCACCGTGCTGGGATTCCTTACCATGGTGTTATTCAAACCCCGCTCCTGGTGCGTGTACTGCCCTATGGGAACCATGACGCAGCTTATTTGCAGAGCAAAAAACGGGGCGGCGCTGCAAAAATGATCATCTTGCCCCTGGTGTCAGCCATAGAAATCTTGAAAAGGATATCGGAGATTGATGAAAATCGTTTTTCTCTTAGCACAATAGATCTGCCGCCGGGCATATTATTTGCAGTATATGATTCCGAAACAGGCGCGCCGGAATATATTCTTGATTATTACGGATATGGTTTTAATGGAATTGGTTCTCTGGAAGAATACTTTGCATATGATCCGGATGAGTACTATGCATCGCTGCAAATGGGATTGCCTGCATTATATTATTCAGGAAGAGAAAATCCTCCGCATTCCGAAATTTGGGTCCTTTATTTTTTGAAAATGGTGGAATTGTATTCTAAAAAAGTGTATGAGTTATCGAAAGCCTCAGAAACGGATGTATTAGAAGGAAGCTTGCCGCGAATGTTTTTTTGATTCCCGTTATTGTCAAAACAAGAGTTCGCTCCTATCAGTTAAGTGATTTTTCAAGAACCAATGAAAAAAAGATTTTAAAAAGGTTGTCTGACTTCGATTTCCTTTTTCATCCGCAGAAGTAATTCGAAGCTGCACTTGCGCACATCAGACATATACTATGGAAAAAAGGGGCGAACGCCAAACTAACCTCCGCCCTTCGACCCCCTTTCATCCAACAACCGGAAACACGATCCGTACTTCAAACCCTTTCCCCCATTCCGAATTGGCATCCAAAGACAGGTTTAGCTCTTTGGCCATCTCTTTGGCGAGATACAGCCCCATGCCGGTGGCTTTTTTTCTTCCTTCACCGGAATCGCCGGTAAATCCCTTTTCGAAAATATAGGGCAGGTCGCAGCTTCGTACTCCCATGCCGTTATCCCGGATGCTCAGCACATGGCAGTCATTTTCCATAAAAAATCTAAAGATAAGCTCCGGCTCTTTGCCGCAATATTTTATGGAATTGCTGATCACCTGCCGCAGGAGAAAACGCAGCCCTCTCCGGTCGGAGCAGACCGTCTGCTCCGTCATGTCCGCCTGTATCTGAAACTGCTTTTCCTCCAGCAGCGGTTTATAATCCTCCAGAACCTCCTCCACACATCCCCTGACAGAAATATGTTCGAACAGGTAGTCCTTCCTCGATCCTTTCAGACGCGCGTAAAATAGCATCTGGTCCACGGACTCCTGCAGGCGGTTCTGGATATAGTCCAGCTTGCAGCTAACATTTTCGGACAATTCCTCTCTGCGGTTGTCCAGAAGCAGCGTCAGCAGGGAAAGCGGCGTTTTGGCTTCGTGCGCCCAGGCTTCCACGTATTCTTCATAATCATTCATCTGCTCCAGAAGCCCGATATAAGCATTCTGCTTGTCACGCAGGCATCTGCCCAGCAGGCGGACAGCCTCCCCCTGGGCCGGAACCAGAACCCCCAGCAGCCGTTCCTCATGGTACTCATCGGGATTCGCCAGAAAATCCAAAAATACCTGCTCTCTTTTTTCTTCCAGACGTACCAGTACAAAGCATATTGCGGAAAACATCAAAAGCACTGCCAGCAGGAGCAAAGCCGACATCGCATAAAATGCATCCAGATCCGCAATCCACAGCAGAACGGTGAAAAACACGTCAACCCCAAACAGGAGCAGAAGCCAGGGCAAATACCGCAGAATTTTTTGAAATTTACGCTTCATGAGGCTCCTCCTCCGTAAAACGATATCCCAGCCCGCGCACCAAAACGATCTGTCGGCGCATCCTCAATCCCGCCAGTGTCTTTTTCAGCCGTGTCAGATTCACCTGGAGGGCATTTTCATCGATAAATTCCGTTGTCCCCCAGATTGCCATGCACAGCTCTTCCTTCGAAACGGCCTCCTCCCCATGGAGCAGAAACATTTCCAGAATTTTCCCCTGGTTTCTTGGAAGGACTACGGAGCTGTTATGGATATACAGCGTATAGGTCTGACGGTCCAGAAGGCATTCCGGGCCTTCCAGCAGATTTTGCCGTCCCTCATAGCGTTTCAATACATTTGACACACGGGCCAGCAGCCGTTCTTTCCTGCATGGTTTTATCAAATATTCGTCGGCGCCCAGATTCAGCGCGTGAAGCTCGTCCTGCAGCTGATCGCGGGACGTCAGTACAAGAACCGGGATGCTGCTTTTTTGCTTGATTTCCCGGCAGATCTGGAAACCGCTGTTCACAGGCAGGTTCAGATCCAACAGCACCAGATCCGGTGAAAGCTTCAAAAGCTGCTTTGCAGCATCCCCAAATTCGCTGATCTCTTCCACCTCATAGTCCGCTTTTTGCAGAATGCCGGATAACTCTTCCCGCATAAAAAGTTCATCTTCTACAATTGCAATCCGCTTCATAGATCTGTCCTCCCTAACCAATTTACGCCGCATATGGTTCTGCCCGGGTCATTCTTCCCGCTCCAGCTCCGTCAATGTCAGCAGATAACGGTCGCTTGATTTTTTCACCGCGGCAACATAAATATATTCTAACACACACAGCCCTGAAATCATAACTATAGAAAGCATTATCATCTGTAAAAAATGTTCCTTTGCATCCGGTGATAAAAGTCCGGTAAGCAATGCGCGTACTCCAAACACACTGCTGCATGCGGCAGCCACGGTGGGGATTCCAAAATACCAGTTGATCTGCTTTCTGGCGGATCTGCATAAGGTCTTATACGAAGCCCCCAGACGGATCAATGTCCGGTAACGGCGGTTTACATTTTGCTGGCCCATCAGGAACTGTACGCCGATGACCGTATTTGCAATGATCAGAAATATAACCGCAAGGTAGATCGTAATATAACTGGCGGACACCATATAAAACATCTGCCGTCCCATATTCTGCAGGTAGCTCTCATACTGCAGACCTGTTTTGTCCAGCTCCCTGTTCATATCCGATATGGCGGACATAAGGCTCGCCTTTTGGATCGTTTTTTCATCCAAAACACCGTCGAGATAAATTTCACACTCTCCCTGAGTATAGTATTCAAACATTTCATCCGGAACGATCAGCGCGAAAGCCAATGTAATCGAACGGTCCGTCACCACGTCCGTTGTCTGCACCGGGCCTGTCAGATAGAGTGCATCCCCATCCAGCAGGGCTTCCGGCCTTGTTTCCAGAATACGGTTCAGCATCTGCCGCATTTCCTCCGAGCTGAATCCGCTGTCCATATACACGGCCGCTTCCTCTGCATCCAGCTTCAGTTCCGGCATGTCTGCCGCTGCCAAAAGCCGGTTATAGCCGCTCAGGGAAATGAGATAGGGAGTGTAGTATTCCATATTATTCAAAAGCCGGCTGCTGATTTCGACAGGCTGCATTCCATCCAGCTCCTCCATCAGCCGATCCATTTTTAATACATCTTCTCTATCTTCCCCGGTCCGGCTTTGAACCATTCCGATCTTTATTTCAAATAAATCTGAAAACCGGGAATCCAGCCCATGATCCGAAAGCTGCTGTCTGATTGCCGCAGCTTCCTCACTGCTTTCCACATACGCAAAGGTATAATCCAATACATGGGGTTCCGATTTTCCGTAAAAACCCGCAATGGCCACGCCCGAGCCAAAGCAGCACATGGCAGCCAGAATCAGCAGAGAGCAGACCGCAAGCGTACCGGATTGGTAAATCACCGTTTCCTCAACCTGCCGAAAATGAAAGACATGAAGCTGCCGGTCACGTTTTCCGGCTTTCACCAACAGGCCGATCGGAAAACGAAGTCCCCAGAAAAGCGCCATAGTTCCCACCAGCCCAAACATCACCGCGGCTGTCATCTGCCGGACATAAATCCACGCTTCCCCTCTGGTCACGCTGGTATAGGCAATGATCAGGCAAATGATCCCGGCGATGAGGGACGCTCCGTAAACAGGCGCGGGAAGCTGCTTCTTTTCCCCCTTCGGCATTTCTGCCAGCAGGGAATCTATTTCCTGCCTGCTGATCTTTCCGCTGAGAATCAAAAATGCGGCGAATTTGATCAGGAGGAATCCCCCTGCCGTCCAGAACATTGCCTCAAGTGAAAAGGAAACCTGATGCCCCACAATGCTGATTCCGACCAGGCGTGCCGTGATCAGGCTGATCAGCTCTGACAGCATGAGTGAAACCGGCAGCCCGACGGCCAGTAAAATCAGACTGTTCCGAAGATCCTCGGCCAACAGCATGGTAAATAATTTGCTTCGTCGCATCCCCAGGATCAGATAGACGCCGAACTCGTGCTTGCGCCGTTCCATCTGAAACCTGCTGGCATAGTAAATAAGAAAGAACAGGATCACCAGGGCCATTCCATAAAATACCGGGATCATGGACATCAGTTTATTGACCGCGTCACTCTCCATTTTGGATAAAAAAATCATCACATCCTGACGGGGCAATGCCAGAATAATATAAAATACAATGATTGCTGCCAGCATAGAACCAAAAAACAAGCCGTTTTCTTTCCGGTTCCTTTTGCTGTTGCGTGAGACCAGTTTAGAGAACATTTGCACTGCCACCTCCCAACTGCGCCATCATCATCAGTATCCTCTCATAGAATAACGGCCTTGTTTCATCCGGGATATCCCGACGCAGCTCATGAAAAAGCACTCCGTCCTGGATAAACAGTATCCGGCTGCAGTAACTTGCCGCGTTGGAATCATGTGTCACCATGAGGATTGTAGCATGTTCATTCTGGTTCAATCCGGCCAGTTTCTCCATCAGCGCCTTTGCATTTTTCGAATCTAAGGCTCCGGTGGGCTCGTCCGCAAGAATAATGCCGGGATTCAGGATCAGCGCCCTGGCAGCTGCGATCCTCTGTTTTTGTCCCCCTGACATCTGTACGGGAAATTTATCCAGAACGTCTGTCACTTCCAGATACGATGCCAGTTTTTCGAGCCGTGTCCTGCTCTCCTGCTCCGGCACGCCGTGAAGGGACAGCGGAAGCAGAATATTTTCACGCCCGGTCAGGTTATCCAGCAGTTCAAAATTCTGGAATAAATATCCGATCTCCCTGCCCCGGTAGTCTGCCAGCTCCGCCCCGCTAAGGCTTAAAACCTGCCTGCCCTTCATCATGATGCTGCCGCTGCCCGGCCGGGTCACGGCTGCAATGCAGTTCAGCAGCGTAGATTTTCCCGACCCGCTGCAGCCCATAATCCCCAGAAATTCCCCGGGCATTACCTGAAATGTAATACCGTCCAGCGCCTTTGTCTGGTTCGGATTTTTGCCGTAATATTTTTTCAGAGATTCAATTTCGAGAATTGGTTCCATCTTTTTTGCCTCCCTTTTTGATCATGTATTTATGATACCACAGGGCGGCTCCTGGTAACACTTACATCTGATGAAAGGGTTGGGAGATCAAAGTTACTGAGAGCACCCGTTTAGATGTGAACAATAACAGATGTGGAATTTAGCAGCGGTACAGGGAAAGGATCTGAAATTAAATATCAGATGGTCGTAGACGGTACTGCTGCGGTTTCGGATGGAGTGACGGCATATTGGGCGCCCGCTGGGTTATACTAGTACAGCATTGCGTAATTAACGGTGAATTCTGCACCTGCTATTTCTGCCAGTTCTGCGTTGTCGTCAATCAACGATGCCACCGCATCCCTCCGGCCGGCATGATGACAAAGCTCTGGAGCCGGATATAGATCACATAAATTCCAGGTGCCACTGCGGACAGTGACAGGAGGATATTGTTCATGCCAAAGGCGAGGACGGAGATCAGACACTGCGACAGCGCCACCGGAACACCGACTTTAATGATTTCTGCCATCATGCTTCCATCCGGCAGGAATCCTTTCTTCTCGAAACGGACTTCTTTGTTGAAATGTAAATTCATCCAGAAACCTGCCACCGCTGCTACAGCCTGCGCAATCACAGTCGCATATGCCGCCCCTGCAATCCCCATGGCAGGAAGCCCAAACCAGCCAAAGATCATAACAGGGTCAAGCACAATATTTACCACTGCTCCTGTCAGCATGGAAACCATGGTGAGATTTGCCTTTCCGGTCGCCGATAAAAGCCTCTCCATCATGACCTGATGCTCTCCAGTTAAAGAGATTATCGCACAGATTTCGAGACTTGTAAAAACGCTAGGCTTACAGTTAAAGTAACCTTCCCTTACCAGCTTCCTGGCCATATCTGAAAATACACGTTTCGATTTCTATTCTAACAATTCAGATTTCAATTTTTCAAGCAGTCGTTCGGCAATGGGGGTAAAGATTTGGTATTTTTTCCAGATTAAATATATCTTTGTTTCAAGCTTCGGCGTGAGGGGACGGAAAACAAGTCCGCTTTCAGGGTTTGTGTCAAGCAAATGTTCAAAGGTCAAAAGATAGCCAAGTCCTTCTTTCACAAAAAGCGATCCGTTATATGATAGCCGAAACGACCCTTCAAGGTGTAATTTATCCATGCTGTTGCCACACCATTTGGAAATATCATTGATCCATCCCTGTTCTGAACAAAAAAGAGGGAGTCCAAATAAGTCATCCACGCAGATGGCTTCTTTTTCCGCCAATGGACAGTTCTCTGGCATAACAACACCCCAAAGATCAGCATGTGGAAAGGTCAAATAATGATATTTCGCAGTATTGGGTTCCTGTGCTAATACGGCAAAGTCAATGATACCTTTATCCAGTTTTTCCGTAACTTGTTCCGTGTCGCCGCTGGTGATATGATAACGCAGAGCAGGGTAAGCCTCCTTGAATCTTCTGATTGTGGCAGCGAGGCATCTAATCTGGTAGGATTCCGCCAGACCGAAGTAAACATCCCCGCCCAGAACATCATCTAAGGTAAGAAATTCCATTGTGATTTTGTCAGCCATTTTTATCAGGTCTTCTGCCCGTTTTCGAAGCAAAACACCTTCCTCAGTCAACTGTATGCTAAAGCTATGGCGCGTGAACAGTTTTTTTCCAAGCTCATCTTCAAGCGCTTTTAACTGCTTGGAGAGTGCGGGCTGGGTAACGTG
>ERZ808040.878-NODE-878-length-22993-cov-65.025441_pt1 | contig 22993 bp, 19 predicted proteins | sample MGYA00380191_ERZ808040 | MGnify/ENA primary metagenome ERZ808040 (study PRJEB31490, sample SAMN06133395) | mouse gut metagenome | isolation source: J6 | host: mice | place: China: Chengdu | collected 2015-05 ...
TGCTCCACCTTATTACGAGTCAGGTTTGGGTTTATTTTAGATAAGTCATACCTACGATGGCCTTTGGGTGTTCTTTGAGCGACAAGCACGCCTGTCTCATCCCATCTTCGTAGAGTTGAGACAGAAACGCCTAACTGATTAGCTGCTTGTTTTATGCTTAATAACCTACTCATAGTGAGCAATTATACATAGTTTTATATAGGTCTGTGATTACTGTTTAGTAACCCCTTTAATATATTTGCCAATAGTCACAACAGCGACAGCAAGTTTGCTAAAATACAGCTAATTATATTTAGCTACCGGAACTTTGCTTTGAAATCACTAAATCTATCAAAAATCTATTCAGCACTCCTTTTATCAGGGGCGGCATTGTTTGTAGCCGCTTGTGATAAGTCGGACACCTCGGATCCTGTTGTAACTAATGAGACTGCAAGCGATGCTTTAAATTCTGAACAAAGCATTAAGCAACACGCTGATATGTTTTCAGGCTGCTACACCGTGAGTCAAGATGAGCCTGCGCAAATTAAGATAAGCCAACAGGCACAAGGCTTAGTGATGCAGATGAAAGAGCCTAAATCTGCCAATAGAGTTTGGGATGACCCAGAAGCTTTAGAGCCCATCGCTCTTGACCAAGTCTCAAAGTACTTCTCTATTGATAAAAACAATGTAGAAGGAATGATTGGTCGACCAGATAGAGTGTTTGTGGTGACGCAGGTTAAGCAGGCTTATGTCAATATTGATCCTACTTTAGACAGCCCTTATCTAGGCTCTATTCTGCAAGGCTCTAATACTATCTATAAAGTTGAGTGCGATGACACACCGGCAGAAGAGCTAGTAGAAAAACCACAGCAGAATAAAGACGTGGGTAATATCGTAATCAAGCCTGCAGGCAAGGTAGAGAGCTAAACGGTTTTATTTAAAAGTATAAAGTTTAAAACCTCAAAGAATACTAATGCATAATGAGTTTTAAAGCCTCTACAGCATTAAAATTTAGTATCTAAGTCACTAGGTAATTAGGAATAAAAATGGGTTTTTTAAATTATTTATTAATGGGGGCGTTGGCTTACGCAGCAGGCTGGGCAGTTCGCTTGTACGTATTAGAAAAAGGCCCTAAGCCAGAGCAGCCTTATAGCCTTTCACATTCTAAAATTAAAATTTATTTGGCAATGTTCTTTGGGATTATGCTGTTAATATCTGCATTATTAGGCAAATTTGTGTTAGGGCATGAAGGCTTAGATGTGGCGTTTGTTATTGTTAATAGCTTGGTGGCAACCTTTGTTTTTTCTTTTGGCTTAAGTCCGGATCACATCAGACACGACCTGCCTGACTAGAGATGTGTTTGATTAGATTAGTCATTATAATAACTAAAGCGCCAACTAAAACACCATAAAATAAACCCCATAAGCTAACTTATGGGGTTTATTTTTTTACTAAGAAGATGACGCTTAAGGCTCAACCACCTCAACCCCTTCTTTAGTATCTACCACTTTAGAACCAGCAGGGTGAGTTGTGGTTTCAACAACAGAGATATAAGCATCCGTATTGTTGTCATCGTTAACATCTACCGAGGTTAGCTCTTTTTGCTTAACCACTTTAACCGGCTGATTGGCCTCAATGGTATGAGCTTGCTCAGGCGTTACAATAGCAGGACCGCGACTGGCTTCAACCGCTTGTACAGCTTTTTGCTTATCGGTTTGACCGTCAAAGACATTCACTAAGTTGCGGTACTTCGAAGTAGGGACAGCAACAGGGCCTAAGTTGGCTCCGCCACCCAACACACGATACAGGTCAATCTGGTTATTTAGACTCTCTTGCTCTAAATTCAAGATAGACTGCTGAGTTGAGAATAAAGAACGCTGAGCATCTAGAACCGCAAGATAGTCATCAACTTGGGCCTTAAAGCGCGCTTCAGAGATATCAAATAGGCCTTGATAGTTCTCTTGTAAGCGGTATTCAGCTTGGGTTCTTTGATCTAGCGTTGCGCGGTCAGCCAGTACGTCATTCACTTCTTTAAAGGCCGCTTCAACAGCACCTTCGTATTGAGCAACGGCTTGATCACGCTCAATCTGCGCCACTTCATAGTTGGCATCACGTTGACCGGCATCAAATAAAGGTAGCTTAACTGATGGACCAAATGACCAACTGGCAGCGCTACTTTTAAACAAGTCAGATAAGTCACTACTTGAATAGCCAAGGTTGCCTGTCAAGCTGATTGAAGGGTAGTAAGCAGCACGAGCCACCTCAATATTAGCACCCGCTGCTTTTAAGTTATATTCAGCTTGAAGTACGTCAGGACGGTAGCGTAGCAGATCACTAGGCAGGCCAGCACTTAATACTTGGCTAGAAGCAATAGCTGGTACTGCAGGATCTGGGAGCATATCATCAGTGATAGGGGCGCCAACTAGGTATTTCAGCGCATTTCTGGCTTTTAATACTCCGCTTTGAGCATTTAATGCCGCAATACGAGCAGTTTCAGCTGAAGCGGCTGCTTGTAGAGAAGGCGCTTTAGAGTCGATACCTGCGTCTAAACGGGCTTTAGTGATGCGCAATGACTCTTCACGAGTTTGTAGCGTACTCACCGCAAGCTCCAGCTGTTTTTGCTGATAGCTTAGGTTGACATAGCTTTTGGCGATATTGGCAATTAAGCTAACTTGAGCGGTATCTTTAGCGGCTGTGGTGCTTAAGTAGTTTTGTAATGCCTGATCTTTTAGGCTGGCAACTTTACCCCAGAAATCAAGCTCATAAGCCGCCATTCCAAGACCGACACTATAGTTATCACTAGGGTTACGGTCTCTGGCATTATTTGCACCGCGAGAGTACTCACCGTTAAGCCCTACATTAGGCGCATCATTACTGTCGGTAATACGGTATTGAGCTTGAGCTTTCTGGATAGCCAGCACAGCTTGCTTAACGTCTTTGTTGTTATCTAGACCCATTTGGATAAGCGCTTTTAGCTTAGGGTCGGTGTAAAAGCTCTGCCAACGTACTGCGGCAAGACTTGAAGGCACTTGGTTATTACCATAAAGCTCGTAATTTTCCCCTGGTAGAAGAGGAATATTGGGACGAGCAACTACCGGGCTTGTATCAGCAGTTGGTATGCTTTGACAGGCGCTAATAGCGACTGTCAAAGCAGATAAACCAAATAAACGTGCCCATTTATTAGATGTATTCATAGCAAATGCACTCACGGCTCGACTTTTAGAAGTTATATTTGATTTTACAGATGTCGTCATTGAGTGTTATCTCCAAAATTGGCTGGGGTAGAGGCTGTGCTCGTATTAGTAGTCGCTAATGCTGGATTAGGCTGAGTTTGAACACCATTGCCAGAACCGTTATTTGTGCCATCTCCTTTATATTTAAATATGGTACGTACCCATACATAGAACATAGGAATAAAGAAGACACCTAAGAAGGTTGCGGTAAGTACACCACCTACGACACTGGTGCCGATGGCATTTTGACTTCCTGCACCTGGACCGGTTGCTAAGTAAAGTGGTAGTACACCTAGACCAAATGCCAATGAAGTCATAATAATAGGACGGAGGCGCTGACGGGAAGCAACCATAACCGAATCCTTCAAGGACATGCCAGCCTCTTGGTGTTCCTTAGCAAACTCAATAATCAAAATAGCGTTCTTAGCGGATAGACCTACGATGGTTAATAGACCCACTTGCAAGTAAATATCGTTTGCAAAGTCTCGGAACCAGGTAAACATAACCGCCCCTAATACCCCTAATGGTATCACTAAAATAACCGCAAAGGGCACCGACCAGCTTTCATACAAGGCTGCTAGACATAAGAAAACAACTAAAATAGATAGAGCATACAGCATCGGCGCTTGAGCACCTGATTTTTTCTCTTCAAGTGACATGCCCGTCCATTCATAGCCCACACCTTCAGGCAATTGGCCTACCATGGCTTCCATGGCTTCCATCGCTTCACCGGTACTTAAACCAGGTGCGGCATTACCTTGAATGTTCATTGAAGGGAAGCTGTTATAACGAGTTAGACGCGGAGAACCATGTTGCCATTCACTGTCTGAGAAAGCATCAAATGAAATCATGTCACCTTTGTCGTTACGCACATACCACTTGTTAATGTCTTCAGGGTTAGTACGACTGTCGGCTTCACCTTGAACGAATACTCGCTTCACACGACCTCTATCTACGAAGTCATTGACATAGGATGAACCCCAAGCAGTTGATAGTACACTGTTGATAGAAGACAGGGGTAGACCATAAGCCGCGGCTTGTTCTTGGTCAATATTAACTTTTAGCTGTGGTGCATCTTCTTGACCGTTAGGACGGACCCCCGCAACTTGATCGCTCTGGCTCGCCATACCTAACAGCTGGTTACGGGCTTCTACCAGACCGTCATGACCAATATTACCCACGTCTTGTAGCATTAAATCAAAGCCACTGGCGTTACCCAGTTCAGTAATAGCAGGTGGAACGACTGCGAATACTTGAGCTTCATTAATCTGGGTAAAGAAGTAGCCCATGGCGCGGTCTGCTACCGCTTGAGCGGAGTTTTCTTTACCAACACGGCCCTCCCAGTCTGACAAACGGACGAAGGCTAAGCCCATGTTTTGACCTTGACCGGCGAAACTAAAGCCAGCTACGGTAAATACAGAGGCCACGTTGTCAGGCTCTTGGCTTTCATAATAACCTGAAACTTTGTCTAGTACCGCTTGGGTTTCATCTAAAGAGGAGCCCGAGGGTAATTGTACCAAGGTAATCATAATCCCTTGGTCTTCTTCAGGTAAGAATGAGCCTGGGATACGCATGAAGATCACTGCCATTAAACCAATAATAGCTGCGTAACCTAAAGCATATAACCATTTTACATTAACGCTTTTACCAATAATATTCTCATAAGAGCGACTGGTTTTATCAAAGGTGCGGTTAAACCATCCGAAGAAGCCTTTTTTGTCTTCACCATGATTTTTTTGACGCTTCAATAAAGTCACACACAGTGCTGGGGTAAAGATCAAGGCAACTACCGCAGACAGTACCATACTGGTAATTAGGGTAATGGAGAACTGACGGTAAATAACCCCTGTTGAGCCACCGAAGAAGGCCATTGGTACGAATACTGCTGATAAAATCAAAGCAATACCAATAACAACCTTACTAATCTCGCCCATCGATTGGATGGTAGCGTCTTTAATAGAGATGTGCGGATCTTCTTCTAAGATACGCTCAACGTTTTCCACAACAACAATCGCGTCATCCACCAGTAGACCGATGGAGAGAACCATAGCGAACATGGTTAGGACGTTAATACTAAAGCCGGCAATGTACAGTACCGCAAATGTACCTAACAGAACCACAGGTACCGCTAGTGTTGGAATAATAGTGGCACGCCAGTTCTGCAAGAATAAGAACATTACCAAGAATACTAAGATAATAGCTTCGATTAGCGTCTTAACAACTTGCTCAATAGATAATTTAACGAAAGGCGTAGTGTCATAAGGAACTACAGATACTAGCCCTGGTGGGAAGTTGGCTTCAAGCTCGGCCATACGCTGTTCAACCAATTGTCTGGTATCTAAAGCGTTAGAGCCTGGTGCCAGTGAAATACCCATACCTGCTGATTTTTTACCATTGTATAGGGCGTTAACACTGTAGTTTTCACTACCTACTTCAACATTTGCTACATCACGCAGACGAACTTGAGCGCCTGAGCTGTCTGTTTTTAGTAAGATGTTTTCAAACTCTTCAGGAGTCTGTAAATAAGATTGTACGGTAACTGTCGCGTTAATAACTTGTTTATCGCTATTAGCAGGTGCTTGACCTAATTGACCCGCTGAAATCTGAGCGTTCTGAGAACGAATGGCGTTAACCACATCTCCTGGAACTAAGTTATAGCTACGTAAGCGAGCAGGGTCTAACCAAACACGCATGGCGTAAGAAGAACCGAATAACTGTACGTCACCCACCCCTTCAACACGGCTAATTTGGTCCACAATATTTGAGGCCACGTAGTCCGCAATGTCTACGTTGTCCATAGAGCCGTCTTCAGAGATGAAGGCTTGAACCATTAAGAAGCCACTTGAGGACTTGTTAACGTTTACCCCTTGACGCTGTACAGATTCAGGAAGCGCACTCATGGCCGCTTGTAGTTTGTTCTGTACTTGAACTTGCGCGGTATCTGGATCGGTACCGTTTTCGAAGGTTAGGGTAACTGAACCGCTACCACTAGAGGAACTCGTTGATGACATATACATTAAGCCATCAAGACCCTTCATACGTTGTTCGATCACCTGAACTACCGAATCCTCAACAGTCTGAGCGTTAGCACCTGGATAAGAGGTACTGACACTAACCGTTGGCGGTGCAATACGAGGGTATTGCTCAATCGGCAAGTTAATGACCGCGATAATGCCCAGTAGCATGATTAAAATTGATATTACCCATGCAAAAATAGGGCGGTTAATAAAAAATCTCGACATGATATTTTCCTAGTCTGCCTATTTTTGAGTTATTTTGCAGCGTCCGTCTCAGGCGTTTCTTGCTTTTGCGGCGCTACCGGGCCTTTTGGTGTTTGAGACTTATTGGCTACAGGACCTTGTGCTTGAGCTGCGCCGCCTTGCTGTGCGGCGTTACCTGCAGAAGCAGCTTGATAAGGCTTACTTACCACTTCTTGCTCTGGCTTCACTTTAGAGCCACCTATCACAACGATGTTTTCACCGGCTTGTAAACCGTCGGTAACAATCCAGTTGCCGTTATAAGTACCTTCAACAGTAACATCACGGACCTGAATCTTATCGTTTTGATCAACGATATATACTTGAGTGTCGCCTTTAGGCGTACGCGTTAATGCACTTTGTGGCAATAAAACAGCGTTGTTAATTAGGCCTTGAACCAGACGTGCTTTGACATACATACCTGGTAGTAGCATATAGTTATCATTTTTGAAGATAGCTCGTAGAGTAACCGCTCCAGTATCTTGATCAACATTGGCTTCTGCTAAAGACATCTGACCTTTAATAGGGTAGGTGCTACCATCTTCTAATACCAACTCGACCGTATTGGTGCCCGCTTGAAGCGCGCCACTGGCCTGTTGTTGTTTTAATTTTAATAACTCAGAAGAAGATTGACTGATATCTACATAAATAGGGTTAATCTTAGAAATAGTAACCATAGGGTTGGCTTGGTTAGCATTCACTAACGCACCGGCAGTCACATTAGAGCGATCTGAAATACCAGAGATTGGGGCTCTTACGATAGTACGATTCAGGTCTAACTGAGTGCCTGACAATTGAGCTTTGGCAGTATTTACAGCAGCTTGTGAGCTGGCAATGTTAGCTTGTGCTTGCTGCGCGGCCGCTTGAGCACTATTTAAACCAGCTTGAGCGGTCTTTAACTGCGTAACTGCTTGTTCGTATTGCTGTGCTGAGATAGCTTGCTGAGCAACCAAAGGCTTAAGACGTTGAACATCAGCTTGAGCTTGTTCTAAAAGCGCTTTTTGTGATTCGATATTGGCCACAGCGTTGTTATAACTGGCTTTAGCAGTTTGAACGTTCGCTTCTGCTTGTTGCACCGCAGCTAGGCTAGCGCCTTGATTAGATTGATAGTTTTCAGGGCTGATTCTATATAGAGGCTGACCTTTTTGAACCATACGACCTTGCGGATAAAGGATTTCGTCCACAACGCCTGTCACTTGAGGTCTGATATCGGCTACCTCGTACGCGGCAGTACGACCTGAGAACTCATGAACTAAAGGCACGGTTTGGAATTGGACGGGCATGACATTCACAACTGCCGGGGGCATCTGTTGCTGAGCAGCTGCAGCATTTGCTTCGTCGTCTTTTTTATCACAGCCAGCAATAAATAGGCCGGATACAGCTAAACTAATAGCGATGAAAAGGTGCGAGTGTTTCATGTAAAAAAACCTTAATAGTGGGTCATCACAAGCAAAATTTTGCTAGCTTGTACGCAAGAGGATGGTGTGTGTTTACAAATTACACGTACTTTAGCAATGAAAAGCTAGATGCTTGTTTTAAATTTGTAAATATCGTAGTGACTATACTTTCATCTTCCTAGTTTATAAATAAATAGGCGACTTATAAACCTTTTTTAGCAGTAATAATTACTGTAGCTACATTAAAGAAAAGCAAAAAACAGAAAAGTCTGGTTAACTTTCAAATTCGCTAAAAGTAGCTATGGTGGCTTTTTGCGAGCATTAGACCGACTTAATGTAAGTAAAAACTGACGATATTTTTATAAATAAAAGCAACATTATATATTACAAGTGTAATGTATAACAGGCATGAACCTACAAATAATGCTATTTAGTTAGATATTTTTAGTCACTATTAGTCTATTAACTCAAAAAAATGAGCTCAGAAGATGGTTGCATCTTCTGAGCTCATATTGCTATTTATTAGGTTCTTATAGGATATAGATCATAATGGAGCAACAAGCAGATATCTTTTAGACCAAATAACAGCTTAAGCCAAACGAGAGCTGGCAAGTTCAGTTAATTGCCATAGACCTTGACGGTACTGGTTATCAGGAAGTTGGCTTAGCGCTTGTTGTGCCAAGCGGGTTTCTTCTAAAGCACGTTCGTGGCAGTAATCCAGTGCCCCTGACTCTTGCACTAATTTAATTAGGCCTTGAGCATCATCAACTTTACCGGTCTGAACCGCAATGCGTAATTTGTTGTACTTGGCTTCATCGCTTTGTTTTAATAAGCGTAAAGCAACAATAGTAGGTAGGGTAGGCTTACCTTCAGCCAAGTCATCGCCTAGGTTTTTACCCATAAGTTCACTGTCGCCACTGTAATCTAGCACGTCATCAATGATTTGGAATGCATTACCGAAGTGTTGACCAAAGTCACTAAAGGGCTGCATAAATTCTGGCTTATCTTGTAAGATTGCCACACCAGCGGTTGCCATCATAAACAGTCGAGAGGTTTTACCATCAATAATGTTCATATAGTCTTGTTCTGTGGCTTCAGGGTTGTGCTGATGCTGTAGCTGCAACACTTCACCTTCTGCGATATCACAAGTACCATCTGAGAACAGCTGTAATAAAGGTAGGCTTTGAAAACCAACCAATAAGTTAAAAGCACGGGCAATTAAATAGTCGCCTACCAGTACCGCAGTAGGGTTGTCCCAAGTAGCATTAGCGGTAGGACGGCCACGGCGCATTCCAGACTCATCAATCACATCATCATGCACTAAAGTAGCGGTATGAAGCATCTCGGTAATCGCAGCCAAATGCATGGCATCTTCAGATTGCTCATCCTTACACAGTCTTGAACACAGTAAAGTAATAAGAGGGCGCATACGTTTGCCGCCAGCATTAATCACATGCTGAGAGACATTCATTACCAATTGAACTTTAGAGTTTAAACTTCCAAAGACCTGCTTATCCATGATAGCGAAGTCATCAGCGATAATCTGTTGAATATCAGCATAGTCCACGATTGGAGTTTCATTTGATAACGGAGCTGAAGTTTCAGCAGCTGATGAAGCGGTATTTGATGTGGTCATATTTACGGTCAACTAAAATGAGAATAATGAAAAGTTATTATAAAGTGATTCAAATCTACAACAGGCCAACTAACCTAACAGTTAATGGTCTTAACTCTAATTTAAACACCTAAAAATTGATAGTCTGACAAATAAGTGTCTATTTAATTAGCTATTATAGTGTATAGCAATACTTACCATATAAAAAATGATTCGATATTAAACCAGCCTATAAATCGCCATTCTATTACAGTTTTCATTGCTTAAGAGTTATATATCGTTTTTGCATTGTTAACACAGTTTGGATAAATAATAGCTATTAATGGCGTAACGCATAATAACATAGGCCTAATTTGCATTCATCTGTTGCAATTTTGGCCATAAGTGCGTAAAATTCCGTCTTCATATTCAAAGCTTATGGCAATACCGCATCAGTTAATAATAAAGACTCTCTTTATTTATTGGCCTATCGGAATTGTTTCAAAGCTATTTTCTGTAACTTTCCCTGTCGTGTACGTAGATCAGGCAAAAGCTGAAGTGTTATTTTAAATACTTTCAGGTATTTGGATAACCACGGCACACGGGTTAAACGGAGTCATAAGATGTACGCAGTTATTAAAAGTGGTGGTAAACAGCATCGTGTAAACGTTGATGAACTACTAAAAGTTGAGCTACTAAAAGCTGAAAAAGGCGAAACCATTAAAATCGAAGACGTATTAATGGTTGTTGATGGCGATGATTATAAAATTGGTCAGCCAGTTGTTGAAGGCGCAAGCGTTGAAGCTGAAGTAGTAGAGCACGGTCGCGGTAAAAAAATCCGTATCGTTAAGCACAAGCGTCGTAAGCATTATCACAAAGAGCAAGGTCACCGTCAGTGGTACACGCTTCTTAAAATCAAAGCGATTAATGTTTAATAGCTGGTTATTTCCCTTTACAAGTATATAGATAGCTGGCTTTTACATTAAATAATTTACAGTATTGGTTTGATGTCCTAATATTAGCTATCTATATAGTATAAAGTTTTTATAAATTAGTCTCAGTAAGGAGATTTCTCATGGCACATAAAAAAGCCGCAGGTTCAACTCGTAACGGTCGTGACTCTAACCCAAAAATGCTTGGCGTAAAAGTATTTGGTGGTCAAGATGTTGTGGCTGGTAACATTATCGTACGTCAACGTGGTACTGAATTCCACGCAGGCGAAGGCGTAGGCATGGGTCGTGACCATACTCTATTTGCTTTAACTGATGGTGTTGTTAAGTTCGATACTAAAGGTAAATTCAACCGTCGTTACGTTTCTGTTCAAGAATCATAATCACTTGAATTTGGGTTGGACAACCAATCCCAACCAAAAAAGGCCCTGATATTTTATCAGGGCTTTTTTTATGTCCGTAGTTGGCAAAATATCAAATGTTAAAAGTTATTACAGAAATAGAGTATGTGACACAATTAAGCGTTTAACGCTATGCAAATCATAACTGTGTAACAAGCCAGAAGTTTTTTTTGCAATTATCTTCTAGTCAGGTAATAAAAGAAATGGCACACTACTCAGCAAGTTATAAGTAGGGCGGTTTATATGAGCTGCTGTTAACTGCTTATATTTTTGATCGGCTTAATTTAGTACGATTTGTGCCACCACTCACGACTAATAAGCTATGTTTTATGAATAGATATGTTTGCTTTGAAGTTTTGGCAGTATGGCACTTAACCATTGAAGGACAATGAAATTATGAAAACTCAAGTAAATGATAATAACAAGACAAAAGCTATGATGAAAAAAGTAATGGGCACTGCGTTATCTGGGGCTTTAATTTTGGGCATGCCAGTTATGGCTGTGTCACAAGCCGCGCAAGCTGCGACAGCAGCAGATAACTTAACTGCAGCCAAGCGTTTAAATACGCTATTAAGTAACACCAAAAGCATGACAGCCAACTTCACTCAAACTACCAAAGGGGCAAATGGTGGTAAAAGTGGTCTAAGTGCTCAAAGTGGTACTTTTTCAGGTAATGTGAGTTTGCAGCGTCCTAACAACTTCCGCTGGAACATCACTTCACCCTCTGAGCAGCTTATCGTAACTGATGGTAGCGCGCTTTGGGTATATGACAAAGATTTAGAGCAGGTTACTCGTCAAAATGCTGATCAGCAACTAGGCAACACGCCAGCTTTATTGCTATCTGGTGACCCAAGTAAAATTGCTAAAAACTTTAAAATCACTCAGCCAAATGCTAAGAAAAATTATTATGTACTATATCCAAAATCTAGTGGCAGTAACTTCAATAGCTTAGCGGTAAGTTTCAGTGGCGGTAAACCAGTGATGATGGTGTTAAACGACTCATTGGGTCAGGTAACTTCGATTAAATTTAGTAACGTTAAGCTAAACTCTAGTATTCCAAGTAGCCAATTCAAGTTCACTCCACCAAAAGGGGTAGATGTTATTAATCAGTAATCTATTTATTAGTTTTACTGACTAGTAAGAGGCTTCATTAAACTCAGTTTTTATGAGTTATAAATGAGCTGACTAATAGAAATAAACCAAAGGGCTCAAGCATTAGCTTGGGTCCTTTTGGGTTGTGGTATTGGGTAAAAAATTTAGTTCTTTAAAAGATATGTTAAACTCAATATATGCACAATAGGATTTAAGCTCTTTTTATAGTTAGGCTACATTAATAATTGATGACTAGTCGATAAGAGTTTAAAGCCACTAATTACTGATACTTGAGGACGAAATGAACGCCACAAAAGAAAAGTCACCCCCCAAACGCTCAGAACAAAAACGCTCGCGCGAAACGAAGTGCAAAATACTTAATGCTGCTTTAAAAGAGTTCGCTTCTGCAGGGTTTGAAGGGGTTTCTACACGGGCTATTGCCAGCACAGCAGGGGTGAACCATACGCTTATTACCCATCACTTTGGCACCAAAGAAGACCTTTGGAAAGCTGCCGCTGAAGCCATATTTGATACGTATACTGAACAATCAGAAAAATATCTTGAGAGTCTCGGTGACTTAGATCAGCCTCAGGTGGTCCGAGCGCTACTGAAGCACTATATTAACTTTAGTGCAGATTTTCCCGATTTTCACCGCTTTATGATTCAGGCCAATCGAGGCGACTCAGAGCTATTAAATTGGTTCACTGATAAATACATCAAGCAGTATTCAGACTCTGAGTTGGATTTGTTGAAGCAGGCTCAGAAGTTGGGATTAATGCCTAAAGGGGATAGCTTACATGTCCGTTATTTATTTATGGGTGCGGTAACTTCTATCTTTATCTTTGCCCCACAGTTTAAGCGTCTATCAGGAAAGGATCCGTTTTCAAAAGAGATTGTAGAGCAGCATATAGATTATATCTTCAAAATTTTTGCAGAAAAAGATCATAAAGATTAACAGCCCATGCTACTATTTATGAAGCTACTAGCCCCTTATTTAAAAGAGCTAGATTTAAAAGGGTTAGCCATTTTTTGCGAACAGAATCAGCCCAGTCATAATGATGGCTATGCCTGCCAATCCTAAAGCAGAGGGCATAGGGTTATTTAAAAACACCATGCCACCCACTAAGGCAAATATCACTTCACTGGCCTGAGTGGCATCGACACCTGCAACTTCACTTGAGGTTTCTGCTCGTTCTCTAGCGAATAAAAAGACACTAGTGGCTATAACGCCTGATAAAAAAGCCACCAATAAAGTATTGGTTACTTGGCTTAAATCAGGCAGTTTGGGCTGAATGAATAGGCCTAAAATTAACCAGAATGGCAGGCTACCCATGGTCATCAGCCACACCTTATTAAATGAATTACTCAGCAAGTTAGTAGGGATAGTTGGTATTTTAGCCACTAAAACTTCTAACTTAGACTTGGGCAACTCTTCTACTTTAGGGGTTGGACTGTCAGTATTAATGTAGTCGTCCATTTCAAGCGAGATAATTCTAGGAGAAATGGTGGTCAACGCCTCAAAGGCATCAAAGCCCTCATTGTCCCAGTAGATTTGGTCAACAGAGCGCTTGGCAGTTTTGGCCTTTGCAATCTCTTCTACATTTAATTGCCGCGAGTTATAAGAAGCCTGCCACACCAGCTGACTACCGATAGGATAGCTAAATGAGGCTATGATACAGGGAAGGGCGCCATAAATTAAAACCGTTGATAACGGGATATCCATTATGGCTCCCGTAGGCGCAGACAAGGCTTCACTCAAGTTGACTAGAATAACTCCGACCAATACTAAGACGGCATAGAAGATAAGCTTTCTTTCAAACTTATGACCAAAAGCCATCAACACAAATAAACTGGCCACTACGGTGAACATGAAGGTAGCAGCAACGACCCAGCCACTGACATGATCGGCGGCATAACACAGTCCGGCATAAAAAATACCGAAACCGATACTACCGGTGATGGTCCAAAAGCCCCAGTGATTTTTAAAAATTGTCCATAACTGTTGAACCCGGGAGGGTCCGTGTTGTATGCCAATCATTACGGTTAATATGACTAACATAAACAGGTAGCGCAGACTTGAGGACCAAAACCAGTGTCCCCCGGAGTTACTCATTAATTCGTTTAGGATATAGGTAGAGCTAAAAAAAGCACTAGCAATTAAGGTAATCAATATCAGCCTGACCATGAGAGACTCCTTCTAGTTCGGCTGTTGTGTGGGTTTAGGGTCTTCTATTTACCTTTAGCATCTGCCCATATAATTTTATGAAGCTGCAGCTGTAATCTTACTGGCAGAGCATCTTCTAAGATCCATTCGGCCAATTCACGGGCCAAACTAGGGACATCTACCGCTGCCACATCCCCTTGAGCATCTTCATGGACGTTGAACATGGGGGAGAACCATACTGTGCCTACTTTTTTATCTAGCTGGTACTCTGCGACCTTCTGTTTTGACCATTCATAATCACTACGGTTCATAATGACGAATTTTAGCTGATCATGCTGGGTCAGATACTCTAAATTGGACCACAAGTTTTTGTCTGACTCACCGCTACTTGGGGTTTTGATATCCATAACTTTGCTTACTGCATCAGGTACGTCAGCCACAGATAAAGCCCCGGCTGTTTCTAATGAAACCTCATAACCTTCCTCAAGCAATCTTTTGATTAAAGCGATGCAGTTAGGCTGAGCTAGAGGCTCACCGCCAGTCACACAGACCCGCTTGCAAGGGTATTGGCCAATATCTGCCATAATGGCATCTAATGAGAAGCGCTCACCGCCAGTAAAAGAGTAGGTAGTATCACAATACACACAGCGTAGCGGACAGCCTGTAAGACGAACAAATACTGTGGGTAGGCCTGAAGTCAGAGCCTCCCCTTGTAAAGAGTAAAAAATCTCCGTCATACGTAACCCAGATTCAGGGTCAGTGACAGGAATAGCTTGGCTACGTAGGGGTGTATTTTGAGTCATAATGTGTGCCTTGATAAATTTGGCGATGAGCAAAAAGCAAACAAAGAATAGGGTGCTCGTGTATAGAGTAATACTTGTTAGAATTTGAGGAGCAATCAATAAAAACGAATAAAGGTGCTTAGAGTTATCTAAGCACCTTATCCATATCTATGTGGCTATCAATAGTGTCTAGCCTGCTAATAACTGGCGAAAAACCTTAGCAAAATCAATGTCTATCACGCTAATAGCAATTAAGCTAAGCGTAGTAGTTCATTAATACTGGTTTTTGAGCGAGTTTTTGCATCGACTTTCTTAACGATAACTGCACAGTATAAGCTATGTGAGCCATCTTTTGAAGGCAAACTGCCAGAAACTACTACAGAACCCGCTGGTACGCGGCCATAGTGAACTTCGCCTGTTTCGCGGTCATAAATTTTAGTAGATTGACCGATGTAAACGCCCATAGAAATTACTGAGCCTTCTTCAACGATAACGCCTTCAACGATTTCAGAGCGTGCACCGATAAAGCAGTTGTCTTCAATAATAGTCGGGTTAGCTTGTAGGGGTTCTAGCACACCGCCAATACCAACACCGCCTGATAAATGGACGTTTTTACCGATTTGGGCACATGAGCCAACAGTTGCCCAAGTATCAATCATAGCCCCTTCATCAATGTAAGCACCAATGTTGGTGTAGCTTGGCATTAATACTACGCCTTTCGCGATAAATGAGCCACGACGTGCAACGGCAGGAGGAACCACACGCACACCAGACTCAGCAAATTGCTGCTCAGTCCAAGTGGCAAACTTAGTTGGAACTTTGTCATAAAACTGTAGATGTTCACCCGTTTGCATCGGGTAATTATCGTTCAAGCGAAAAGACAAGAGTACTGCTTTTTTAACCCACTGGTTGACTGTCCACTCACCATTTTTCTTTTCAGCAACACGCAGACTACCATTATCTAGTTGTTCAAGAACGCTATTAACTGCGTCTTTAACGTCTTGTGGCATGGTGCTGGGGCTATATTCAGCACGGTTCTCAAAAGCTTGTTCAATAATTTTTTCTAATGACATATATTTTCCAAATAGAAGGGTTTAGATCCAAAGCGTCCTGTTATACAGCAGGTAACGCCTTGGATATTGTCGCTAATTTTTTTTACTTTAGCAAACTATAAAACTTAAGAGTGGGTTATCAGGCTTAAGATTATCTTATTTAGAGGCTTGGTTTATCCAATCATAAAGGTCTTGATAAACTTGTTGGTTATCCTCTTCGTGTAATGGCTCATGGCGCATTAACGGATAAATCTGCTGGCTTAAGTGATTAAACCCTTGTTTTTTCATGCGTTTGGTTAGCTTGCGTATGCCTTTGCCCATATTACCAACAGGGTCGTTTTCTCCACTAATAAATAGCATAGGGAAGTTAGGATCGATGGTTTCAGCCCAATTTTTGGTAAGACCTGTATCCATTAGACTAAATAAAGTCCAAAATCCGTTGTTGGTAAAGTCGAAGCCACAAAGAGGGTCGCTTTCATATTCAGCCACTGCTGCTTGATTAAGCGATAACCAAGCAAAATCTGAGTCTGAAGTTTTATCTTTTAATTGAGCATTAAACATCTTACTCATGATAGTGGCAAAAGCAGGATTAGGGCGTTTAGGCTGTAACTGGTTAAGCACTTTAGCTATTGGTAAGGCAGCTTTAATTAACGGGTTGTAATCACTGCTGCCCATAATAATAGCGCCCGCAAACTCGCTGCTGTGCACTTGTAGCACGTTGCGCACTATAAATGAGCCCATTGAATGTCCCATAATAAAATGTGGCACATCGGGATACTGGCGCTTTAAAGTGTCGGCCATAATAATCACGTCTTTTAGCAAGGTTTGCACCGGATATGATTTAGAAAAATAGCCCAGTTCATCAGCATTATTAATACTGCGACCATGTCCTAATTGATCATAGGTTAATACGGCAATATCCTGCTCAGCTAAGTACTGTGCAAACTTTTCATAACGGCCACTGTGCTCAGTCATGCCATGTACAATTAATAAAGTCGCCTTTGCGGTATTCTTTGGGGCATATAAGGTGTTATGTAATGAATGTACTTGATCGGACGACATAATAGTCTTAGCCATGATGAATCCTTAAAATATATATTTACTTTACAGAGGGGGTACTAGAGTTTTTTTTGAAAAGGTTAAGTCTTATGTGCACCATAATTTATTGTGCTTTAATCCATAGATTATATCGAATTTAAGAGCACAGTTTTTATTGTTTTAATATCGCTATAGCGTAGGGCATCCAAACTTCATGCTAATAGCCCCTATTAATAGCTTTTTTAAGGGGTTTATGACAACAGTAATCACTTGCCAATAAGCAATAGCTACTAAACTGTATCAGTTTGTAAGATTATATGTTATAAATACAAGTGTACTTATTAATAGCCTTTAAGCATTGAAAATATGCTTTAGGAATTTAATGGACTTTATATAACATTTAATGGACTTTATATAACAATATTAGGAAAACGGTATGATGGTTATCTCTTCTTTAAACCCCTCATTCAAATCAAAAAAACTAGGTCTAGCCTCTTTAATATTGATGTCGACTCTAGGCCTAACTGCCTGCTCAAACCAAAGTGATGAAGTAGCGACTGAGGGCGGCGATACTACTGCTGCAGAAGTTGCTGCGGATAAGCTGCAAACTAAGTTTGCCACACTAGCGACGGGTGGTGCTTCTGGCCCATACAATATTATTGGTACGTCTTTAACTGAAGCGTATAACCAGACCTACGGTGTGAACTCAAAAACACAGACCACAGGTGCTTCAGTAGAAAACATGAACCTGATCAACCAAGGTAAGGTTGAGATGGCTTTTGCAATGAGTGATGTGGTGAATGATGCGGTACTGGGTCAAAACAACTTCAGTGCTCCAATTCCAAAAGTGCAACAAATCGCTGCTTTATATCCAAACTATGTTCAAATCGTAACCTCTAAAAGTTCAGGTATTAAAAACTTTGAAGACCTAAAAGGTAAGCGTATTGCAGTAGGCGCTCAAAACTCGGGCGTTGAAGTGAACGCGCGCAACCTGCTAAAAGGTTTCGGCATGACTTATGATGATGTCAAAGTTGACTATCTAGGCTACGCTGAAGCTGCGGATGCTCTGAAGTCTGGAAAACTTGATGCGGCATTCTTGACCAGTGGACTGCCAAACTCATCGCTAATGGAACTACAACAAGGCTTTGACTTACAGCTTGTAACCATCGATCCTGCGAAAGTAGCTGAGATTGCTAAAAACGAGACCTACTTTACAGCTAAAGAAATTCCAGCAGGTACTTATGGTAACGAAGAAGCCATTCCAACAGCTGCGATTATGAACGCATTTGTGGTTAGCTCAGACTTATCAGAAGATGATGTATATAAGTTAACCAAAACGTTCTTTGAAAGCTTAGATAAGCTAAAAACAGCTCACCAAGCAGCTGCTGATATTAATGTAGAGACTGCACAGCAAGGTCTAGTAGCGCCTATCCACCCAGGTGCGAAGAAGTATTATGACGAGCAAGCTGCTCAATAATTAAATCTTAGTTGTTACACTAAGATGAGTGTCTTTATGAAAAACCAGTATGGCAAAAGCTGCTTTACTGGTTTTTTTCTCCCTAAAATGGTTCTCTTTTTGACGGTTTTGTTAGCAGCTACATTCACTTTGTATGCGATAAATAAGAAGCAAGAGAGGATTGAGGTTACGTTTAATGAGCAAAGCTGTTTGCTTAAGGGAACCTCCTTTGAGCTACAGTGGGAGCATTCGGTAGAAAAGCAGTGGTGGGTTGAAGCCTATGAAGTAAGAGCAGGGGCTTTGCTATTGACTGACACTTACTTTGAGACCTTTGGTGCAGGCTCGCCCTCAACCACAGTAGAGAGCTTAACTCCTCAAGATCATATCAGCCAAGAGGTGGGTGAGAGTAGTAATGATGAGTTGCTACAAAGTCTGCGACAAGCAGATTATCAAAGCCGCCAAAGCTATCTGAATGAAAAATACAAAGGCTATGTGCATTATCAGGTCAATCAGAAGTTGCCTTATTTAAACTGGATGATCTCGTCAAATGTGAAAGCAGTCATTATTAATCAAAAAGAAATACTACCTATATATCAATGGGTTGGTGACTATACTAATATTTATATTGCTCCTAGAAAGGTCAGCTTATGGGAGCAGAAGTTAAAGGAATCTTGCCATGACTACGCCTCAGGCAGTGCAGCCAGAATCAGTGATTGATCCTGATATGCCAACTGCAGAAAAGCAAAAGGAAATATTAGAAAAATTTGATAGAGAGTCTATTACTCGACATCTAAAGAATAAGCATGTGGGTTGGTTTATTACGGCCCTTGCGATTGCTTACGCTATTTTTCATTTATACATCACATTTAATCCTATGCCAGCACTGTTACAGCGAGCGATTCACGTTGGGGTTGGCTTTGGTTTGATATTCTTAATTTACCCTGCTACTAAGCAAGCATCACGATTGAAGGTCGCTTGGTATGACTGGATTTGGTTTTTGTTGTCATTATCAGGCGTGGGTTATCTATTAATTGAATATCAAGATATTGTCACTGTGCGGGGCGGTATACCTAATCAGTTGGATATTATCTTCTCTATAATTACGGTGCTTTGTGTTCTAGAAGGAACACGCCGGATTACAGGGTTTATCTTACCGTTATTTGCGTTGATATTTTTAGCATATCCTTTTATCAGTCACATGGATTTTATGCCAGATAGGCTGCTGACTCGAGCTTACGACATGGGTGATATCTTTGGGCAGCTTTACCTTAAGACTGAAGGGCTTTACTCGACCGCCATTGGGGCGTCAGTGACCTTTATCTTCCTATTTATTTTGTTTGGTGCCTTTTTATCCCGCTCAGGTATGGGACAGCTGTTTAACGATTTAGCTCTGGCACTGGCAGGTCACAAGCAAGGGGGCCCTGCGAAAGTTGCGGTTATCTCAAGTGGCTTTATGGGAAGTATCAACGGGGCTGCGGTTGCCAACGTTGTGGGAACAGGTGCGTTTACAATCCCATTGATGAAAAAAGTTGGTTATCACAAAAACTTCGCAGGGGCAGTAGAGGCAAGTGCGTCTGTTGGCGGTCAAGTTCTGCCACCTATTATGGGGGCAAGCGCTTTCATCATGGCGGAAACCACAGGGGTTAAGTACAGTACCATTGCATTGGCAGCCTTATTGCCGGCTGTACTTTATTACCTAGGGGTTATTGCTCAGGTTCATTTCAGAGCCGGTCGCCGGGACTTAAAGGGTATTGCTAAAGAAAGCTTGCCCCAATTAAAAGAAGTCATGAAGGCGCGTGGCCATATGTTGCTGCCTATTGTGTTCCTAGTCTTCTTACTAGGTAAGTCAGTTCCTGTTGGCTTTGCTGCTGCTTATACCATTGGGTTTACAGTATTGATGAGTATGCTGCGACCAGAGACGCGTATGAGCTTTAGTGACATACTTGGAGCGCTTGCAGATGGCTCACGTCAGTCCTTAGCGGTAATGGCTGCTTGTGCGGTAGTAGGTGTCATTATTGGTGTGGTGAGCTTAACCAGCTTTGGTAGCGTGATGACCTCTTCTATTGTTACTTTAGGAGCAGGCTCTTTATTCTTAACCTTAATATTGACGATGCTAGCCTCTATGGTGTTAGGTATGGGACTGCCATCTATCCCAGCGTATATCATTACTGCGACCATGGCTGCTCCAGCATTAGCGGGCTTTGATATTCCTATTTTAGCGGCGCACATGTTTGTATTCTACTTTGGTATCTTTGCAAATATTACACCGCCTGTCTGTTTGGCTGCTTTTGCCGGTGCGGGTATTGCTGGTGGCGACCCCATGAAAACTGGATTCCAGTCATTACGATTGGCATTGGCAGGATTTATCGTACCGTTTATGTTTATTTATAACCCAACGATGCTAATGATCGACCCAACAGGGTTAGCGGTAACTGCCAAAGAGTTTCCATTACCACCCGTGCTAGATATTATTACTGTGGTCTTTACTTCTATTACTGGTGTTATTGGATTGAGTGCTGCTGTTGAGGGTTACTTTAAAGGCTCGATGAATGCCATAACCCGTATTATCTTAGCGGTAGGAGCTTTGTTACTTATTTATCCTGAGCTGATTACGGATATAGTGGGAGGGGTTATTGTATTAGGTATTTTTGCTTTAAATATGAAAGCCAATAAGTCTAACAATAAGCCTGTTCAAGTAACCACTTTATAGTTAAGTATTTATTATGTACAAAAAAGGAAGCCAATCGGCTTCCTTTTTTATTCAACACTATCTGAATTTGATAGCTACTTAGCTAATAATTCGATGGAGATAGATTAACAACCCAGTTTCTTACCCTCAGCTTCAGCAGCCAAAGCTTTTTTACTGCGGATAGGTGCTGGGCAGTCTTCACCATAGTATTGACGATCGGCGAAGTAGCTTGAGCGAACCATAGGGCCGGCCCAAATACTAAAGAAGCCAATTTTTTTGCCATAATCCATGTAACGCTGGAACTCGTCTGGATGCACATAACGATCCACTGGGGCATGGTTTTTACTAGGTTGTAGGTACTGACCAATAGTAATCATGTCCACATCATGTGCTTTTAGATCGTCAAGTAGGGCATAAACCTCTTCTTCCGTCTCACCAAGGCCAACCATAAAGCCGCACTTAGTTGCGATGTCTGGACGACGTGCTTTGTACTGCTTTAGCAAGTCTAGTGAGTGCTGGTAGTCAGAACCTGGACGGAACGCTTTATACAAACGAGGCACCGTTTCAATGTTGTGGTTAAACACATCAGGAGCGGTTTCTGTTAATAAGTCTAAAGCTATTTCCATACGGCCACGGAAATCAGGTACTAAGATTTCAATTAAGCAGTTTGGGCTTAATGCTTTTGATTCATTAATCACATCAACAAAGTGCTGAGCGCCGCCGTCTTTTAAATCATCACGGTCAACTGAAGTGATAACTGCATATTTAAGACCTAAGCCTTGGATTGTCTCAGCGGTATGGCGTGGCTCATCTTTATCTAGCTCATTTGGGCGGCCATGTGCCACGTCACAAAATGGGCAGCGACGGGTACAGATATCACCCATAATCATAAAGGTAGCGGTACCATCACCGAAGCACTGTGGCAGGTTTGGGCAGGCTGCTTCTTCACACACCGTGTACAGCTTTTGCTTACGTAAAGTCTTTTTTATGCGATCCACTTCAGCAGGTGACGACATCTTAACGCGAATCCAATCTGGCTTCTTCGGCGCTTCTACCGTAGGGATTACCTTAATTGGGATACGAGCTACTTTGTCATAGCCACGAAGTTTTTCACCTTTAACCGCTTTCTTTGGTTTTGGTGGGGCTGCTGGCACGAAAGTTTGCACTGTAGTTGTCATAATCAGCTTCTGTCCTAACCCTTGATAATCTTAGGGTTTATTAGTTATTCAAAATATAAAAATGAGTGGTCGTATTATATCAGATATTAGGCTAAACGCGGAGAATTCAACCCGATAACAGTAGCAAGATAATCTTCACCCAACTGACTATAGTGAGTCATCATCTAAATCAATGCCCAGTTCAGTTAAAGCTTCTATAGCGGCTCGGAAGGCTTCTTGGGTAGCAGGCGCGCCGCAATAAGGCAGGCTGTGCATCAGTACTTCACGAATCTCCGCCACAGTTGCCCCATTATTAATTGCCCCTCGGACATGGCCTTTTAATTCATTGGGGCTTTTTTGAGCGATTAAAAAGGCTAGGGTAATTAGCGAGCGGTATTTGTGAGGTAATACTTCATCATCTTGCCAAGTGCTGCCCCAAGCATGCTCAATAATCCAATCTTGAAGAGGCTGGGTAAAAGCAGTGGCCGAATTTAAAGAACGCTGTACATGAGACTCACCCATAACTTTAGTGCGTACTTTTAGTCCATTTTGATAAGAGTCACTTTTATTGTCTGCCATAAGTGTATTCCTGTTAATAAAAAGGAGTGAGCTGAGAGGGCTTTAAACAGGCCAATCAGTCTCATGTTACTTAGTTTAATTATAGTCATAGCCCTTAAAAACAGTCACACAGCCAAAGAAAATAGAAGAATAACGTATCGATACAATCTATTCCCCAATCTTGACGCTTTTTC
>ERZ808040.879-NODE-879-length-22975-cov-5.037471_pt1 | contig 22975 bp, 20 predicted proteins | sample MGYA00380191_ERZ808040 | MGnify/ENA primary metagenome ERZ808040 (study PRJEB31490, sample SAMN06133395) | mouse gut metagenome | isolation source: J6 | host: mice | place: China: Chengdu | collected 2015-05 ...
AATGAACCGAACGTTGACCTTACAACAATCCTGAATCCTGGTGACAAGATGGAGGTTAAGGTTCTCAAAGTCAATGACGGTGAGGGACAGGTGCTCTTAACCTACAAGAGACTTGCTGCCGACAGAGGCAACAAGCGGATCGAAGAAGCATACAACAACAGAGAAGTATTGACAGCAAAGGTATCACAGGTATTGGATGGCGGCTTGAGCGTAGTGGTTGATGAAGTGAGAATCTTTATCCCTGCAAGCCTTGTTTCAGATGTATATGAGAAAGATCTGAACAAGTATGCCGGACAGGACATAGAATTTGTGATCAGCGAATATAATCCAAAGAGAAGAAGATACATCGGTGACCGCAAGCAGCTTATTGTTGCGAAGAAGGCTGAAATGCAGAAAGAGTTATTTGCAAAGATCAGTGCAGGGGATGTCATTGAAGGTACGGTTAAGAATGTTACAGATTTTGGCGCATTTATCGACCTTGGCGGCGTAGATGGTCTGCTTCATATCTCAGAGATGTCATGGGGACGTGTCGAGAATCCTAAGAAAGTATTCAAGGTTGGCGAGACTTTGAAGGTATTGATCAAAGATATTGATGGAACAAAAGTTGCACTGTCATTGAAGTTTGATGATTCTAATCCTTGGAAAAATGCATCGACCAAGTATGCAGTTGGCAATGAAGTGACAGGCAAGGTTGCCAGAATGACAGACTTTGGCGCATTCGTGGAGCTTGAGCCGGGTATTGATGCATTGCTGCATGTCTCTCAGATTGCAAAAGAGCATATCGAGAAGCCGTCGGATGTTTTGTCTGTGGGACAGGAAGTGACCGCAAAGGTTGTTGATTTTAATGAGGAAGGCAAGAAGATCAGCCTCAGCATCAAGGCACTGCTTGTGCCGGATACAGCGAAAGAGGCAGCTCCTGTGGAGACAGCAGAGGATGATTCAGATGTTGTGTCTGTAGATATAGATGCAGTGATTGCAAAACAGGAAGCAGAGGACGCTGAATAAAAATAGGTGTAAATATGGATATGATATCGGAGTGTTTTACTTTGATATCATATTCGTTTATATATGCGCGGACCCGCGCACGGGCTGCGCTGCGAGTAGGAAAAGATGTGCTGATTGACAGTACATAGTTAGGGAGTGTGCAAGCAAAATAAAATAGAGAAAGGGGAATACTCATGGCATTTGATTATGAATATTTCAAAAAAGAAGTTTTTGCACTGACCAAGATTGACTTGAATGCATACAAAGAAAAACAGATGAAGCGTCGAATCGACACCCTGATCGCAAAACATAAAGTGACAGGTTATGACAAGTTCGTTGCAAAACTGCGGGATGATAAGGTGGTCTTTGATGACTTTGTGAACTATCTTACGATCAATGTATCAGAATTTTATAGAAATCCTGAGCAGTGGAGACTGATGGACAAAGAAATCATACCTGAGCTGATTGGCAGGTTTGGTAAAAATCTGAAAATCTGGAGTGCAGCGTGCTCCACAGGAGATGAGCCGTATTCCCTTGTAATGGCATTCTCCAAGCATCTGCCGCTCAATCAGATTAATATTATCGCCACAGATATTGACAAGCAGGTGATCGAGAAGGCGAAAACAGGTCTATATAACGAGAAGAGCATTGCATCGGTGCCAGATGAGTTTAAGAAGAAGTATTTCACGAAAGTGGGACCTTCTTATCAGATTTCCAATGATATCAAATCAAGGGTGCAGTTCAAACAACACAATCTCTTAAAGGATTCTTACCCGGACAGATGTGATCTGATTGTGTGCCGGAACGTATTGATCTATTTTACAGAGGAGGCGAAGGATGAGGTATTCCGCAAATTCAATACCGCATTAAAGCCGGAAGGGATTCTGTTTATAGGAAGCACAGAACAGATTATGAACTATAAGGAAATTAATTACGACAGGAAAAATTCTTTCTTCTATATTAAGAATAAATAGTCCACACGAAAAACCCCAGATGATTTTATGAATCAGTCTGGGGTTTTTTGTGAGATGAACGCATCATTTCTAAGATGTGGTGTGCATATATATTAAAGGATTCACGCTGTGTCTTTAATTCGTCCGTCAACTCAAAGAACAGTTCTTTATCGTCGTAGTCCTTCTTGAAAAATGGTGTAAACAGGACTTCCCATTGTGGGAGATAGGTGGATGTTTTGCGGGTATAGCAGTTTCTGGCAGTCGCTTGTCTGCGGTAAGCCTGATCGACAAAGGCAGCGACAGACTTGTGGATGGCAGTGTCCTCTTTGGGAAGGTAATAGTATTCCTTGTAATTTGAATAGAAATATTTTAACTCGCCTTCATAGACGGGAACACGCAGCTTGCCATCGATACCGCAGCCATTGAAATAACAGCCATTTGCCCCATAGGACAACGCTGCCGGCAGGGCAGTAGGAAGTTTAAGGTTCATTATAATTTCAGAACATTGTTTTTGGTTGACATCCATGTAATAGTTTGCCTGAACCTTTGTGACTGTGACCGGAAGATGAAAAAGGTCAGGAATAGCGAGAGCGGCGGCGATCTCCAGCATTCCTTTGAGGTCTTCCTCGTTATGAAGCAGGAGGAAGTGCTCCTTTTCCGCATCATGATGGAGCACATATTCATGGTAAACGTCAATTAATTCACCGCCCGTAAACTGATCTTTACGGACTGTGGCGGTGACGTAGTTTTCGATGGTTTTTTGTTTGCAGTCAGGAAGCTTGAGAAACGTCTTGTAGGGCGCAATCCGGCGATAGATATCAATTCCTTCGAAATCGTCAAAGCTGAATGGGATATTGTACTGCTGCATCTTGTTTTGCAGATACGGGATATCAAACTGGTTGCCGTTAAAATGTATCAGATAGCGGTATGACTTGGCAAACGCTGCAAACGCGTTCAAAACGTTGATTTCATCCTCGTAATTGGTCGCAAGCCACTGGATTGTGCGCCAGCACGCAGGTTTGTCAGGCGCTTCGTCGAGACAGGCACAGCCAATCATATAGAGATTGGAGCTGCGCACGTACAGTCCAGTCGTCTCGATATCAATGAAAAGCGTCTGGTTCGGAATACATAAATTTTCGATCGGATATTTGGGAGATAGAATCCCTAGGCTTTTTTCAATGCATTTCATAGTGATGAACCGCATAATCCTTTCTATATACAAAATATGATCAAATATTTAATATCTCAATTTTTCTATAAATATAACTTATCATATGTATTATTTGGTGTCAAATATCTATCCAGACAAAAATGGATTTTTACTGTTACTGGAATGGAGTGAGTAGGAACAAGATAATAGGAATAGTGCAATAAAATAATAGAAAAATGAATATATTTTTGTAAAAAATAGTGAAATTTTGATAAAAAGATAGTATAATGTATCTAGTGTGTTTGATGTTTACATCAAAATAAAAAGGAAAGAAGGAGCGGAAATGGCAAAACTAACATTTCGAGGCGGCGTACATCCCTATGATGGCAAAGAACTGTCAAAGGATAAGCCCATGAAGACTATTGTGCCAAAAGGCGAAATGGTGTATCCACTCAGTCAGCATATTGGCGCGCCGGCAGTGCCGGTAGTGAAAAAAGGGGACAAGGTGCTCGCTGGTCAAAAAATTGCGGAGGCGGGAGGATTTGTCTCGGCACCAATCTATGCGACGGTGTCTGGAACCGTCAAAACCATAGAGCCCAGACGTGTTGTGACGGGGGATATGGTCAATTCGATTATCATTGATAACGACGGACTTTTGGAGGAAGTCGAGTACACTGCGCATAACCCTGAAAAACTAAATAAAAAAGAAATTCTGGAGTTGATCAAGGAGGCAGGCGTGGTAGGTATGGGCGGTGCAGGATTCCCGACCCATGTGAAGCTCTCTCCCAAAGAGCCGGAAAAAATAGAGTATGTGATTGCAAACTGTGCGGAGTGCGAACCGTATCTGACTTCGGATTACCGCAGAATGCTGGAGGAACCGCAGAAGCTGATTGACGGTATGAAGATTATCCTGCGTCTGTTTGACAATGCACAGGGGATTCTTGCAGTGGAGGACAACAAACCGGACTGTATCGAGCTGCTGACGCGCCTGACAGAGCAGGAGAGCAAGATCACAGTAAAAGCGCTGAAAACAAAATATCCACAGGGTGCGGAGCGGCAGTTGATTTTTGCCACCACGGGCAGGGAGATCAATTCTTCAATGCTCCCGGCAGATGCAGGGTGTGTCGTTGACAACGTGGATACGATTGTGGCGGTCTATCACGCGGTGGCCGAGGGAAAACCGCTGATGAACAGAATCGTGACTGTCACGGGTGACGCGGTGAATGATCCGCGGAATTTCTATGTCCGCATCGGCATGAATTACCATGATTTAATCGAGGAGGCAGGCGGCTTTAAGACGGAGCCGGAAAAGGTCGTTTCAGGCGGTCCGATGATGGGATTTGCACTGTTTGACCTGAATGTGCCTACGACAAAGACCGCATCTGCGCTTTTGTGTCTGACGAAGGACGAAGTGTCGGCGATGGCACCCAGCCCATGCATTAACTGCGGGCGCTGTGTGGATGTCTGCCCGGGCAGAGTCGTTCCCAGAAAGCTTGCTGTCCTTGCGCAGCATGGCGAGGAGGAGGCATTTGTGGCAAATGATGGGATGGAGTGCTGCGAGTGCGGCTGCTGTAGTTTTGTCTGTCCGGCAAAGCGCCAGCTCACCCAGTCCATCAAATCCATGCGAAAAACGATTCTCGGAAAGAGGAAGAAATAGGGGGGTACGGACGTGGAAAAAATGTTTAAGGTATCATCGAACCCGCATATACGCTCGAAGGACACGACATCGCGCATCATGCAGTATGTGGCGCTTGCCCTGCTCCCGGCGACGATATTTGGGTTGTTTAATTTCGGTATGCACGCGATGTTTCTGGTGATGATCACGGTGTCGTCAACAGTGCTGTCCGAGTACATATATGACAGATGTATGAAAAAAGAGAACTCGATTGGAGATTTCTCAGCGGTGGTCACAGGTCTGCTGCTGGCATTGAATCTGCCGCCCGAGGCGCCCCTGTGGATTGGCGTGATCGGCGGTGTGTTTGCGATCATCGTCGTAAAGATGCTTTTTGGCGGACTGGGACAGAATTTTATGAATCCTGCGCTTGGCGCCAGATGTTTTCTCATCATCTCCTTTACGTCTATCATGACAAATTTTGATTGCGATGCGTATACAGGCGCGACGCCGCTTGCGGCAATCAAGACAGGTGAGAGCGCGCCGGAGCTGATTGACATGATCATCGGGCGGACAGCCGGCACGATTGGTGAGACAAGCATGATTGCGCTGCTGGTCGGCGCAGCATTTTTGCTGGTGATGAAGGTGATCGACCTGCGTGTGCCGGGGTCTTATATTCTTAGCTTTGTGGTATTTATCATATTGTTTAGCGGTCACGGACTGGACTTTGAGTATATTCTGTCGCAGCTTGCAGGCGGCGGTCTTATGCTGGGCGCATTTTTCATGGCGACAGATTATGTCACAAGACCGATCACCAAAAACGGACAGTATGTATTTGGTATCTTTTTGGGCATTATGACAGGAATCTTTCGAATCTTTGGACCGTCAGCGGAAGGTGTTTCCTATGCGATCATTTTAGGAAATCTGCTGGTGCCATTGATTGAGAAAGTTACAAAGCCAACTGCTTTCGGCAAAAAGAAAACAAAAAAGGAGGCTGCGTAGTATGGATAACGAGAAGAAATCAATGATAAAAGATGCGCTCATCCTCTTTGCAATCACGCTTGCGGCAGGGCTTTTGCTGGGCTTTGTCTACGATGTCACAAAGGAGCCGATCGCAGAGCAGAAGGCAAAGGCAAAGGCGGAGGCGTGCAAGAATGTCTTTGCGGAGGCAGAGTCTTTTGAGGCACTGGCGGGTGAGGACGGTCCCACGTCGTATTTTATGGCGGCAGGCGATGCGGATCTCAACATGGATATTGACGAGGTGATGCGGGCGCTTGACGGTTCTGGCCAGCTTCTGGGCTATGTGATCACGGTGACAGATCATGAAGGGTATGGCGGTGATATCCAGTTTTCTATGGGCGTGACGCTCGACGGGACACTCAACGGGATTTCGCTTCTGAGTATCTCAGAGACGGCAGGTCTTGGCATGAAGGCGGGAGATGTGCTGGTGCCGCAGTTTGAGAACAAGCAGGTGGAAAGCTTTACCTACACCAAATCCGGCTCGACAAATGACAGTGAGATCGATGCGATCAGCGGCGCCACAATCACGACCAGAGCGATTGTAAACGGCGTGAACGGTGGTTTGCAGTTCTTTCATGCAGTGTTATCAGAATCAGAAGCAGGAGGTGGCATAGATGAGTGACATCAACAACGAAGCAAAACAAGGTTCGATGGAAGTATTTTTCAATGGACTGGTAAAAGAAAACCCGACCTTTGTGCTGGCGCTTGGCATGTGTCCGACGCTTGCCGTGACGACATCGGCGGTCAATGGTCTGGGCATGGGACTGACGACCACGGCAGTGCTGGTTTTGAGCAACGCCATCATTTCACTGCTGCGGCATATTATACCAAACAGGGTGAGAATCCCTGCGTTTATCGTTATCGTGGCTTCCTTTGTGACGATGGTGGAGCTGCTGCTTGAGGGATTTATTCCCAGCCTTTATTCGGCGCTTGGATTATACATACCATTGATTGTTGTAAACTGTATCATTCTGGGGCGGGCGGAGTCCTTTGCCTCCAAGAATCCTGTGATTCCATCGATCTTTGACGGTCTGGGCATGGGACTTGGCTTTACAGTAGCACTCACGGCAATCGGTGCAGTGAGAGAGCTTCTGGGCGCAGGTGAATTTTTTGGAATCCCTGTCATCAATAACGTACTTGGCATGTTTACCACTGTGGAATACGTTCCAGTCAGTATTTTTGTGCTTGCACCCGGTGCCTTTTTCGTGCTTGCGGCGTTGACTGCCTTGCAGAACCGCGTCAAGAGAAAGATGCAGGAAAAGGGGCAGAATGCGGACAAAATCCAGTCAGGATGCAGTTCAGACTGTGCAAGCTGCGCTGACGGCGGATGTGCGCATCGATTTGTCGATGTGGACGGTGCACCCGGCTCTGTTGCGGACGCAAAAGCGGGCCAGAAGAAGGAGGGATAGAAGATGCTGGATGTGGTAAAGGATTTGTTGGTATTGATGATCAGTTCCTCACTTGTGAGCAATGTCGTACTCAGTCAGTTTCTGGGGCTTTGTCCGTTCCTTGGCGTGTCCAAGAAGGTAGATACCGCAGTGGGCATGGGCGGCGCCGTGATCTTTGTCATCACGATTGCTTCTGGTGTGGCTGCTGTGATCTATAAATGTATCTTAATGCCTTTTGATATCACGTATTTGCAGACAATTGTCTTTATTTTAGTCATTGCTGCATTAGTACAGTTTGTGGAAATGTTTCTAAAGAAATATGTGCCCAGTCTGTATCAGGCGCTTGGCGTATATCTTCCGCTGATCACGACAAACTGTGCAGTGCTGGGAATCGCGCTCACAAATGTACAGAAAAATTATGGAATTGGCTTTAGCATCGCAAGCGGTCTGTTCACAGCGGTCGGATTTTTGATTGCGATCGTGATCTTGGCTGGTATCCGTGAAAAAATGGAGTACAACGACATACCGGAGTCCTTCAGGGGAATGCCGATCGTGCTGATCACAGCAGGATTGATGGCGATTGCCTTCTGCGGGTTCTCAGGATTGCTGTAGTGGGGAAAGGAGAAATATATGAATATATCAGCAATAGTGACTGCCGTGGTGGTTGTAGGCGGCGTGGGTTTATTTCTGGGCATCTTCCTCGGCATCGCAAGTATTGTATTTAAGGTAGAGGTGGATGAGAAAGAGGAGGCTGTGCTGGGTGTGCTTCCCGGGAATAACTGTGGCGGCTGCGGATATCCCGGCTGTTCAGGACTGGCTGCGGCGATCGCAAAGGGGGAAGCGCCGGTGAATGCCTGTCCGGTCGGCGGCGAGCCAGTGGGCAAGAAGGTCGCCGCCATCATGGGAGTTGAGGCGGGCGCGTCTGTCAGAATGACGGCGTTTGTCAAATGTGCAGGCGACTGCGACCGCACAACAACAATCTATGAGTACACAGGCGTTGAGGATTGCAGCATGGTGCGGTATGTGCCGGACGGCGGGGCAAAATCCTGCAATCACGGCTGTCTTGGCTATGGCAATTGTGTGAAGGCGTGTCCGTTCGATGCGATTCACATCGTGAACGGCATCGCGAAGGTGGACAAGGAGAAGTGCAAGGCGTGCGGCAAGTGTGTCGCTGCTTGTCCCAAGCAGTTGATCGAGCTGATTCCCTATGACGCAAAAGCAGTCGTGGCGTGCAGCTCCAAGGATAAAGGTCCCGTTACCATGAAAGCCTGCCAGACAGGATGTATCGGTTGCAGCCTCTGCGTGAAAGTGTGCCCGTCAGGAGCCATATCGGTGACGGATTTCCATGCGCACATAGACCAGAGCAAGTGTACTGGCTGCGGCGCGTGCAAGGAGAAGTGCCCGAAGAAGGCGATTGTGTAGATGAAAAGAAAACCTTACTGATCTTTAGCGTGAATGCGGAGGGGCGGTAAGGTTTATAACTGAAAAGAAGGTGTTTTTAAACTTTCAAAGGCAGCGAAAGTAATAGACGAACATGGAGAAAAAAGCAATGCAATCAATCTATCACCGCAGAAGCATCCGAAAATTTCAAAACAAAAATATTCCAAAAGATATATTGGAACAAATTTTAAATGCGGGCAGAGCTGCGCCGTCTGCCAAAAACAGGCAGCCGTGGAAATACATAGTTTTTGGCGGTATACAAAAGCAGGAGTTATTAAATGCAATGGCATCAGGATTACAGCGGGAGGAGCAGGGCAGAACAGATTTGCCCAAATCACGCTATGGGCTTCCTGATGCGAGAAACACTCTAAATTGTATGCAGCAGGCACCCATTATTATTGTCGTATTGAACACAAATGCAAAGTCTCCGTTTCTGCCAGCAGACAATGACGAACGCATTGCAGAACTATGCGACACGCTCTCTATTGGAGCCTCGATTGAAAATATGCTGCTTGCAGCACAGGAACTGGGGATAGGAACACTATGGATTGCCAACACCTGCTTTGCATATCAGGAATTAGTTTCATATCTGCAAACACAACATCAGCTTGTTGGAGCAGTCGCATTAGGCTATCCAGATGAAACGCCGCCACAGCGTCCAAGAAAGCCTCTGGAGGATATTGTTGAGTATAGAGGCGTGTAAAAACACGGAGAGGTAATATGTTAGGAATTTATTTTAGCGGAACAGGAAATTCACGGTATGCTCTGGAAGTTTTTCTGAATCAGTATGACAAAACAGCAGATATTTGCGCGCTGACAGATCAAAGGATCGTCAATTGTATTCATGAAAATAAAGATATTGTCTTTAGTTATTCTGTACAATTTAGCAGCATTCCTAAAATGTTAAAGGATTTTGTAGATGATAACAAAGATCTATGGAGTGGAAAAAACATTTTTGTGATTGCAACTATGGGACTGTTCAGTGGAGACGGTGCGGGCATACTGGCACGCAGGCTGCGCCAATATGGAGCGCAGATTCAAGGGGGACTCCACCTGAAAATGCCGGACAGTATCGCAGACGAAAAGGCTTTGAAGCGTTCTCTGGATAAAAATAAAATGTTGGTAAAAGCAGCAGAAAATAAAATAAACAAGGCAGTGCAGGATATACAATGCGGCAAGCCGCCGCAGGAGGGAATCGGTTTTCTGTATCATTTAGCGGGATTATTTGGCCAGCGCCTGTATTTTGGGCATAAAACGCAGCACTATACGAACAAGCTCAAAATCAATGCACAAAAGTGTATTGGCTGTGGAAAATGCGCAGCGCAGTGCCCAATGAATAATATTCAAATGGCAGAAAAAACGGCAAAAGCATCGAACCAGTGTACGATGTGTTACCGCTGTATCAATATTTGTCCACAACAGGCGATCACCTTGATAGGAAAAAGTGTGATACAGCAGGGGACGATAGAAAAGTATTTGTAATATTGAACTGAACCGTATCTTGTGATATACTACATCAGAAAGAGAAAGATATCAAGATTTACGATATATCATAAGAAAAGGAGCTGGCAGCATGAGCAAGGAATATTCTATTGAGACAAAATGTATACAATCGGGATGGCAGCCGAAAAATGGGGAACCAAGAGTTCTGCCAATCTATCAGTCCACAACCTACAAATACGAGACTTCGGATGAGATGGGAAAGCTGTTTGATCTTGAGAAGGAAGGGTATTTTTATACCAGATTACAGAATCCTACCAATGATATGGTCGCGGAAAAAATCTGTGCGCTAGAGGGCGGCGTGGCAGCAATGCTGACTTCTTCAGGACAGGCAGCAAATTACTATGCAGTGTTTAATATCTGCGAGGCAGGCGATCATGTCGTGTTATCCTCCACAGTCTACGGCGGAACTTTTAACCTGCTGACTGTCACCATGAAAAAGATGGGGATTGAATGCACAATCGTAGATCCCGATGCGGACGAGGAAACCTTGAACAAAGCATTTCAGGAGAATACCAAATGCGTCGTGGCAGAGTCGATTGCCAATCCCGCTTTGGTAGTGCTGGATTTTGATAAATTTGTAAAAGTTGCTCATGCGCACGGTGTTCCTTTGATTGTGGATAATACATTTGCGACACCGATCAACTGCCGACCGTTTGAGTTCGGAGTAGATATCATCACACATTCTACGACAAAGTATATGGATGGCCATGCGATGTGTGTCGGCGGTGCGATCGTTGATTCAGGCAATTTTGACTGGACAAAGTACGGTGACAAATTTCATGGTCTTACAACACCCGATGAGTCTTATCATGGTGTTACTTATACCGAAAAATTTGGCAAGAAGGCTTATATTACCAAAGCGACAGTCCAGCTTATGCGGGATTTGGGATCGATTCCTTCGCCAATGAACTCCTTTTTGCTCAATATCGGTCTCGAAACGTTGCATTTAAGGGTGCCAAGGCACTGCGAAAATGCCTTAAAAGTAGCGGCATGGCTCGAGCAGAATGAAAAGGTGGCATGGGTAAACTATCCGGGCTTAAAAGGAAATAAATACTATGGGCTGGCGCAGAAATATATGCCCAATGGCACTTGCGGCGTCATTTCTTTCGGCTTAAAGGGCGGTAGAGAGGTCAGTGTATCCTTTATGGACCATTTGAAGCTGGCTGCGATTGTGACGCATGTAGCAGATGCGAGGACATGTGTGCTCCATCCGGCAAGCCATACCCACAGGCAGATGAATGATGAACAGTTGATCGAAGCGGGCGTTCAGCCGGATTTGATCAGGTTTTCAGTGGGAATAGAAAATGCTGACGACATTATCGCGGATATTGAGCAGGCGCTTGCGCATATTTGAGTATGAATTGCTTATGAATAAAAAGAGTTGGCTGACAGGTTTGTTTATAATCCTACTGTCAAGTATCGCTGTTCTTGTGAGAATCTATTATGTAAATGCATTGATGACAGAAGTAAATATCAGTGAAAATATCTATAATGCAGCAAAGGTAAGCATTGACACAAATGGCTTAAAGTCTGCTTTTTCAGAGGGGATTCATATAAAGTCTTTCTACATCTGCAATCTGTATCTGGCATTTCTGATATTTGGAAATTTTACGGTTGCGGGTGTCTATCTGAATATTTTGTATCAGGTGCTGACGATTTTACTAGTGTACATGATGCTCAAGAATCTGACAAACAGGTTGATAGGTTTTGCGGGAGGTCTGATTCTTGCAATTTTTCCAATGTATATTGAAAGCCTTTCGGAAGTAACAGTATTCAATATGGAACTTTTGTTTGCTGCACTTGGATGTACGATGATTGTCTTGGCTGTCTGTTCGTTCTTCCGCGGACATGCAGAGAAGGCTGACAGCAACACCAAGCAGATGCCAAGTCCGCCGCTGCCAGATGCTGCGGAAGAGAGCGTGAGCATTTTGCCAGATACTTCCATGAAAGAAATCCACTATGATGATTTGGAGGAGAATAAAGTCCAGTATCTCGAAAATCCGCTGCCAGTCCCCAAACGCAGAGAACATAAAGAGATGGACTATGCGTTTGAACCGACTGGTAAAGATGACGATTATGATGTGAAAGATATGACTGGCAAAGATTATTTTGATATTGAATAAAAAAATCATAGAAGTGTACATACTAAAAAGGACTCCTGAAAATAGGAGCCTTTTTTATGCTCACGGGCACGGTTTCCCCTGCTCAATTAAGATAGAATAAAAGGGAGGTTACGGGATGGAACAGCAGAATGATGAATTAGAAAATAAAAAGTATAAGGATGAAAAAATCGAAAAAGAAAGCCAAGTAACATTAGACGAGAATAACAGCAATCACAAAATTCATCTGATTACTATTATAGGAGAGATTGAGGGGCATGAAAATGCAGGAAACCAGTCCAAAGTGACAAAGTATGAACTGCTTTTGCCGCAGCTTGCCTCGATCGAGGACAGTGATGAGATTGACGGTGTTCTGCTCTTGTTAAACACGATGGGAGGGGATGTTGAGGCAGGACTTGCGATTGCCGAGATGGTAGCATCACTCAGCAAGCCTACGGTTTCTTTGGTTTTAGGAGGCAGTCACAGCATTGGCGTACCAATTGCGGTAAGTACAGATTACTCCTTTATTGTTCCTACGGGGACGATGGTAGTACATCCAGTGCGAATGAATGGAATGGTGATTGGCGTACCTCAGACATTTAATTATTTCAGGGACGTACAGAACCGCATCACTGGTTTTGTGTGCACGCATTGCGGGATTTCAAAGGAGCGGTATGAGGAACTGATGATGGAGACGGAGGTGCTTACCAAAGATGTAGGAAGTGTTCTGGAAGGTGAGGAGGCAGTCAAAGAAGGAATTATTAACGAGATCGGCGGAATTTCGCAGGCAGTTGCAAAATTGCACGAGCTCATCAATCATGTTTCGAAAAAAAGTTCGAAAAAAATGAAATAAATTATGACAAGTATCAAAAAAAGTGCTATAATATTTTGTAAAACTCATTTAGGGGGAGAAGTATTATGGCATCTGCAACAGAAAATCGTGCATCAAGAAGCAGAACAAATACAAAAAAAAGTACATCCAGAAGCACTGCAAAGGGCTCAAGAAAAACAACATCCAAAGCAAGGGGAAGAAAGGCTGCGAGAAAAAGTGTTGATATTGCAGTAAAAAATGAGGTGATGCTGATCGTTATTTTTGCGGCTGCGATTTTTATATTTTTGTGTATTACAGGAATCATAAAGGGCGCGGCAGCTACAGGCATCAGCAACGCGATGTTTGGCATTTTCGGTCTGCTGGCATATCTCATACCTGTCTTTATTTTTGTGGGCTTTGCATTTGGCATTTCCAACAGGGGAAACACTGTCGCAGTCGTGAAAATGGTGAGCAGTGTAATCCTGTTCTTTCTGCTTGGCGTGTTGGCATACATGCTGATGAAGCAGGATGCGATGCTCAAAGGCGGCTCTTTGATTCAGGAGCTTTATGAAACATCGTCGGAGCACCGCGCCGGGGGCGGCGTGCTGTTTGGCAGCATTGCCCATGGCATGTATAAGCTGATGGGCTTTGGCGGAACGCTTTTTGTCGTAGTGGTACTTGGAATTATCTGCATTGTCTTTATCACGGAAAAAAGTTTTCTCTCAGGCGTTAAGAAGGGGAGCTCTTATTTGATTGAGACTGCCAAGGAGGACGCAGTAAGAATGAGAGAGTACAGACAAAGCCTGCGTGATGAGTATGAGGACTATGAGGACTATGAGGACTACGACGATTATGAGGCGGAGGAAGATGAGGACTATGAGACGCCAATACGCAAGGAAAAAGCGCATTCCAAACGTTCAAAACGGGTGAGAGAAGAGAAAAGCGAACTGCCCAAAGAAAATGTCAGGCGAATGGATAAGAGAGCGCGGGGCGTGGTGTCTAGCTCTGCGATTACGCTCAAGGCTGGAATGCCCCAAAATACAGGACGGCAGGATATTCATGAGATTGTTCTGCTGGACGAGGAGATGGGGGCCGCAGATGCTGGTTTATTTGAGGAGATTAAGGTTCAGCCATATCATGAGGCAATGTCTCCTGAAGGGGCAGATACTGTGTATACAGAGACAGAATATACAGATACAGCGGATATAGAAACACAATACCCAAATACAGAATATATGGAGCCAGCAGATGCGGACAGTGGATTTTCAGAGATGGAATACGCTGCGTACAGTGAAGAACTTTATGCCGAAGAAGTGGATGGGTTTACTGACAATACAGAGACTGACAGCGAAATGGCGGATTATTTTACTGATAATCCCGGCGTATCGGCAGAGCGTTCTTTTTGGGATGGATTTGACGCTGTAGAATATGATGCAGAGGCAATCAATAGTATGCCTGAGCCAGTGACAGAAGATACAGTATTGCCGCAGCCGGTCGCAGAGCAATCTATGACCGCAGAGGCACAAAGAACACCTGAGCAGCAAGAAGCAGTGAGCGAAGCAGGAATCCAACTGCCAATGACAGCGACTGAGCAGCAGGAGGAAGCACCCAAGCCATACCAGCTGCCGCCTTTAGATTTATTAAAAAAAGGCGATGGCAAAAAAGGCGATTCGGCGAATCAATTAAAGGAGACAGCGCTGCATTTACAGCAGACATTACAGACTTTTGGCGTTCGTGTCACAATCACAGATATCTCTCAGGGACCTTCTGTCACAAGATATGAAATGCAGCCAGAGCAGGGGGTAAAGGTCAGTAAAATCGTAGGGCTGACAGATGATATCAAGCTAAATCTGGCGGCGACAGATATACGAATCGAGGCACCCATTCCGGGAAAAGCGGCGGTGGGCATCGAGGTGCCAAACAAGGAAACCAGCGCTGTAGCACTGCGGGATTTACTGGAATCAGACACATTTCAGAATTTTTCATCCAATCTTGCCTTTGCGGTGGGAAAAGATATCGGCGGGCAGGTAGTGGTCACCGATATTGCAAAGATGCCGCATGTATTGATCGCTGGCGCAACAGGTTCTGGTAAATCAGTGTGCATCAATACGATTATTATGAGTATCCTGTACAAGGCAAATCCGGCGGATGTAAAGCTTATTATGATCGATCCCAAAGTGGTTGAGCTGAGTGTGTACAATGGGATTCCGCATTTGATGATTCCTGTAGTGACAGACCCAAAGAAAGCTTCAGCGGCACTAAACTGGGGCGTTACAGAGATGAATGACCGCTATAAAAAATTTGCGGATTTGAATGTGCGCGATCTAAAAGGATACAACAAAGCTGCGGAGATGGGAAAGACAAACCCAGACGGAGAACCCTTACATAAGCTGCCGCAGATTGTCATTATCGTGGACGAGCTTGCAGACTTGATGATGGTGGCGTCAGGGGAGGTAGAGGAGAGTATCTGCCGTCTGGCGCAGCTTGCGCGTGCCTGCGGAATCCATTTGGTAATCGCCACGCAAAGACCTTCCGTTGATGTCATTACAGGTCTGATCAAGGCGAACATGCCAAGCAGAATCGCGTTTAGCGTATCCAGCGGCGTGGATTCAAGGACGATTCTGGATATGAATGGTGCGGAAAAGCTCTTAGGAAAGGGTGACATGCTCTTCTATCCACAGGGATATACAAAACCCGCGCGCGTGCAGGGGGCGTTTGTGTCCGATTCAGAAGTGTCGGATGTCGTTGATTTTCTCAAAAATCAGATGCTTGGCAATGTTACATACAGCAATGATATTGAGGAGAAGATCAAGAGCATGCAGTCCTTAACAGGAGCTGCGGGCAGTGCAGGCTCAGGAGGCGGCAGCGAATTTGATACCTATTTTGCGGAGGCAGGAAAGTTTGTCATTGAGAAGGAGAAAGCGTCTATTGGTATGCTTCAGCGCGTGTTCAAGATTGGATTTAACCGCGCGGCGCGCATTGTAGACCAGCTTGAGGATGCCGGCGTGGTTGGTGCGGAGGAGGGAACAAAACCCCGCCGTATTCTGATGAGTATGGAACAGTTCCAAAATTATATAGAAGAACATTTATAATTTTATAGACAGTAGACTTGATAAATGGTATTCTATTAAAATAGGTAAATTGGTAATGGTACTTGAACTGGTACTGAAAAATGGAACTTTGGTTAGGAGGAACCCAATATTATGAAATCAGACATCGAGATCGCGCAGGAAGCTGAACTGTATCCGATTACAGAAGTGGCAAAAGCGCTTGATATGACAATAGATGACTTGGAATTATACGGAAAGTACAAAGCAAAGATATCCGAAGAATATCTAAAAAAGATAGAAAATAATAAAAATGGAAAACTAATTCTTGTAACGGCGATCAATCCGACACCGGCAGGAGAGGGAAAGACCACCACAAGCGTAGGTCTTGGTCAGGCATTTGGCAAGCTGGGAAAGCGGGCAGTCATCGCACTCAGAGAGCCTTCACTCGGGCCTTGTTTTGGCATTAAGGGCGGCGCTGCGGGCGGCGGAATGGCACAGGTTGTTCCTATGGAGGATTTAAACCTGCATTTTACAGGAGATTTCCATGCAGTGACCGCTGCAAACAATCTGTGTGCAGCATTGCTTGACAATCATATCCAGCAGGGAAATGAGCTGGGAATTGACACTCGGCAGATTGTGTGGAAAAGATGTCTGGACATGAATGACCGGGTGCTTAGAAATATCGTTGTTGGGATGGGAAACAAGATGGATGGCTTTGTCCGTGAAGATCATTTTGTCATTACCGTCGCGTCAGAGATTATGGCAGTGCTGTGCCTTGCCGAGGATATGGAGGATTTGAAAAAACGTCTTGACAGAATGGTTGTGGCGTACAATTACGCGGGAGAGCCTGTCTGTGCCGGGCAGCTTCACGCGACAGGGGCGATGGCGGCACTGTTAAAGGATGCGATCAAACCCAACCTGATTCAGACACTCGAGCATACGCCGGCAATCATTCATGGCGGTCCGTTTGCCAATATTGCACATGGCTGCAACAGTGTGCGGGCGACCAAAGCAGCGCTGAAAATGGCAGATTATGTTGTGACAGAAGCAGGTTTTGGCGCAGATCTGGGTGCGGAGAAATTTTTTGACATCAAATGCCGTCAGGCGGGACTTTCGCCGGATGCGGTTGTCTTGGTGGCGACGATACGGGCACTCAAATATAATGGCGGCGTGGCGAAGGGTGATTTGAATGCGGAGAATCTGGAGGCACTTGAAAAAGGCATCGTAAATCTGGAAAAGCATATTGAAAATATACACAAATACCATGTGCCTGTGGTGGTGACGCTGAATGCATTTATCTCTGATACACAGGCAGAAATTGATTTTGTGAAAAAATTCTGCGAGGAGAGAGACTGTGAGTTTGCACTCTCAGAAGTGTGGGAAAAGGGAGGAGAAGGCGGTATAGAACTTGCAAACGCGGTTCTGGATACGCTCGCAGCAAAAGAAAGCCATTTTGCGCCGCTCTATGAAGATGCGATGCCCATAGCAGAGAAAATCAAGTGTGTTGCAAAGGAGATTTACGGGGCGGCAGAGATTGTGTTTGCACCTGCTGCCTTAAAACAGATCGAGCGGTTAGAAGCACTTGGTTTTGGCACACTGCCAGTATGCATGGCAAAAACACAATACTCTCTCTCGGATGACCCGGCGTTATTGGGAAGACCGGAAGGGTTTCGTATGAATATCAGGGAAGTGTATGTGTCGGCAGGTGCTTGCTTTGTCGTAGTGCTGACGGGCGCGATTATGACGATGCCCGGACTTCCCAAGAATCCGGCAGCCTATAATATTGATGTTACGGATCAAGGTGTGATAACGGGATTATTTTAAGGAAGGTCTGTAAAGCATGAAGTGTCCAAATTGTGGAACGGAGTTGGAAGAGGAGAAACTGCTTTGCGAAAACTGCGGCTATGAGGTTAGAGTCGTCCCGGAATTCGATATAGAGCTTGAAGATACCTTAAAAGAATCCATCAGTGTTATGATGGAGGATATGGCTGAGGAGGAGCTTCAAAATGTCCAAGACAACTTTGAAGAGGATATCAAGGAATCCAGACCTGTCCGGTCGCATACAAAGAATAAAATAATGATCGCACTGGCAGTTCTTTTGGCTGTGTCAGGCATCGCTGCACTGTCGGTTCATCTGGTAAATGATTACAGGTACAATTCTTTTGAATACCAGTATCAGCAGGCGGTTGAGCATGCGGCACACAATGAATATTCTGAGGCGGTAAGCTACCTTGAGCGTGCGCTTGCCATTCATTCAGAAGACTTAGATGTGAAATTTTTATTGGCAAAATATTACGAAAGGAATGGACAACAGCAGGGTACTATCGCTCTCTTGACAGAGATTCTCGATGCTGACAGCACTTATGCCAAGCGGGATGAAGTCTATGACATGCTGTTAGAGATCTTTGAAGCACAAGAAGATTATGAGAAGATTGGTATAATTCTAAGGCATTGCGATATCCCGCGGATTTTGTCAAAATACAATAAATATGCTGCGCTAAAGCCGGTCTTTAACAAACAGGGCGGTGTATATGACGAACTGATTTCCATTTCATTAAAAGGAAATACAACAGGATTTGTATACTATACGCTCGACGGCACAGCGCCGTCAGAAAATTCAAACGTATATGAGACACCGATCTTACTTGAGTCAGGAGAATATACTATAAAGGCAATGTTTGTGAATATGTATGGCATTGCGAGTGAGGTTGAAACCCAGCATTTTTATATTAGTTTATCTGCGCCGGACAGTCCTGTAATCAATCCAGACAGCGGTACCTATGCGCAGCCATTCTTGATTGAGGCGTATCATGACTACAGCACAAAAGTTTATTATACGACAGACGGCTCTATTCCAGATCAAAATAGTAAACGGTATACAGATCCGATTGAAATGCCTTACGGCATCAGCAATTTTTCATTTATTGCGATAGATGAATCAGGACTTGGCAGTGAGGTGGTCAACAGGACATATCACTTGGAAATCCATACAAATTTTGACCCGGACCTTGCGATGCAGGTGTTGAGGAACAATCTGTGGGCCAGTGGGAAACTTTTGAATGTGGAGGGCAATGTGCCCAATAAATTAGGCATTAACCAGTATAAGGTTCGAACGCTGTATAAGGCAAATGACACGATCTATTACATTGTCTATGAAGAATATCTGGATACGATGGGGAATGTGCATGATACCAACAATATCTATGCAATCGACGCAAACACGGCTGATTTATTTAAAGCTTATAAAGTAAATGAAGGCAGTTATACATTGCAGCCCTTTGCAGAATCATAAAAAATGTTGAAATTAAGTCGTATTTCGTATAAAATAGTAGCTATGTATCAAAAGGAATGAAGAAAGGTATGGTGAAGCATCGAATGTATAAGATTTTAGAGGCTAAAGAACTCACTACCAATATTTATCTAATGGTAGTGGAAGCACCGCGCGTGGCAAAGAATTGCCAGCCGGGACAGTTTGTAATCGTAAGAATGGATAAAGACGGGGAGCGGATTCCGCTCACGATCTGCGATTATGATAGAGAGAAGGGAACGATCACCATTGTGTTTCAGACAGTGGGCGCTGAGACTGCTAGAATGCAGGCATTAAAGGCGGGGGATTCCTTCCATGATTTTGTAGGTCCCCTAGGCTGTCCATCTGAGATGGTCAGTGAGAACCAAGAGGAGCTTGCGAAGAAGAAAATTCTCTTTGTGGCGGGCGGCGTCGGTACAGCGCCAGTTTATCCACAGGTAAAATGGCTACATAATAAAGGCATTGCGGCAGATGTCATTGTCGGTGCAAAGAACCATGACCTGCTGATTCTTGAAAAAGAGATGGAGGCAGTGGCTGGCAATCTGTATGTCACCACAGACGACGGCTCGTATGGGCGCAAAGGGATGGTCACACAGACGATTCAGGACCTTGTGGATGAGGGCAAGCAGTATGATTTGTGCATTGCCATTGGTCCTATGATTATGATGAAATTTGTATGTAAACTGACCAAAGATCTTGGAATCCCCACGATCGTCAGCTTGAATCCGATCATGGTAGATGGCACAGGCATGTGCGGCGCCTGCCGTGTCACAGTCGGTGACAAAGTGAAGTTTGCATGTGTGGATGGTCCCGAGTTTGACGGGCATCTGGTGAATTTTGATGAGGCGATGAAACGACAGCAGATCTATAAGACAGCAGAGGGACGTGCGATGTTGAGATTGCAGGAAGGCGATACCCATCACGGCGGATGCGGTCAGTGCGGAGGTGAAAAATAATGGACGTATTAACAAAAGTACCAGTACGTGAGCAGGAGGCGGCAGCCAGAGCGAAGAATTTTGACGAGGTCTGCCTTGGATATAATAAAGAAGAAGCGATGGAGGAAGCGGCACGCTGTATTAACTGCAAGAATGCGCAGTGTGTCAAGGGATGTCCGGTAGCGATTGACATTCCAGCATTTATCGAGCAGGTGAAGCTTGGTAATATCGAGGCGGCTTACCAGATTATCAGCCAGTCATCGGCGCTCCCCGCTGTGTGCGGCCGTGTTTGTCCGCAGGAAAGCCAGTGTGAGGGAAAATGTATCCGGGGCATCAAGGGAGATCCGATCTCTATCGGTAAATTAGAGCGTTTTGTGGCAGACTGGGCGCGGGAGAACAATATCAAGCCGGAGCCGGCAAAGGAAAAGAATGGGAAAAAGGTCGCAGTGATTGGCTCTGGCCCGGCGGGTCTTACCTGTGCAGGCGACCTTGCTAGGCTTGGGTATGATGTCACGATCTTTGAGGCGCTTCACGAGGCTGGCGGTGTGCTGGTCTATGGTATTCCAGAGTTCAGACTGCCGAAGGAGGAAGTTGTAGCAAAAGAGATCGCAAATGTAGAATCTTTGGGCGTTAAGATTGAGAAAAATGTCATTATTGGCAAGTCGATCACCATAGATGAGCTGATTGAGGAAGAGGGATTTGAGGCAGTATTTATCGGTTCTGGCGCTGGACTGCCAAAGTTTATGGGCATTCCGGGAGAAAATGCGAACGGTGTATTCTCCGCAAACGAATATCTGACGAGAAGCAATCTGATGAAGGCGTTCAATGAGGATTCAAATACCCCGATTATGCGCGGTAAAAAGGTCGCTGTCGTGGGCGGCGGCAATGTTGCTATGGATGCAGCCAGAACGGCGCTCCGTCTGGGTGCGGAGGTACATATCGTCTACAGGCGCAGTGAGGAGGAGCTTCCCGCGAGAGTGGAGGAAGTGCATCATGCAAAGGAAGAGGGTATTATCTTTGACTTGCTCACCAACCCCACAGAGATTTTGGAGGACGAAAACAACTGGGTAAGAGGCATGAAATGTATTAGAATGGAGCTTGGCGAGCCGGATGCATCAGGCAGACGCAGACCAGTTGAGATTCCAGACAGTGAATTTGAGATGGAGCTTGACACGGTGATCATGTCGCTTGGCACTTCGCCAAATCCGCTGATCTCTTCGACGACAGAGGGATTGGAGACAAATAAATGGAAGTGTATCGTGGCGGACGAAGAGTTTGGCAGGACATCAAAGGAAGGCGTGTTTGCCGGCGGTGATGCAGTGACTGGCGCAGCGACAGTAATTCTGGCGATGGGCGCAGGAAAGGCAGCTGCGAAGGGGATTCACAATTATCTATCCTCACAGACAGCCAAATAAAACATGAAGTAATCTATGTAATTCAGGATGCATAGATTAAAAATAATGTAAAAATAACCTGCGCGAAAATGTGCAGGTTATTTTAGAATCGTGAAGCGGATAATTTTTTGAGACGGCACCTGAATGTATACAATGATAAGCCGACTGCATTGGGGGATATGACAATGGATATGAGTGCTTCTAAAGTAAAAGATATCATTGGAGATTGTCCGAGATTTTGTTCTCCTGATTGTGAACCATATGGATATTACATTGTTTCAGAAGAAAATAAAAGGATTCGGGATACAAGTATTCAAAAATATTGGGAAAAGCTAAAGTATATGTCTGAGCATGCAGATCTTTTGATACAGCAGGCTTTTCAGCCAGAATTTTATGAGTTTTTTGGTGTCAGCCAGAATATGATTGCATCTTCTGAAGAAATGTGCCACCAATTAATTATTGACAGCTTTGTTTTATATACAAAGGATGATTCGATAGGGTGTTACTTGTCAAATTCACAGTTTATGTTCGGGCATTTTATTGATTGTTTGTGGCGTGATGACTGGGATTTGATCTATTCCAGTATTTGTTGAGGAAAAATTGATAGAAACAGGAGGTTTGGCGCATGTCAGACAGAAATGATGATGTAAAGGTTTATCAGGATAAGAAGGCTAAAGCGGAGGATTACAAAAGTTCTGCCTATACGCTTTTGATGGTGGGGGTGCTTGGGATTGCAGCATTTATCCTGATGGAAGCAGGGGTGCTTCCGTTCCGGCTTGCAGGTTCGGGAAAATATATTACTTACGGTGTGATGGGAACGATGTTTGTCATTTTTATCGTGATGGGTATTTTATCATTAAAATCATCAAAAAGGTTCACACAGGAAGCGGCTGTGGAGGAAGATTTGACGGGTAAGATTAAGGCATGGGCAAAGGAACAGATCACCGCAGAATCCATCAAAGAGCGCGTATGGTTTGAGGACGGAACACCAGATGAAATGAAATATTTTAAATACTTTGAGGGAATCAAGTCGGCTGTAACACAGGAGTTTGGCAGCCTGAATGCGTCCTATCTCGACGCATTGTGTGAGGAGCTGTATGCTGAGATTTTTGAGAAGAGCTGATTGGGGCGAAGAGTAGAATACAATGAATATCACATTTGTTACAGTAGGGAAAATAAAAGAGAAATATTTCCGGGATGCGGTTGCGGAGTATCAAAAAAGGCTTTCAAAATATTGTAAGCTGGAAATTGTAGAGGTGGCGGACGAAAAGACACCGGACAGGGCATCAGAGACAGAGGAGGCGCAGATCAAGCAGAAGGAGGCAGCCC
>ERZ808040.880-NODE-880-length-22962-cov-4.911339_pt1 | contig 22962 bp, 17 predicted proteins | sample MGYA00380191_ERZ808040 | MGnify/ENA primary metagenome ERZ808040 (study PRJEB31490, sample SAMN06133395) | mouse gut metagenome | isolation source: J6 | host: mice | place: China: Chengdu | collected 2015-05 ...
CTGCACTTATTCTTATTTGTCGTTCGCTGCCGCAACGCCCGGAAGTTCCTTTCCTTCAAGGAACTCAAGGGATGCACCGCCGCCGGTCGAGATATGGGTCATCTTGTCGCCGAAACCGAGCTGGTTGACTGCCGCCGCCGAATCTCCGCCGCCAATAATCGTGGTCGCTTCGATCTGTGCCAATGCTTCTGCCACCGCAATGGTACCCTTCGCGAAGTTGGACATCTCAAATACGCCCATCGGGCCGTTCCATACGACCGTCTTTGCGCTCTTGATCGCATCCGCGTAAAGTTTGCAGGTCTCCTCGCCGATATCAAGCCCTTCCTCGTCCGCGGCAATACCGCCAAGACCTACGGTATGGAACGGTACATCGTTCGAGAACTCCTTTGCCACTACGGTATCCACCGGGGTAAGGAGCTTAACGCCCTTTGTCTTGGCCTTCTCGATCATTTCCTTCGCGTAGTCGATATAGTCCTCTTCAAGCAATGACTTGCCGACCTCATAGCCCATCGCTTTCATGAACGTATAAGCCATGCCGCCGCCAATAATTAGGACATCCACCTTGTCAAGCAGGTTGTTGATGACGGAAATCTTCGAGGAAACCTTCGAGCCGCCAAGGATTGCCACAAACGGACGAACCGGGTTGTTGACCGCATTTCCGAGGAAATCAATCTCCTTCTGCATCAGGTAACCAACCACCGCCGTATCCACATACTGGGTCACGCCCACATTCGAGCAGTGTGCCCTGTGCGCGGTGCCGAACGCGTCGTTTACAAATACATCACAGATGGAAGCAAGCTCCTTGGAGAACGCCTCGCCGTTCTTCGTCTCCTCCGCGCGGTAACGGGTATTCTCAAGCAAAACAACATCGCCGTCGTTCATCGCTGCAACCGCGGCTTTCGCGTTCTCACCGACAACTGCCGCATCCGCCGCGAATTTTACCGGCTGGCCGAGAAGCTTTTCAAGCGCTACGGCTACCGGTGCCAGCGAAAGTTCCGGCTTCGGCTCACCCTTCGGCTTGCCCAGATGGGAACAGAGGATCACCTTGCCGCCGTCCGCGATCAGTTTCTTGATCGTCGGCAGGGCTGCTACCAGACGGGTATCGTCCGTGATCTGGCCATCCTGTAACGGCACGTTAAAATCGCAGCGCACCAGCACCCTCTTGCTTTTTACATTGATATCATCAACCGATTTCTTGTTTAACATGATTTCCTCACATTCTGCCGTATCATAACGGCGATATTTTAATGAATTTAGGCAGGAAAAAGCCACACGCATGAAAAAAGGGATCCGGCCCATACAGACCGGACCCCACACTGAGTCTTTCTATCAAAGCTTCCTACAAAGCATGGCCACCGCTGTGACCGCTTCCTGCAAGACCCCGGAAAACACCGTGCCGATTATGCCAGCTCAGCGAAATACTTGATCGTGCGAACCATCTGGCTCGTGTAGGAGTTCTCATTATCATACCAGGAAACAACCTGTACCTGGGTGTTGCCGTCCTCCATCGGAGCGCACATCGTCTGTGTCGCATCGAAAAGGGAACCGAAACGCATACCGATGACATCGCTCGATACGATCTCGTCAGTGTTGTAGCCGAACGACTCGGTCGCTGCTGCCTTCATCGCTGCATTTACCTCATCCTTCGTCACCTTGCCCTTGACAACGGCTACAAGGATCGTGGTGGAACCGGTCGGAACCGGAACTCTCTGTGCAGAACCGATGAGCTTGCCGTTCAATTCCGGAATAACAAGGCCGATCGCCTTTGCAGCACCGGTGGAGTTCGGAACGATGTTCTGAGCGCCTGCGCGGCTTCTTCTCTTATCGCCCTTCCTCTGCGGACCGTCAAGGATCATCTGGTCACCGGTGTAAGCGTGTACCGTCGTCATGATACCGGACTGGATCGGTGCAAAATCATTCAGGGCCTTTGCCATCGGAGCAAGGCAGTTTGTCGTGCAGGAAGCAGCGGAGATGATCGTGTCTTCCTTCTTCAACGTATCATGGTTTACATTGTAAACGATGGTCGGAAGGTCATTGCCTGCCGGGGCAGAAATAACAACTTTCTTCGCACCTGCAGTGATATGTGCCTGAGCTTTATCCTTGGATGTGTAGAAGCCCGTGCACTCAAGAACTACATCAACATCAAGCTCACCCCACGGAAGCTCCGCAGCGTTTGCCTTTGCGTAGATCGTGATCTTCTTTCCGTTTACCGTGATGGAATCCTCACCGAACGATACGCTGTCCGCATACTTATATTTGCCCTGTGCGGTATCATACTTCAACAGGTGCGCAAGCATCTCCGGGCTTGTCAGGTCGTTGATCGCAACGACTTCATACCCTTCTGCGTCAAACATCTGCCGGAATGCGAGACGGCCGATACGTCCAAAACCATTGATTGCTACTTTTACTGCCATGATTCAATTCCTCCTAAATATTTTTAATTGTCTGCCAAAAGGCAGCTATCATCTTCGGATTGCCAGGATTTTGCCGGACGGCTTAAACCCATGCGGCACAACCCTAACCCTGCTTCTTATTCTACCCAACTTTCCCATAAAATTCAAGTAGAAATTTTCTTTTTTAGAAAGAATTTACTGATTCACCGTTTTTTCTCTGAATAATCCACAAAACTGATGTCAAGGTCAACCGCCCCCGAAATGCCCGGCACCTGTCCCGAATCGGAATATTGCAGCATCTGGTACTTATACGGGAACGTGAATGTCGTGCCGTAATACGCGTACCATTTGTCGTACTGTGTCAGGCGCTCTAAGTCAATCCCAAGGATCATCCACCTCGTGTTCGCGTACACCATCGGCTCATAGCCCGCCGCTGCGATCGTCTCACAGAAAGCGATGCAGATATCCGTGCGCAGGTCACGCGCAATGCCGTTTGCGCGCGCATTGTAGGTCGTCACAACTTCCGTATCAAAAATAACCGGATATGTAATGTCATAATCCTTAATATGTTCCAGTACCATATTCGCTTCTTCAATCGCTTCCTCAACCGTGACCGCCTGCGAGAAGAAGTAAACCCCGGCATCTACCCCCGCCTCGTTCGCCCCTTTGATATTTGCCTCGTAAAACGGGTCAAGCTCCAGCGTCCCCTCGTTCATACCGCGGTAGCCGAGCCGGATGATCGCGTAGTCCACGCCCGCATCTTTTACAAGCTTCCAGTTGATATTGCCCTGATATTTGGAAACATCAATACCCGTGCGCGAAATTTTCCTCCCGCTCTCGTCAAAATACTCAAAAAACCCGCTCTCGTTCTGGATCAGCCGGCTCATGTCATAGTCTACCCGGGCCACCTCGTCAGAGAGGGCAATATAGTATCTCTGTTTGTTTTTCCCGCTGATCGTAATATGTTCGGTCATGCGGTTCTCGCGCGGCACGATGATGCCCGTGCTGCCGGCATCCTCCTGGTACGGGGTCACATAAGCGCCGAACTTTACATTTTTCAGCACGATCTCGCGGTCCACGGCGGCAATCTCCCCGGCAATCTCCCCGAGATACTCACCCTGCGGCGTGTACACGACCGCCGAAAAACTCATTTTTTCCTCTGAAAGCTCCAATGTGAAATACCGGTCAAACAAAAGCGGATTCTCCCCGCTGTAAACCGCGTTCGTGTAGGTTGCCTGCGATATCTCATATTGATAAGGGGCAGCGCCGACCGTCATGGTCATATACATCCCCGAGCGCCCGTCCTGCTGCGGGTTTCCTTCGGAATACCCAAGTTCAAAGGATTCCAGAAGTGCCGTCTTTAAATCCAGTTCGCTGTATTCCCACAGCCGCTGTGCGTCGAGCACGCAGATGCGCTCCGGGATATTATCATCCGGTTTTGTATACTTTGTAAAGATGATCTGGTTTCCCTCCGCCCCCGCGTATGCCCCATACTTTGGTGCCAAAAGCTCCAGATTCCCGGAAAAGTCATAGTCCCACGGATACACCAAAAGCCGTCCCTCGCTCTCAAGGCGCAGCTTCGTCCCTTCCTCCCCCTCCGGGTACTCGTTCCAATAGACAATGCGCAGCTCCCGGTAGGAAAAGCAAAGTGCCTCCCGCCCCTCAACCGTCTCCACCGAAGCGGTGAACGGCGCAATATTATTCTGGGACAATGCCGCCACGCGCTCCTTTAAGTCCGATATGAGGACATGGGTTTGCGGCGTTTTGTCCTTCTCGTCATCATCCGATGCCGCCGGTGTCGGCGTGGCATCCCCGCTCGATGCCGGGACATTTTGCCCCTGCTTTATCTGATGGTAAACAAAAAACACCGTCCCTGTCACGAGCAGGCAGACCAGTTCAACCGCCGCCACCGTGCGCCAGACATTTTTCTGCTTTCTTTTCCCGTACTCCTCCAAGCGCTTGCGCATGCTCTTTAATTCCCCGTCCGCCGCGGAGATATCACCCTTTATGAATTTCAGTTTCTCCCGCACGGAGCGGACTTCCTCGGCAATCTGCTCCACACGCACCTTTTGCTGCGGGGCATCCTCAAGATCCGGAAGAATCTCCGCCATCCCCTCTACCCTACGGTCAATCTCCTCATAACTCTGGTTATATTTCGAATACTGCTCCGCTGTCTCGTTCAGATGCTGAATCTCCCGCAGCACATCGAGCGCCTGCGATTTCGAATCCTCTTTTTTCTGATTTTTCCGATTCTTGTCCTGCACTTTCTCCTCCTATTATAAATCCCGCATAATCCCTCCCGGCACTGCCACCTTCGGAAGAAGTCCCGTCCGCCCTGCTCCCGGTACTTCTTCTGCACTGTCCGGGCTTATGCTGCCGCGTCGACCTGTTTCTACACAAAATATCATACCAGAAAAACTTTATAAATTCAATCGCGAAAAGCTTAAATTTGTATTACAATATTTTCAAAAAAATCTTAGATTTTTTTCTTGACATTTCGATGATGTTGGTGTAATATAATAAATGCATTCGCAAGGATGCACATATTGTTTGCACGAGTGGCTCAGTGGTGGAGTATCGCCTTGCCAAGGCGAGGGTCGCGGGTTCGAATCCCGTCTCGTGCTTCTTTTTTATGCCCGTGGGATGCCCGCAGACACAGCGATGGAGCGTGTCTGCGGGTTTTTCCATTTTTCCTCCTGCCAAACTCCATTTCGACCCGCCATCACGCCATCTTCTTTCCACCGCGGTGCAAATCTCCCTCCCCTTGCCTCACCTGCATCCAAAACACATCCGTAAGCTTTTCAAACATCCAGGACTCCATGATATCCGCGATTTCCTGCGTACTCCGCGTCCTGGCCGTAAGGACGGGATTTTCCCAATCGTCATCCAAGATTGCCGAAAGATCATAATGCCCGACCACATCGCCCTCCGGAATCCAGCCTAAATCAATGGCAAGTGTGTGGGTTTTCGTCTGCCGGTTCTTTTTGTACGTGTATTCTGTCACGATGCGCGTCATATCCTGTACAAATGTAAACAACCACCGGGCATCGTCCGGCGCGGTGTGATCCGGTTCCACATCCTCCAGTTTATTCCAGACTATCTTCCAATTCGGCGCAAGCCGGAACGGCTTCAAACTCTTCCACCATATTTTATCTTCCAACCAACCATACCCCCATATCTTAACAAAACCTACATTTTCCCTCCGACTCCCGCCCCGGAATTGAACCCAAATATCATACAATATACAAAATCTGCAAGAAACGCCGCACACAATATCACGGATATGATAATCTGCGATCGCCGGGAAAACCGCTCCACATAATTGCGGATCGCCGGGCCGACCAGATAGATCGCCGCCATACCACCGATGCCAAACGCGAGCAGCCCGGACAGGCAGATTCTCCCATTGATATTCATAAACTCGGATTTGTAATCCCAATAAGAAGAATCAAACATAAAGTCAAGGATAAAGCTGGTAATATACTCTAAAACAGCGCACAGGGCAACTCCCGAAACAAACACCTTCCCTTTATTCCTTTTAAAGCGGTTCAGCAAAAATACCATGATCACGCCGCCAAAACCGTAAATCGGTATCCAGGGTCCGTACATCGTCCCCCGGTTGACAAGCTCGTGGTCGCGGATAATGTGCTGTCCACACTCCCACAGCCAACCGATCAAGCAGAAAACAAAAAACATGAAAATGAAATCCGTCACACTGTAATCGCAGAATTTTCCTGCACGCTGCGGGCGGCCGAGCGAAAGATCGGCCAGTACATAGTCCGGCGCACCCGCATTTTCCCTGTCCGCCAACTCCGTGTAAGCACAGCCCGAAAAAGCAGGCTCTGCCAACAGCGTACGATCCCCTCCAAAAAGGGCGCGCGCGGCAAAATACATTTCCACATCCAGCTGCATGGAAAGGGGAACCGCAAAGCACAGCCCGGCAAACGGAACCAGCTCCAGCAGCCACATGTACCAGTAGGAAAGCTGTGTGAGGAACATCTTCCATTTGAAACCTCTTGTCATGGAGCACGAGAGACGTTTTGCCTCCCTCCACGAAACCGCCGGGTTTTCCGCAAGGATATACGGAATGAAATAATACTGGTAACGCTTGTACGGCCCGCCCACGACCGTAAGTGACCACAAAGAAATTGTCAGGTGATAGCAGAACATTACTTTCACCAAATTCCACAAAGTTTTCATGTGAAACGGAGCAAACAGCCTCCGGAAAGACACTTCCCGCCCGAAACGGTTCTCCATAACGTACCGGTTTCTGCCGATAATGGCGACATTTTTCAGGAAAAAGCCAACGGCAGCCGTCACACCGGCCGCAATCAGCATATTTGCGATGACCTCCCCCGGATTCCTCTGAAAATATGCAATATTCGCCGCAAACAGCCAGATGACCCAAGTCACACTTTCCGAAAGGATGTCAATCACCGCCAGCGCGAGATCCGATGTAATAAACGGAATATTTTTTACAAGCGGGGTTTCTACAATATACTCTTTCAATATGGCAATATTGTCCGGCAGGAACGTATCATTCGCCCAAATGTATTTGTCTATGGCATCTATAAAGCCTGTCTGTGAGGAATGGGCTATCCCGATAAAAGAGAACAAAAACCCCACCGCGGCCAGCATGAGCCACGCCCTCCCACCTTTGTGGAACGCGGTATCCCAGCTGTTCTTCCTGATCTTCTTATAATCCCACTGCATATTATCCTCTCATTCTTCCGCGCATGCGGTATCCTGGCCAAAAACATAGATCCTGACTTTTGATCTTAACCTTTTAATATCCCCCAATACTCCGATTTCCCGATCTCTCCCGCGCATTCCGCGACAAAACAGTCCATCTCCTGTTTTGTTAAGTACAGGTATTCCCGGTCAAGCCCCTCCCTGCCTTTGCGGTAAAAGCCGCAGATATATTCCCGCCGTACATCAAACGCGTCCGCCGCAAAGAAATCAAGGAACTCATTCCGAAACCCCGCTGTTTTCTCATACAGGCAAAATGCCCGGAAATCCGGATGTTGCCACAAAAACAGAAAATCCAGGTCATACCAGTCCTTCTTTAACGTCCAGATCCACTCGTTCCGGTTCCGCTCGTAAAGCGCACGGAATTTCTCCTTGGACGGGCGCACGATCTTGTCCACCCAAAAAATATCCGTGAGCAGGTGGGTCAGGTAGCCGAGATAAAATGATTTTTGTGCCCCCGAATATTTTTTGCACTGCTCCGCTCCCAGATATGCCCCCGTATATTCCCCGATATGGATATCCTTCAAGCCGTCCGCCGCTGTCGTCTTAAAATGCGAAATATCACCGCTAGGCGTAAATTCCGACCAATCTGCGTTCGGTACGCCGGAATCCGGCGCGATATTGCCAAAAACAAACTCCACCGGGGAAAGCCCTTTTACGTTATCAAGTAACGCATCCGCAATGCGGAAATGTACCATCCATGATGCCATCGCCCCAACCTCCTGTTTAAAGTCCCATATGTGCCCTGCCCGAGCGCCCACGCCGTGAAACGGCTTTTCTCCTCACCGATCAGAAAAACCCTTCCGGCACCGCTCCCCTCCTTGACACCCGTCAAACCGCTGTGTTATAGTAAGTCTATCATATATCACAAAAAAAGAAAACCCAAATTTCGACGCAAAAGGAGAAAAGCTATGCCAATAAAATTCCATCTGCCGGGACTGCGCAACAATTTCCCGCTCAATATGCTGATGCTGAAAATGTTCGATGCCTTCCCAAAATATTTCCGTGAGGACATCCGGATCGTGTCTTTCTTCGGGGAATTCCCAACCTGCCTGTGGAACGGCGGGCGCTACGACAGGGACGACCAGTGCGATGCCGGCTATGTGCAGCAGGTCATAAAAGCAGTCAACGCCGCCGGGGTTGCCATCCGCTACACTTTCACCAACCCAGCCCTCACCGAAAAAGACCTCTCGGATCCATACTGCAATTTCTGCATGAAGGCAGGCGACAACGGCAAAAACGAAGTGCTCGTCGTCTCCCCTATCCTGGAGGAATACATACGCAAAAATTATAAGAGTTACACCATCAACAGCTCCACCTGCAAGGAAATCCGCAGTGTCGCGGCGTTAAATGACGAGCTGGCGAAAGACTACGGCCTTGTCGTACTCGACTATAACTTAAACAACCGCTTCAAGGAGCTTGAAGGTATCACAGACAAAGCACGCTGTGAGGTGCTTGTCAATTCCTGCTGCGTCCCGGACTGCCCGCGCCGCGGGGAACATTACCGTTTTATCGACACGCAGGAGCGTGCCGCGCTTGCCAACCGCTCCCTTCCCGCCGGGAAACAAAAACCGGTTCCTGTTTGGAACTGTGCGTACGGCGAACAGAATTCCCTCTCAAAATACAAAAATTATCCGACCCATGTCTCCCCGGACGCAATCTGGGAAAAATATGTGCCGATGGGTTTCGAGAATTTTAAGCTGGAGGGGCGCACGGCAAATCTATTTTTGCTTGTCGACACCTACTGCTACTATTTCGCCAAGCCGGAATACCACGATGAGGCAAGGCTTTTGCTCCTCGCAAACCTGGAGGCCAACAAGATCATCACGGTAAACAAGCCGCGGAAAGGCGTATGGCCGTAAAAGGAAACCTCACTCCCTCCCGCTTAATAAATTTCCGGCACAAAACAGGAAAAAGGTTGAAAATTTTTTTCAAAACAGCTATAATTGGAATGGCGTGGCATATCGCGTATTTTTACGCCGAATGAATATGTAAATGTTGACAAAGGAGTGACAAAACCATGCGCTTAATCACACGTTCTGATTTCGACGGCCTTGCATGCGGTGCGCTTTTGAAGGAGGCCGGCATTATTGATTCCTGGAAATTTGCCCATCCAAAGGATTTACAGGATGGACTTGTCGAGGTGAATGAAAACGACTGTCTTGCGAACGTTCCGTTTGTTGAAGGATGCGGCCTCTGGTTCGACCACCATTCAAGCGAGCACGAGAGACTTCAATTAGAGGGGAAATACAAGGGCGAGAGCCGTATCACCCCTTCCTGCGCGCGCATCATCTACGAGTATTACGGCGGCAGGGAGCGCTTTCCGCAGTTCGATGACATGATGGAGGCGGTCGATAAGGTGGACTCCGGCAACCTGACAATCGAGGAAGTCCAGAACCCGAAGGGGTGGATCCTTGTCGGCTTCCTGATGGACCCGCGCACCGGGCTCGGACGCTGGAGGCAGTTTACGATCTCCAATTACCAGCTGATGGAAAAACTGATCGACGCATGCCGCACAATGACGACCGAAGAGATTTTGGCACTCCCGGACGTGAGGGAACGCATCGAAGTCTATTTCGAGCAGACCGCGAAGTTTAAGGAAATGGTCCAGAAATACACGACCGTGAACGGCAACCTCATCGTGTCCGACCTGCGCGGCGTTGACCCGATCTATTCCGGCAACCGCTTCATGATCTACAGCATGTACCCGGAACAAAATATTTCCGCGTGGATCGTCAGCGGACGCGGCGGACAGGGCTGCAGCGCGGCGGTCGGTTACAGCATCTTAAATAAATCAGCGACACTCGATGTCGGCGCGCTGATGTTAAAATACGGCGGCGGCGGACACAAAAAAGTCGGCACCTGCCAATTCTCCAACGAGAATATGGACACGGAGCTGCCGAAAATGCTCGCAGAACTGACGACGATGAGCAACTCCTAAAACGGCGGCAAGCAGGACATACGGGCAGCGGTGCCCACATTATCAGGAACATACAAAAGACTGCCACAAAATCCGGCGGCAACCATAACAATCGCCAGAACCGGATTTTTGCGGCAGTCTTTTTGCATGTTCCGTGCCGATTGCCTCCACCCATTTTCCGTCTCCCCACAAGACAATTTTAAACATCACGCAGATATTTCCGGAAGAACTCCAGAAAACCGTCCTCCACCGCCACCTGGTCAAGCTCCCCCTCTGCGAGGTCATAGTAATATTTCCCTGTGCGGATATCGACGGAAAGGCTGTCAAGCGGGAATCCCTTCTTGCGCTTTTCATGCGGCACCGCCGTGATCAAAAAAGGCTCGCTTGCCATGCTCTCCTCCATCGCCTCATAAACATGCCCCCCGTCCGTCACAAGGCAGACCGCGTTGCGGTAACGTGCCGTCAGGTCGCCATATTTTCGCGCCAGCGCCGAATAGTGCGCAAGCATCTCCTCATCCGAGAGATATTTACCGCCAACCGTCCGTACATGCACTCCCGGCTGTTCGCATTCTGCAACACCGTCAAGATACAGCCCGGAATCACAGGAAAACACCGGAATCCCGAACGCACGGTAATAGCCAAGAGCCTTTTTCCTCGCATTTTCGAGCGGTGTATTCCCATCCTCGACGATCTCAGGCAGTCCCCCCGAAAGATCCTTCAAACCGATCAATTCTACTTTCAGCACCGAAAGCCTGCGTGCCATCGCCTCAAGCTTCGCCGGATTTCCCGTCCCATACAACAGTTTCATATCTAGCCCCCCTCCTTTCCACGCTTTTCTCCGCCGCCACCCAAAGGGCGTACCATCATGACCAAAAAACTGCCGCGGCTTCCCCCGCGGCAGTTCCCATACGCTCATCGCATCATATCTCATCGGATGGATATTTACTCATCAAGCAGAGTATCCTTGATCTCCCCCATCTGTCCGGCAAGCCCTTCCAAAGCATCCCGGACATCCTCCACACGGTTTGACATGGCGGCCTCCACCTCGTCGACGACACGGTCCACAATCTCGTCCACATCATCCTCACCGGCAATTGCATCCTCCAGCGCGCCGCGCAGTCTGTTGATGAAATCCCCCGAATGCAAGCTCTGGATTTCCTCACATGCTTTGGTCACCTCATCCATCTTCTTCCAGATCTGCTCAAGCTGTATCTGGCTTTCACCGGCTGCCTGCACCGGCACGCCCGCCGTGACCCGGAAGACCCCTGCGGACGTTACCCGGATTCCGTGCTTTGCCGCATCCTCCATCTTGATCCCGTGCTTTTTCATCATCTGTTCCGTACTGTACCAACAGTTGTTCTTCGGAAAACCGCCCGCAAAAATCAAATTGTGGCGCTGCGGGCGCACCTCCTCAAACGGATCCGGGGTATCCGACAAATGCGCGTACGCCGAAGGATCCGCCGCTGCCATCACGGTCGTGTACGCCCTCTGTGCGACAAATCTCAGCTGCGTATACTCATTGTCGAGCGTCCGGAACGGGATCTCGTACAGCTCCCAGCCGTTTAACTTCTTTAACGGCCGGATGTAATTGCGGTTCAGGTTATAAGTAAACCGCTGCTCGTAGTCGTTGTTCAGAACGACCTCAAACCGGCAGACCTCGTCGTTGCGGTCGTTCTCCCCGCCGTTGAGCCAAAAGACCAGGCTGCAATCGGTATGCTTCGGCAAGAGCAGGGTCTCCGAAACGATCTCCGTCCAGTTGTTCCCCCAGTCACCGATCATATACGCCTCGCCGAGCTCCCCGTCCGGCCCTTCCATAAAGGAACGTCCGCCCACGTTATGGTTGCAGTCGCGGTTGAACTTCCAGCTGCGCGCGTCAAAATACAGCTTTAATACTTTCTTATCTTCCGTTTTTGCCTCTGCTTGTATGTTCATGTTGTTATCCATCTTGATTACCTCCGAATTATGTATGGCATCGGACATATCCAGACGAATCGTAAAGTCGTTCACATAACATGCCCGACCCTTTTTTACCAGCCCGGCTGCCCTCCTCGGGTAAGTCGAACCGACCTCACTGCCATCCGCCCCTAAGACGCAGATGGTCTGTTTCCCTGCACAAACGCTGTTTTTTATCATGGGTGCCCTCCCCGGTCTGCCTCAGATCAATTCTAAATTTCTCAATGCTCCGTTTTTTGTTATGGGTGCCGTCCCCATCTTTATTTTAATATAGGTGGAAACACCTTGTCAATGTAAAATTTAAAAATCGACGAAATTGTAAGCTAACACGTTTTCCGTCATTTTGCCGTTTTTTACGGTGGCGGTTTGGTGCATTTTATTCAACATGTCCAAATTAACTCTTGCATTTTGGGGATGGATGCGTTATGATATATTTATCCGGTTTTTAGAGGATAAGACAAATTTTAGGAGGTAGTTTTTATGAGGTTCAAAAAGTTATTTGCGGCTGCCCTGGCAATGGGATTGTGCGTTGTATCGGCGGCTGTACCGGTAAGCGCCGGCATTGAAGATGTTGACGTAAAAGTGGAAGGTGCCGTCAAAGAAGGGGATCCGACCGGGGCGGGCGGTTTTGTCCTTTTTGACGCGATGGATAAGGACTTTTCCCTGACGGATGTTTACGGCTTCCGCATCACGTTTACCTGCTCGGATGTATCCGGCGGTTTCGGCGGCGGTTTTATTGTGAACAGCAATTCTACCGGCTGGAACCAGGTTGACTGGGGCAACGCGGACGCAGGCAAAGAGATTTCTGCAGTGCCGACTAAAAACGCCGGCGAGTTCACGGTGACAAGGACTTCTTCCAGCTCGTTTTTCAAGTCAGATGAAACGTATGCGCAGTTTTGCCTTTCGCATTGGTGGGGCGGCAAGATCGTGATCACAAAAGCGGAATTTCTTGGCAAGGACGGAAAAGAACTCGGCGGGAAGGAGGTAGCACCTACCCCTACCCCTACTCCGGTTCCGACCGCGACACCAACCCCTGCCCCGACTGCAACGCCGACCCCGGTTCCGACGGCTACCCCGACCCCGACGGTTGAAGTAACCCCGCTCCCGACCGCAGAACCGACCTCCGCTCCGCTTATCTCCCCTCTTCCGTCCACAGATTTGGATGAGGCTACGGCGGATATCGCAGCAAAGGCAACCATTTATGCCGGCGGTACAGTAGATAATACCTTCTCCGTTGCTGTTAAGTCGGACGATGTGACCGTTTCCTACACAAGCAGCAAAAAGAGTGTTGCCACGGTAGACGAGAACGGAACCATCACCGCAGTTGCACAAGGCAGCGCTACGGTCAAAACGACCGTTACCGCGGCGGACGGCACATCCAAGACCGTGTCGACCAAAGTGACCGTTAAAAAAGCCGGCGCTGCTTTCGTTCAGGGCGAGCGCAATTTAAGCGTGGGCGATCAGGCTACCTTTGCCGTTGAGCTTTTCGGATATGAGGCGAAGGACATTTCCTGGGCTACTTCCGTCAGGGATGTCGCTGTCGTAAGAAGAAATAACGGCAAGCTTGAAATTACCGTAAACGCAAAGACCGCCGGAAGGGATTACCTCCGGGTATACGCAAACGGCAAGAAGATTGCGACGAAGGTTATCGACGTTGAGTAATACGGAACATATTGGAAATGCATTGTCTTCCTGACATAATTTCGGCATAACAAGAGGCTGGGGCAAAACGAGAAACGTTTTGCCCCAGCCTCTTTTCCCGGCACCATCCATTCCGGAGCTCCCGCTCATGACGATGCATTCCTTCTGATAAAAGCAGATCCCGCAGACCGCGGTATCCGTATAACCGTTCCCGCCCTAAGCACTGACATAATACTGTGCCTGCGCATCCCACAGCTCATGATACTTCCCGCACTCCTGTGCAAGCAGCGCTTCATGTGAACCGTGCTGCACGATCTGCCCCGCGTCAAACACCACGATATTGTCACAGAAACGGCACGAAGCCAGCCGATGGCTGATATAGATCGCCGTGTGCTCCCCCGAGAGCTCATTAAACTTGCTGTAAACCTCATACTCCGACACCGGGTCGAGCGCCGCCGTCGGCTCGTCGAGCACGATGAACGGCGCGTCCTTGTAAAGCGCCCTCGCGATCGCGATCTTCTGCGCCTCCCCGCCGGAAACCTCCACCCCCTGCGCCGAATAATCTTTATATAGGTAAGTTTCTGTCCCCTCCGGCATCGCATCAAGCCGCTCCCCAAAACCGGCGCGCCGCAGGGCGGTTACGGCGCGCTCCTCATCATACTCCTTCGCCGCCGCCACATTCTGCCCGAGCGTAAAGGAAAACAGCGAAAAGTCCTGGAACACAACGGAAAAGATCGACATATACTCGTCATAATCATATTTCCGGATGTCCACACCGTTTAACAATATCTCACCCTCGGTCGGGTCGTACAGGCGGCAGAGCAGCTTGATGAACGTCGTCTTCCCGCTCCCGTTCATGCCGACCACGGCAAGCTTCTCCCCCACCCGGAATCTTAAATTGACATGGCGCAGCGCATAACTTTCCGCTCCCGGATACCGGAACGAAACATCCACAAACTCCACATAATACTCGTTGTCCAGGCGCTTTTCCACCGTGAGCGACCCCTGGTACATATTGTTCGGGATATCAATATATGAGAAAAAGCGCCTTAAATAGTAATTGTTCGCAAAAACCCGCTGGAGTGTGCTGACCAGCCCGGAAACCGCTTCCAGCAACAGCATGATGCAGGCAACATACTTCGCGATGGAGCCGACCGAAACCGCCCCGGAGAGGGCTGCCGCAATCAGCACCATATAGACCCCAAACCTCAGCAGATGGGAAAACAGTACCGACGGGAGGGACAGCAGCAGGCATTTCTTATCCTTTTTCACATAATCACTGTAAAACTCCATGTCCGTTTTCCGGTTATCCCCCGCTATTTTCTCATCCATCCCGTAGAGCCGGATGTCCATGCCCATCGCATAATCCCCGACACAGTCACTATATTTTTCCCCAAGGACATTTAAGAATACACACTGCTTCCAAAATTCCTGGTTAATTGCCTCCTCCTTCGCCGTAGCATAAATCCCGCAGAGCACGGTGACCAAAAGCCCGGCAACCAGAACGGCCTTCCCGTAGGCAGACACCGCCCCCAGCGCAAAAAAAGATACGGTCAGGGAAACGGCGGCAACAATGCTTGTGATATGCTGTACCAGCATTCTCACACTGGTATACAGGTAAAAAAGGTTGTACCCCGTCTGACTCTCCATCCGGATGCGCTCCAGCAATAACGTGATATCGCGGCGCTCAATATTGGAATATTCCATCCCCATCTCTTTTCTGGAATACATCCACTCCTGCTCCCGGTACAGATTCATCGTCTTGACATTTTCCACCACCCGGCACAAGGTAAGGAGAAGATTGAGCAAAAATGTCAGTCCGACCGTCAACCCGATATACAAAATGATCTCGTCCTTCGGCGCGCCCATCCAGATGGCATCAATGAGTTTTGCCGAAAAGTAAATCGGGACATATTGTATCACCGAAGCAAAAAACGCATTGAAAACCGTGCAAAGCGCAAACATGCGGTCCATCCGGAACAACATTTTTACCGCCCGGTAAAAAATGGCGGCATGCCCGCCTAATTTTAATTTCTCTTCTTTTTCCATCCTTCCTCCCGCTTCCTTTCTCATTGATACCAGCAGCTCTGCATCTCGTACAGCTTCGCGTACTCCCCGCCCGATAAAACAAGGGAATCGTGCGTGCCCTCCTCAAGGATACGTCCCCCGCCAAGATACAGTACCCGGTCACAAAAACGCGTGGATGCCAGCCGGTGGGAAATAAACAGGGCGCTCTTGCCCTCTGTCATATTCTTATATTCCTCATAGACCGCGCTCTCCGCGACTGGGTCAAGCGCCGCAGTCGGCTCATCCAGCACCAGGATTGGGGCATCTTTGTACAACGCCCTCGCTAACATCAGCTTTTGCAGCTCCCCGCCGGAAAGCTCGATCCCGTTCTCATTCACCTGCTTATCCAATTTTGTATGGATTCCGTCCGGGAGGGAATCCAGCTTTTTCGAAAGCCCTGCACGCCGCAGACATTCCTTTGCGCGATTAAGGTCAGTCTGCTCCTCCCCTTTGCCGGAAACCGTTTCCGCCAGCGAAAAAAATGCTGCCTTTACCTGTTGGAATACCGGGGAGATCAGCTCATAATAATCTTTTTTGCAAAAGTGGCTGACCGGTATCCCGTTAATGCGGATCTCACCCGCCGTCGGCCGGTACAATCCGCACAAAAGCTTGACAAGGGTTGTCTTTCCCGCGCCGTTTAAGCCTACGAGCGCCAACCTCTCCCCGCCGTGGATTGTAAGGCAGATATCATGCAGCGTATCTTCCTCCTCCCCGTCATAGCGGAAACTCACATGGTCAAACACAATCTCCGGTGCCCCCTTGCTATAATCCGGAAGAATTGCCTCCCCAGTACCGTCCACATCCGGATATTCGAGATATTCCCGCAGGTCGCAAAGACGCAGGCTCGTGTGGCGCATCTGGTTCCACCCGTTTATAATATTCCCGATCCATGTAGCAAACGAAGAAATGGCGGCAAAATAGAGGACAAACTCATCCACCGTAATCTCGCCCCTCCATGTCATGGAAAGCAGTACCGCGTACGCCGCGCCGTCCCGCAGCAAAATCACCGCCAGATCCGCAAGATGCGACAAGTACTCCCTGCCAATCCTCCTCTTATCCCAAACCATGTATTCCCTCGAAAGCATCCGGTATGTCTGCTCCATCCACCTCGCCATGCCATAGATCCGGATGTCCTTTGCCACCGCAAAATCCGCTGTTTTTCCCTGCACGTAACCCAACTTCCGGCCAATCTCCATCCACTTTTCCCGGTGCGAATATTCCCATTTCTGGTATGCTTTCACGCAAAACCAGTTGACAGCCGGAGCCAAAGATAAGAACAGAAGCAGCAGCGGACTGACAAAGGAGACAACCGTGCCAAACAATACATAACAGAGCACGCTTTCGGCAAAGCCCCACGCATGCCTTGTCATATCCCTCGTCGGCTGGACACCTTCCCACATTTCGGTTGCCGTTTTTGCCCGTACCCGAAGCTCCCGCATTTCTTTCCTTTCGTAAATCTGATAGAAACACCCCATCGACTTTTTATTCAGTTCGTAGGAGATCTGGCAGCGGTACGGCGTTTCTTTCGCGTCCATCATGCGGTCGATCACGTTTTTAAAAATGGTCGCACACAAAATCGCAAACAACAGCCCTCCAACATTGGCCACCGCGCGGGAAATCCCTTTTTCCCCTGTCACCTGTGCGACCACGAGGGAAGGTAGGTAGATTCCCGCCCAGGCAAGCCAGACATCAAGTGGTACGCGGAACATCTGCATGTAAAATACAGCAGGTGTATATTTTAGCTGATTTTTGATACTCCAGAGGATATTGCTCCATACGGAGGCATAGGGGGAGGACGTTTTCTGGTGTTTTTCATTTTGGGCGCTTTCCTGCCGCATACGCTTCCCCAGTATTTTATTTTTCTTTTTTTCCGGTTTTCCCATGCTGCTGCCCCTTTCTTATTGCTTACTACTATGATATCCAGAAGGTATTATAGCATGACGTTCCGGAAAAAGAGAATGTTTGTGCACGAATTGCTTCCTGGCGTGCACGAATTGCAGGACTGCGCCATGGATTTTTTGTAACTTATTTGCATATTTTGATACAATGAAACTATAATAACCGAAATCGAATGGACTGATTTTATGAAAATTTGCGGAAAAAAGAAGATTGCAGATAAACTGCGACCCGGAACATTTATAATATAATATTTCATTTTTAAATTCTTTTACTCTTATCTATATGACAAAATATGTAATCGAATATGGCAACAGTGCCGGTAATCCTGTCCGGCATCCCCTAAAAGAATATGCTTCTTACATCTCATACATTTTTCTTGCAATAATTCTTCTGGTGCATTATAATATAGTGTTAACCACAAGAAAGGAGGGATCAACATTGTTACTGACCATCACATACGAAGGACAAAACACACAGGATTTAGGATACCTGCTGCATAAACATCCCGGCAGGGCACAACAGTTTGAATTGAGCTACGGCAAAGCATATGTATTTTACCCCGAAGTCAGCGGCGGGCGCACCACTGCCGCGCTTTTGCTGGACATCGACCCCATTGACCTTGCAAGGGGCAAACCGGACAGCAAGGACGGCGGCTTATTTGATTATGTCAATGACCGGCCGTACGCGTCCACTTCCTTTCTGAGCACGGCGATCTCCCGCGTTTTTGGGACGGCAATGGGCGGCCGGTGCAACGATAGACAGGAACTTGCCGACACACCGATTCCCCTTACCGCACAGCTGTTTTCCCTGAAAGACAACGGGGAAACCAACCTCGCCCGGCAGCTGTTTGAGCCGCTCGGCTACACCGTAACTACGGAGCGCACGCTGCTTGATACCGAATTTCCGGAATGGGGAATGTCCCCCTACATCAACCTTACCATCCGCGGGACCGTCCGGCTGTCCGAGCTGTTAAACCATCTCTATGTGCTGATCCCGGTTTTTGATAAGCAAAAACATTATTTTATCGCGGAGGCCGAGATTAAAAAACTGCTCGACCACGGGGAGGGCTGGCTGGCCGCCCATCCGTACAAAGAAAAAATTGCGCGCCGTTATTTTACCGCGCGGGGAAGCTATGCAAGAAGGGCAATTGATATTTTACTCGCGGAGGAATACCGGGAAGAATGCGATGCGCCGGACGAGGACTATAATATAGATGGGGAAAGCAAAACTGCCGCGGCAGAATGTGATAAAAGCAGTGCGGACGGCGGGAAGGCTGCTGCCGCAATAAAACACGGCAGACATGATGCGGACAAAGAAACATGCCCACTTTCGGAAAACGGCAGCGGAGGCGATGAAGAAGCCGGGAAGACGGCACACTCCCCTCTCAACACCCTGCGCCTGAACACCGTAAGGGACGCTGTGCTTGCAAGCGGAGCTTTTACCGTGATTGACCTCGGCTGCGGGGAATGCCGTCTGACCTCCCTTCTGCTCAATGAACCGCAGATCAAACAGGTCACAGCCTGCGACGTGTCCGTGGCGGTTTTGGAGAAAGCCGCGAAACGACTGCGCCTTGACCGGATGCAGCCCTTCCGCAAAAATAAATTGACGATAATGCAGGCTTCCCTGACCTACAAGGACAAACGTTTTGAGGGCTTTGACTGCGCATGCGTGATCGAGGTGATCGAACACATCGAGCCGATGCGCATTCCCGCCTTCGAGCGCGTTCTTTTTGAATTTGCCGCGCCGCGCACCGTGATCCTCACCACGCCGAACAAAGAATATAACACCAATTACGAGGCGATGCAGGAAAATACCCTGCGGCACGGCGACCACCGCTTTGAGTGGACAAGGGCGGAATTTGCGGAGTGGACAAAACATATTTGCGAGCGCTTTGGCTACCGCTGCGAAATAACAGGGATCGGCAGCTATGACGAAGCCTGCGGCAATCCAACACAGATGGGGGTGTTTACGAAAAATGGATAACTATAAAATTGAATTGCCGGAATTCTGCCTTGTCGCCATGATCGGCGGAACTTCCTCGGGAAAAACCAGCTTTGCCAACCGGCATTTCCTGCCGACCGAAGTGCTTTCCTCCGACTTCTTCCGCGGGATGGTCTGCGACGACGAAAACAGCCAGGATGTTTCCGCGGACGCATTTGATTTGTTGTACTACGCGGCAGGCAAGCGGCTTGACCACCGCAAACTGACGGTCATCGATGCCACAAACATCCAGACAGAGGCAAGAAAGCACATCCTCGCCCTCGCCAGAGAACAAAATGTCCATGCCGCCGCCATTGTGTTAAATCTGCCGGAAGATTTGCTGCTAAAACGGAACAAGCTGCGCCCGGACCGCAACCTCCCTGATCGCGTTATCCGCCAGCATTGCCGCGAGGTAAAACGCAGCATCCGCGGGCTGAAACGGGAGGGCTTCCGGTTTGTCTACATCATCAATTCCCTGGAACAGCTCGAACATACGGAAATCATCCGCACCAAACTATGGAACGACAAGAGGGACGAACACGGACCTTTGGATGTCATCGGGGATATCCACGGCTGCTTTGACGAACTTGTGCAGCTCCTCACAAAACTTGGTTATGCCAGGACGGAATCCGGCTGGGCACATCCGGACGGCAGGAAAGCAGCATTTCTCGGCGATTTCTGCGACCGGGGTCCTAAAAATGCCGAGGTGCTCCGCCTGGTCATGGACATGGTAACATCCGGGAATGCCATTGCCGTTGCCGGCAACCACGACGCAAAGCTGCTCAAGCATCTACAGGGCAAAACAGTCTCCATGTCGCACGGCATCAACCGAACCATCGGCGAACTGGAAGCAAAAGGAGAAGCTTTTCAGGCGGAAGCCGCCAAATTCATTGACGGTCTGATCAGCCATTATGTATTGGATGACGGAAAACTCGTTATCTCCCACGCGGGGTTAAAGCAGGAATATATCGGCCGCACGTCCTCAAGGATACGCGAATTCTGCCTCTACGGCGAAACGACCGGCGAAACGGATTCCTACGGCCTTCCCGTCCGGCTTAACTGGGCAGCGGATTACCGGGGACGCGCCACGGTCGTGTACGGCCATATCGCGGACAGGGAAGTAAAAGCCCAAAACGGCACTTACTGCATTGATACCGGCTGCGTGTACGGCGGGAAGCTGACCGCATACCGCTACCCGGAACGGGATTTTGTCTGGGTGGATGCGCTGGCGGAATATTATGCACCGGAAAAACCACTTGCAGACCATAGCGAAGAAACTATGGGGGATCTGCTCACTGTCGGGGATTTTAACCATAAGCTGCATATCACAACCAGGCTTTTGCCTTCCATTGATATCCATGAAAACAATGCGTCTGCCGCGCTGGAGATCATGTCGCGCTTCGCGGCCGATCCGCATTGGCTGATCTACCTGCCGCCGACAATGTCGCCGTGTGAGACAAGCGAACTTGACGGCTATCTGGAACATCCCCTGCAGGCCTTTTCCTACTACAAAAGCAGGGGAATACGAAACGTGGTATGTGAAAAAAAGCATATGGGCTCCCGCGCCGTGATCATTCTCTGCCGCAATGCAGGAACCGCGAAAGACCGTTTTGGTATCACCGACGGCACCCGCGGGATCATCTACAGCCGGACGGGACGGCGCTTTTTTGATGACCTGCGCACGGAAGAAGAACTGCTTTGCCGCCTTGGTGATGTGCTGGAAAAAACAGACTTTTGGACGGACTTTGCGACCGACTGGGTATGCCTTGACACAGAACTGATGCCATGGTCACAGAAAGCCCAGAGCCTGATCCGCACCCAGTACGCGGCGACCGGCAGCGCCGGTATGGCTGGGCTTTCCTCGGCGGTACAGGCGCTTGCCAAAGCCTGCGCGGGACAAAATGCCGTCATTTCCGCAAATCAGGGAGAAAACCCGCAAAACGTCGATCTTACTGCGCTGCGGGAGCGATTTCTTAAAAAGCAGGAAGATATGTCGCGCTATATCAAAGCGTACCGCGAATATTGCTGGACGGTAAAAAGCACGGACGACTTCCGCATTGCCCCGTTCCACATCCTGGCGTGTGAGGGCAGGACATTCTCCGGGGAGAAACATGTGTGGCATATGGAGACGATCAAAAAATACATTACAGGGATAGACCCTGTTTTCATGGCAACACCGTATCTGTGCGTGGACACCGAAAAGGAAGACAGCGTGGCGGAAGGGATTCAATGGTGGCTTACCCTCACCGGAAACGGCGGCGAGGGCATGGTCGTCAAACCCGAAACCTATATCGCAAAACAGAACGGTTCCCTTCTACAGCCCGCGGTCAAATGCAGGGGAAGGGAATATCTGCGCATCATTTACGGGGCAGAATATCTGGAGCCTGACCATTTAAAGCGCCTGAAAAAGCGTTCCTTAAGCCGAAAGCGCACGCTGGCGCTAAAAGAATTTTCCCTTGGTATGGAAGCACTGGAGAGGTTTGTGCAGGGCGCGCCGCTTTACAAAGTGCACGAATGCTCGTTCGGGGTGCTCGCCTTTGAGAGTGAACCGGTGGATCCGCGCTTGTAAAATCGGGCTTGTTTTTGTACAAAAAATGTGTCTCTGATACAAATTTTATGATTAGACAGAAGGAAAGATACCATGTATAATATTTTAGCCTTTCGCTTTGCGGTTGATTGAAAATGATGGGATGTGTACGTTCGGCGATTGCATCGGGACTTTCCCAAAGATTTTGTCAGCTTTTGAGTTTTAAAAGAACTGATATAAGATTGTGAATCGTTACAATCTTTGGGGCAGTCCCGCGGCGTATGCCGTCCGCCCGAATCTGTTGTTCCCGTTTTCAGGTGATTGATATGCATGCTATTTAAGGCAAATAAAAGGGTACGCACCAATCGCGTACCCTTAATGAAGTATTATTTATTTCCCATTCTTAACTATTTCAATATATTTCTTTAATGTATTTCTGCTTATATTATGTTTCCCTTTTGCTCTGCCGCTACGTTTGCTGCTGGCTTTTATTCCGTCCTTAATTCTTTGAACTGTTATTTTTCTTTCCTGCTCTGCCCTGTCCAGCTCCACAATCAGCAATAGCTTTACAGTGCTTTCAAGGCTCGTCCCCGCTACTAAATTTTGTGCCTTTGCCACGTTCAGTAACTGCTTGATATATGATGTGCTTACTGTCTGATTATCAATAAAAATCAGTTCAATGCCTTTATTCAAGAGTTCCATATACTTCATATACCCAACTTCTGCTTCTCTTGTAAATCGGCATATGTCCTTAAAGACAATCATATCTCCCGACTGTACTATACTCTCTAATTTTTGCTATTGCCTACGCTCTGTAAAATTCTTTCCGCTTT
>ERZ808040.882-NODE-882-length-22883-cov-5.466851_pt1 | contig 22883 bp, 19 predicted proteins | sample MGYA00380191_ERZ808040 | MGnify/ENA primary metagenome ERZ808040 (study PRJEB31490, sample SAMN06133395) | mouse gut metagenome | isolation source: J6 | host: mice | place: China: Chengdu | collected 2015-05 ...
GGCGCTTATCCTAAAAAAAAAAAAAAAAAAAGAACACGGTGTCATCTGCGAAAAAAATATTTGGGAAAGCAATTATAAAAACTCTTGCAGTTTGCCATCAATTTGATATACTTAAGAAAGAAGGCGTATGTGCACGGGCACAGTGCGGGGGAATGGTTTTGGGCCATTGCGCGCTGGGCAGTGCCTGGCGGTACGGAGCTTGTCAGGACAGGTGAAAGCCAAGCGTCAAAATACATAGAAAAGGAGATTTAAATTATGCGTTTTTTTATCGACACCGCGAAGGTAGAGGATATCAGGAAGGCAAATGACATGGGCGTGATCTGCGGCGTTACCACCAATCCTTCCCTGATTGCAAAAGAAGGCAGAGTGTTTGAAGAGGTTATTGCAGAGATCGCCTCCATCGTTGACGGGCCTATCAGCGGAGAGGTAAAAGCTACCACCGTGGATGCGGAAGGAATGATCGAAGAGGGTAGGGCGATTGCCAAGATCCATCCCAACATGGTTGTCAAGATTCCCATGACGGTAGAAGGCCTGAAAGCATGTAAGGCATTGACTGCCGAAGGTATCAAGACCAATGTAACTCTTGTTTTTACGGCAAACCAGGCATTGCTTGCCGCACGCGCAGGGGCAACCTACGTATCTCCTTTCCTGGGGCGCCTGGACGATATCAGCCAGAGAGGCGTTGACCTGATCCGTGAGATCTCCGATATTTTCGCGGTGACAGACCTGGATACCCAGATCATTTGCGCAAGCGTCCGCAATCCCGTTCATGTGACCGATTGTGCGCTTGCAGGAGCCGACATTGCCACCGTTCCCTATTCCGTTATTGAGCAGATGGTAAAACATCCCCTGACGGACGCAGGGATTGCCAAATTCCAGGCGGACTATAAGGCAGTGTTCGGGGAGTAGGGCCATTTTTAAAACGGGATGTGGCTTTTCCCGGTATATTAAGCAGAAAAACTGCCGCACCGATATTGTCAGTGCGGCAGCCTTTTTCATTTTCAGCTCATTCGGGGAGCCTTATTTCATCTGCTCTTCCTGCTTCTTGATCATACGACGAACCATCTCGCCGCCGATAGAACCTGCTTCACGGGAAGTCAGATCACCGTTGTAACCCTCTTTCAGGTTTACGCCAAGCTCGGAAGCTACCTCGGTCTTAAAACGATCCATAGCTGCCTTTGCTTCGGGAACTTCTACTCTATTACTTCTGTTACCGGACATTTCATTCACCTCCAAACATTACATATTTACTACCTTCTCTATTTTCAAGATAAGTGCCGCGATCACTTATCCTGAAAATTTTTTCAGTCAAGTAATTGCTGCGACTTATCTTGGTCTTATTATCTGCCTTACTCAAAAAAATATAATGGAAGTTTTTGGATAGTTTCATTTCCTGCCCGGACTGTTGCTTTGGACATATAAACCTTTGCGAAACAGGATTGCTTTTCGTTCTATAGAAATGATATAATACATAATGTGATGAATTTTAAATCCCATCATTTATGAGACCGGGAAGCTTGCGGCATGCTGACCGGAATCGGACACTGTATTCTGGCTTACGAAGATTCGTTCTGAGTAGTAAGGGTTTCTTTTTTATGCCTATTCTAATTGTAAGCCAAAACGTATTTTTTATTTCCGCAGGCGGTATACCATATCAAAGCAGCAGGATCTGCTAAATGGGTACCGTTGCTTGCCGGAAACATACGAGACTAACTATTAAAGAAAGTCAAGTATAAAAACAAAATTAGAAAAAGTGGCAATGACTTTTCATTGCAGTCAGTACCTTGAAAACTGCATGACAATAAGAGCATCTTTGCAGGTGCTCTAAAAAGAGGATATTTGTAGATCAAGTTAAGAGGTTGCTTTGTATGCTTGACCTGATTTTTCCATTGCCAAAATAGTTCTAACAAGTTTTTTTGCTGCATGGGATAAAGCAACATTGTAATGCTTCCCTTCAGAACGCTTCTTTTCAAGATATGCACCGAAGGCTTCATCCCAGTGGCAAACATATTTTGTCGCATTGTAAAGCGCATATCGAAGATATTTGGAGCCACGTTTCTCCATGTGAGAGTAACCGTTATCCAGCTGTCCGGATTGATAAGTGGAAGGGGACATTCCAGCATAAGCCAGTATCTTATCGGCTGAATCAAAACGGTGAAAATCGCCGATTTCGGCGATGATCATTGCGCCCATCCGGTAGCTGATGCCGGGAATAGTAAGAATAGGAGAACGGATTTCTTCATCCATGATTCGCTTGACAGCAGTTTCGATTTCATCAATCTCAGTGGTTAATTCCTGAATGAGTTTGATGGTGTGTTTCAGTTCCAGAGATTTTGCGGGCATAACAGAGCCTATAGAATTTTTGGCAGCCTCTCGGAAATGGATAGCAGTATCTTTATCATAATGACCTTTGGATGCTTTAGAAAGCAGATTTGTCAGTCTTGTAAGGTGGGCAGATGCAACATGAGAAGCGCCCGGAAACTCGGACAGTAAAGAATAGACCGATGCCATGTGAAGCGTAGGAACCAGCTTTTCGAGTTCTGGAAAAAGAATGTTTATAAGCCGGGCAATGGAAACTTTCAGTTTTGCCCGTTCTTTTACTTTATCGAAACGATAACGAGTGAGTGATTTTAATTCTTGATTATGATATGATGTTTCTGAGTAGGACTTTAAGTTCACATCAGACATCAGCATGGAAGCAATCGTGCGGGCATCGACTTTATCCGTTTTGGTCTGTCTAAGGCTTAGACTTTTTCTGTACAGATTCGTATGTAACGGATTGATAACGTAGGCGGTCAAACCTTTATCAATGAGATATCCGAGAAGATTGTAACTATAGTGTCCAGTGGCTTCCAGTCCTACTTTTACTTTTGATGCATCTACCATAACAGATGAGATTTTTTGATAAAGGTCATGGAAACCTTCTAAGTTATTTGTGATGGTAAATACTTTATAAAGGACTTCGCCATCAGAGTTAGAGATAAAGCAATCATGCTTATCTTTAGCAACATCAATTCCTACAAAAATCATATAGGACCTCCTTAAAATGTATTGATACTGTTTTAAGATCCACAGAGCTCCTTGCGATTGTAACCTACTTCTTGATAAACCGTCATGCGGTAACTAACTGATTAACAAATGAGCAAAGAGACTGTGGTTGGAGCCTCGTATGAACCATCTGGTGGTAGGAGGTGATGAACCAATCCACAGTATCTTAAAACAGCATAGCCGAACCTATAGAAAAGGTAAAGAATGGCTATGACAATACTAATAGTAGGAGGTAAGGACATGGTTTGGACGAAAAAATTTTACTTGAAAAAAGCGGCGGCGATGGGGTTGTGCCTGTTGGCCCTGGCATGCACCCTGGCCGGATGCGGCAGCGGCAGGGAGGCGGTAACGGTCCGGGTAGGTTCCCTGAAAGGGCCCACATCCCTGGGGCTGCTGAACCTGATGGATAAGTCTTCCAAAGGGGAAACGGCGGACGCTTACGAGTTCCAGATGGCTACCGGGGCGGACGAATTGCTGCCGCTGATGGCCAAGGGTGACCTGGATATCCTGCTGGTCCCTGCAAATGTAGCGGCAGCGCTCTACCAGAAGACGGATGGCGGCGTAACGGCTATTGATATCAATACCCTGGGCGTACTGTACATGGTGACCGGGACGGCAGAGATAAACGGCATCTCGGATCTAAAGGGAAAAACCGTGTATCTCACGGGCAAAGGGACCACACCGGAAGCGTCCCTGAGATACCTCCTGGATGCCAACGGGTTGCAGGAAGGGGACGTCACCCTGGAGTTTAGGTCCGAAGCCACAGAGGTGGCGGCAGTGCTGGCAGAGAACCCCGATGCCATCGGCTTGCTGCCCCAGCCTTTTGTCACGGCGGCTTGTATGCAGAACGAAAACCTGAAAGCGGTAGTGGATATCAACGAGGAATGGATGCGCGTGCAGGGCGGAGCCGGGGACGGAAGCGGTATGGTGACAGGGGTGACGGTGGTCCGCAGGGAGTTCCTGGAAGAAAACCCGGATGCGGTGGCTGCCTTCCTGGAAGAACATGCAGCCAGCGCGGAGGCGATCAACAAGGATCCTGCCCCAGGGGCGGCCCTGGCAGTGAAGGAGGGCATTGTGGCAAAGGAACCCATTGCCCTGACGGCAATCCCTCAGTGCAACATTGTATGCATTACCGGCCAGGAGATGAAGGAGGCGCTTTCAGGATACCTGGAGATTTTAAATGATTTTAACGCGGAACTGACAGGCGGCGCGTTGCCGGGGGATGATTTTTATTACATCCGGTAATCACAGGCGGCCCACTTAAGGACAGGTAGCTATGGATAAGAAAAGACTGCGCAAATTGATGATTGTTTTCGCCTGGGCTGCTGTCTGGCAGATGGGGGCCGTGGTGGTGGACAACCGTATTCTGCTGGTATCTCCGGTGGAGGTTATGGGGGAGCTGTTTTCCATGCTTGGGGATCCGGGGTTTTACCGGACAGTGGGGTCATCCCTGCTGCGGATCGGAAGCGGATTCCTGGCAGGCTTTGCAGTGGCAGCGGCATTGGCGGCGGTAAGCAGCCGCCATACCGTTGCGGAGGAAATTCTCTCTCCGGTAATGTCGGTTTTAAAAGCTGTCCCTGTGGCATCTTTTGTGGTGCTGCTGCTGATCTGGTGGGGGTCTTCCTTTCTTGCGGTGGCGATTTGTTTTATAGTGGTTTTGCCCAACATTTATATCAATACTCTGGAAGGCCTGAAAAATACGGGCAGACAGCTCCTGGAAATGGCCAGGGTATTCCGTTTGCCTGGAAAAAGCAGGTTCTTCTACATCTACAGGCCTGCTATTGCGCCGTTTCTGTACGGCAGCATGAAAGTTTCCCTGGGCATGTGCTGGAAGTCGGGAGTCGCCGCGGAAGTGATCGGCACGCCGGACTATTCTATCGGGGAGGGCCTTTATCTGTCCAAAGTATACCTTAATACGGCGGGAGTCCTGGCCTGGACGGTGGTGGTGGTCCTGCTGAGCGTCCTGTTTGAAAAGCTGGCCCTGCAAATGGCAGATTGCTTTTTCAAGTGGGAACCGGCCTGCGGCAGGCCGGCGCTGCAGGAGAGGGCACAGGGAAAATGCAGGAGGGCCGCCGCAAATATGCCGGTGAGAGAAGGCAAAAACACGGCGGAAAGGCCCCCAATGCCCGGGGCAAGGCTGGAGGCAAGGCATCTTTTTAAATCTTACGGCTCTCAGCAGGTGCTGTCAGATTACAATGCCGTATACGAACCGGGGAAAACGTACCTTATAAATACTCCGTCCGGCAGCGGGAAGACCACCTTATTGCACATATTGGCCGGGATACTCAGGCCCGAAAGCGGAAGCGTGGAAGGAGCCGGGGCCTGCAGTATGGTATTCCAGGAGGACAGGCTGTGCATGGATTACAGCGCCGTCAAAAATGTGGAGCTGGTTACAGGTGACGTACTGCGGGCCGGGGCGGCGTTGGAAGAGCTTCTTCCACCGGAGGCGCTGCATAAGGCCTGCAGGGAACTCAGCGGCGGGATGAGGCGCAGGGTGGCGCTGGTCCGGGCTATGGAGGCAGAGTCAGATTATGTATTGCTGGACGAGCCTTTCACGGGAATGGACGGGGATACCCGGGCATGTGCGGAGGCATATATCCGAAAGAGGCAAAACGGGAGGGTGATTGTCCTTGTAACACACATCCTTCCTGCGGAAAGCATTTTTTTAAATAAGTCCCGGTGTGAATGACCGGTATTTTGCACTTCGGGCGGGATCGGAGGTAACTATGGCGGATTGTTTAACCCGCGTGGCATTGGTGGGAATCATTATAGAGGACAGGGAAGCGGTGGCGCGGGTCAACGGACTGCTTCATGAATACAGCAGGTATGTCATCGGCAGGATGGGGCTGCCCTACCGGGAGAAAAACATGAACATTATCAGTGTAGTCCTGGATGCCCCTCAAAATGCTATCAGTGCGTTGACGGGAAAGCTCGGTATGATACCGGGTGTCAGCAGTAAGTGCATATATGGAAAATGAAAAAACATTTGTGTTTCCGGCCGGTTCATGTTATAATTCTAAAATGACTGTGACTGTGTCCGCATTTTATGGGGAACAGATTATTATAGATGAGACACAGTAATATAAGTAACAGTGCGTCCGTGTTCGTGGGGATTTGTATTCCTTTGGCCCCGGGAGTTTGGACAGGCTGTTAAATTATGAAGGAGGAAACATAACAATGAGTTTACAGGTAGAAAAATTGGGAAACAATATGGCAAAGCTGACCATTGAAGTTTCTGCGGAAGAGCTGGAGAAGGCAATCGAGGGCGCATATCATAAGAACAAGAACAAGATCAACGTTCCCGGTTTCCGGAAAGGGAAGGTTCCCCGCAAAATAATCGAGCAGATGTACGGCAAGGAAGTTTTCTATGAAGACGCGGCAAACGAGCTGATTCCCGATGCATATGACAAGGCTGTGGATGAGTGCGAGGAGGAGATCGTCTCCAACCCTAAGATCAATGTGACACAGTTGGAGGCAGGCAAACCCTTTATATTTACGGCAGAAGTGGCTTTAAAGCCTGAGGTGACCCTGGGTAAGTATAAGGGCGTCAAGGTGGACAAGATCGATGCGGCGGTTTCCGACGAAGAGGTGAATGCGGAGATCGACCGTGAGAGAGAGAAGAATGCCAGGACCGTGGATGTCACAGACAGGGCAGTGAAGGAAGGGGATGTGACCGTTCTTGACTTTGAAGGGTTTGTGGACGGGGAGGCTTTCGAAGGCGGCAAGGGTGAGGACTACCCCCTGACCATTGGTTCCGGCGCTTTCATTCCCGGTTTTGAGGAGGCGTTGATAGGCGCCGAGATCGGTAAGGAGACGGATGTAAACGTAACCTTCCCCGAAGATTATCAGGCAGCGGAGCTGAAAGGAAAGGCGGCGGTGTTTAAATGTACCGTGAAGAAGATCCAGGAGAAGCAGCTGCCCGAGCTGGATGAGGAATTTGTGGAAGAGGTGTCCGAAAAGAGTGACACTGTTGAACAGTACAAGGAAGAGATCAGGGAAAGGCTTGCCGGAAGGAAAGAGGCCGATGCCAGGAACGCAAAGGAAGAAGCAGTCGTTGACGCTATCATTGCCGATGCGAAGATGGATATCCCCGATGCCATGGTAGAGACACAGCAGAGGCAGATGGTTCAGGAGTTTGCCCAGAGGATGCAGTCCCAGGGAATTTCCATGGATCAGTATATGCAGTTTACAGGGGCCACCCCTGATATGCTTCTGGAGCAGGCTAAGCCTCAGGCCCTGAAGAGAATCCAGTCCCGCCTGGTGCTGGAGGCAGTTGTGGCGGCTGAGGGCATGGAGGCTTCCGAGGAAGAGTTTGAAGAAGAAGTGAAGTCCATGGGCGAAGCTTACCAGATGGATGCGGCTCAGGTGAAGGAACTTCTCGGCGAAAGCGGCAGGAAGCAGGTAATGGAAGATATCTGCATTAAGAAAGCCGTTGAATTTGTCGTTGAGAATGCAAAGGAAGGGAAAACTGCAGCCAAAAAGTCCGGCAAGAAAGCAAAGGATGCGGCAGAGGGTGAGGAAGAATCTGCTTCTGAAGAGGCTTAAACCTGGCTGTATGGCTTTTACAAAGGAGGTTGTACCCTTAAAAACGGGTACAACCTTTAAAAGTTTATAAAATAATCCCTTTCTCGTTGAAAAAGGGCGTTGAGTGGGATATGATGTATAAGTGTGAAGGAAATGTTTGTGCCAGCATATAATGTGGAAACGGAGGAATTACAATGAGTTTAGTGCCTTATGTCATCGAGCAGACAAGCAAGGGTGAGAGATCTTATGATATTTATTCCAGGCTTTTAAAGGATAGGATTATATTTTTGGGGGAAGAGGTAAATGATACTTCTGCAAGTATAGTGGTGGCCCAGCTTCTGTTCCTGGAAGCAGAGGACCCGGAGAAGGACATCCATCTCTATATCAACAGTCCGGGAGGTTCCGTTACGGCGGGTATGGCGATCTATGATACCATGCATTATATTAAATGTGACGTGTCCACCGTATGCATCGGCATGGCTGCCAGTATGGGGGCATTTTTGCTGGCCGGAGGCGCAAAGGGGAAGCGGTTTGCACTTCCGAATGCAGAGATCATGATCCACCAGCCTCTCGGAGGGACCCAGGGACAGGCTACAGAGATCGAGATCGCAGCGAAGCATATCCTGCGCACCAAGGAAAAATTGAACCGGATGCTTTCCGAAAATACAGGCAGGGACTACGAAACAGTCTGTGCAGATACGGAGCGGGATAATTGGAAGAGCGCCCAGGAAGCACTTGAATACGGCCTGATCGATATGGTGATCACTTCCCATGACGCCCAGGGCGATAAATAGACAGTGGTGCGAAATAACGTTTAGGAGTAAGAAAATGGCGACAAAAATGACTACTGGAAATGACATTAGATGTTCTTTCTGTAACAAGACCCAGAGCCAGGTCCGTAAGCTGATTGCGGGGCCTGCGGGCGTCTATATCTGTGATGAGTGTATCGACATTTGTGCCGACATTCTGGATGAGGAGTTGGAGGAGGAAGAGCTGGAGGAGGCCGGCCATGCAGAGATCAACCTGTTAAAGCCGATCCAGATCAAGAACTTCCTCGACGAGTATGTGGTAGGCCAGGAGGAGGCAAAAAAAGTTCTTGCTGTTTCCGTCTATAACCACTACAAACGTGTGACGGCGCCTAAGGATTTGGATGATATCGAGTTACAGAAGAGCAATATTATTATGGTGGGCCCTACCGGTTCCGGCAAGACTTACCTGGCGCAGACACTGGCGAAGATCATAAATGTGCCTTTTGCCATTGCCGATGCCACTACACTGACTGAGGCCGGTTATGTGGGCGAAGATGTGGAAAACATCCTGTTAAAGCTGATTCAGGCTGCGGACTATGATGTGGAACGCGCACAATACGGTATTATTTACATTGACGAGATTGATAAGATAACAAAAAAAGGCGAGAATGTGTCTATCACCAGGGATGTATCGGGTGAGGGAGTCCAGCAGGCTCTTCTGAAGATCGTGGAGGGCACGGTTGCAAGCGTTCCCCCCCAGGGCGGCAGAAAACACCCCCACCAGGAGCTTATCACCATTGACACGTCCAATATCCTGTTCATTTGTGGCGGGGCATTTGACGGGTTGGAGAAGATCGTGGAGTCCAGGCTGGACCGCAAAGCCATCGGGTTTAATACGGAGATATCCCAGAAGACGAACAAAGAGCTGGGCGACCTGCTTCAGGAAGTAACTCCCCAGGACCTGGTAAAGTTTGGCCTGATCCCTGAGTTTGTGGGGCGCGTGCCAATTTGCGTCTCCCTGCGGGGATTGGATAAGGAGGCTCTGGTGAGGATCCTGAAGGAGCCGAAGAACGCTTTGATCAAGCAGTACCAGAAGCTGTTTGACATGGATGATGTACAGCTTACCTTTGAGGATGAGGCCATCGGAGCCATTGCAGACAAGGCCTTTGAGAGAAAGACGGGAGCCCGTGGCCTCCGCTCCATTATGGAGAGCGTTATGATGGATACCATGTACCGGATCCCTTCCGACGACACCATTGAGGAGTGTATCATCACAAAGGATGCGGTGGAGGGCGAGAGCGAACCACTGACGCTGCATAAAGGTGACCAGCGGGCCTCCCGCCTGGGAACTGCTATATAGGGAAGAAAATATGGTTATTAAAAGTGCCAGTCTGGAGACGGTATGCGGCATCACCAGCAAGCTGCCCGATAATTTGCTGCCGGAGGCAGCGTTTGCGGGGAAGAGTAACGTGGGGAAATCTTCATTGATCAATGCGCTGATGAACCGCAAATCCCTTGCGCGCACAAGCTCCCAGCCGGGTAAGACCCAGACTATCAATTATTACAATGTCAACAATGCCCTGTACTTTGTGGATCTGCCGGGGTACGGATATGCGAAAGCCAATGAAGCGGTGAAGGCACAATGGGGAAAGATGGTAGAGAACTACCTGCACCGTTCAAAACAGCTGCAAGTTGTGTTCCTGCTGATCGATATCAGGCATGAGCCTTCGGAAAACGACAGGATCATGTACGATTGGATATGCAGGAACGGGTATCATCCCATGATCATCGCGACAAAGCTGGATAAGATCAAGCGCAGCCAGGTACAAAAGCAGCTGAAGCTGATCCGCACTTCACTGAAGGCGGAGCCGGGGACGGTGATTATCCCGTTCTCGGCGGAAACAAAACAGGGACGCGAAGAAATCTACGGGCTGCTGGACCGGCTTGTGGAAGAGAAGAGTTAAAGGAAGCGGATAAGGGGTATATCCATGAGAAAGTACAGTAAGGCGTTGGTCAATCTTGCTATTGCCGCGGCAGTATTTCTGGCAGTAGTCTTTTTGCTGCCAAGGGTGATCTTTTTCTTCATGCCATTTGTAGTAGGCTGGCTGATCGCCCTGATAGCAAGTCCCATGGTACACTTTTTTGAAGACAAAATTAAATTGAAACGAAAGATCGGCAGCGCCTTTGTCATTGTTTCCGTGATCGCGCTGGTGGTATTGCTCCTCTATTTCGTTTCGGCATGGCTGGTAGAGCAGGTTGGGGGCCTGATAGGCGCACTGCCTGATATGTGGTCCGGCATGGAAGCGGATTTGGATGATATCGGGCATAAGTTTGGAATATTGTTTAACAAGCTCCCGGCGGATGTGAAATCCGGGTTTGCGGATGTCACTGACAGCATCAGCGGATACCTGGGTGACTTTTTCGGGGAGATCAGTACTCCCACCATTGCCGCCGCAGGGAATTTTGCCATGCGGCTGCCCTCCATTTTCATAGGGGTGATCATGGCTCTTCTGTCGTCATACTTCTTTGTGGCGGAGAGGAATCTGATCAGCGAATGGTTCCGCGGGCATATGCCTGCGGCAGTACAGCTCCGTTTCAGGACGGTCCGCCGCAGCCTGAGGAAATCCGTGGGAGGTTATCTGAAAGCGCAGCTGAAGATTGAAGTATGGATGTACCTTCTTCTGCTGATCGGGCTTGGCTTGCTTAAGGTCAATTATTTTGCATTAATTGCGTTGGTCATCGCATTTATGGATTTCCTGCCGTTTCTCGGGACGGGTACAGTCCTGGTTCCCTGGGCAGTGATAAAAGTCCTTGCCGGGGACTATAAGATGGCCTTGTGGCTGTTGATCATCTGGGGTGTCGGCCAGCTGGCAAGGCAGCTGATACAGCCCAAGATTGTGGGCGATTCGATAGGGGTGCCGCCTCTCCCCACATTGTTTTTGCTGTACATAGGATATAAATTCGGCGGAATCGTGGGAATGATCATTGCGGTTCCTCTGGGACTTCTGGTCTATACCATGTACCAGGAAGGCGCCTTTAACACAACAAAGAACAGTATGCTGATCCTGGTGTCCGGCATCAACAGGTTCCGGAGGCTGAAAAAGGAAGACCTGGCGGATGTAAAGGTAATGACAACGGAAAATGAAGAACTGCTAAACGGCATAAAAAAAGAAACTGCAAAAATAGATGTAACAGAAGATGTAAAAAAAGATGTAAAAAGAGCTGCAAAAGGAGCTGCAAAAAAAGGAACAATACAGGAACAAACAGTAAAAGAAGAATCAAGGGAAGAAAAATAAAAAAATAGCATATTCCTGAAACTTTTTAATATGGAAATCAGTCTAATATAGTAGAGAGTGTGAAAAAGCTCTCTACTTTTTTATTTTTTTCATTTTTTTATGCAACTTTGATACAAGTGTGTTTTACAATGCCTATAACAGTAAAACAAAGGGGTAAATGTCTGGGAATGGAGGTAAATTATGAAGAAGAAAATTCTAATATACAACAATCAGACAAAAATTGCAGAGAAGATGGAGCCATTATTGTTAGGGGAAGGGTTTGAGTGCCTGGTGGCTGCCAACCTGCAGGAGCTGTACGACAAAATTTCGGAGAATATCCAATTGATGCTGGTGGATGTGGAATTGAATGATAAAGGCTGGGATAAGGGGATTGAGATGATCGGTTCCCTGCGCCGCAAGAGCAGCGTCCCTGTGATTGTGGTCTCTGCCCAGTCTGCCGAGACGGCTAAGATCATGGCATTGGAGGCGGGGGCTGACGATTATGTGACCATAGACTGTAATCCGCTGGAGCTGCTGGCCAGGATCAAATCCCAGCTGCGCAGGTATGTCCAGCTGGTAAATATGTGTACGGAAGTAGACCGGATTTATAAGGTGGAGGGATTGGAGATCAACGATATCCAGAGGACAGTCACAGTGGAGGGCAGGAACGTAAGGCTCACACCCATCGAATATAAGATCCTGCGCTTTTTGGTACAGCAGCAGGGGAAAGTATTTTCCAACAGCCAGATTTATGAGAACATCTGGCACATGCAGGCCATCGGCGCAGATAATACCATTGCTGTACATATTCGCCATATCAGGGAGAAGATTGAAAATAACCCCAAGGAACCCAGGTACTTGAAGGTCGTGTGGGGGATTGGTTATAAGGTAGGCTGACAAAAAGGGACAGATGCGACAGGCTGTCCCTTTTTGTGGGGTTGACAAAAGCTCTAAAAAGTATTATTGTATTAATGTAGTAATGCAATTGGAGGACAAAGAAATGGATAGTATACAATTGAACCGGCAGGCAGCTTTGCCTGCAGCAAAGAAGAAAGGCATTACAGGCAGTACGATCAAGATCATAGCCATTGTTTCCATGCTCATTGACCACGTAGGGGCCGGGATCCTGGGCAGGTATTTAATGACCTCGGGTTTTATGGGGGCGATGACAACCGGGGATCTCAATACGGTGATGCAATGGCTGACTGAGAATGGGACGCTTTATTACACGTACACCGTGATGCGTATGATCGGAAGGCTCGGGTTCCCTATTTTCTGTTTTCTGTTGGTGGAGGGATTCCAGAGAACCCATGATGCGAAAAAGTATGCATTGCGGCTGGGGATTTTCGCCCTGGTCTCAGAGATCCCGTTTGACCTGTGCTTTAAAGGGAAAATTGTGGACTTAAGCTACCAAAACGTATTTTTCACTTTATTCCTGGGACTGCTCACGATGATCGCCTTTGACTGGATCGCCAGGAAAGAGTGGGCGGCAGGGGACAAATTGAATAAGGCTGTGAAAATAATATTTTCGGCGGCAGCCTTGGCAGTGGGAGCCGGAGTGGCCCACTTTATGAAAACCGATTATGCGGCTACAGGGGTTCTTTGCATTATGGCGCTGTATGTTTTCCGCAAAAAGAAGCCGCTGCAGATTGCGGCGGGATGCGTCGCTTTCCTGTGGGAGGTGACGGCGCCCCTTGCATTTATTCCCATTGGCTTCTATAATGGGGAAAGAGGACTTAAGATGAAATATTTTTTCTATGCCTTTTATCCGGTGCATTTGCTTCTGATCTGGCTGGTGTCAGTGCTCTTGGGACTCGGCTGGGTAGCAGTAGCATAATTTCTTACCATTGACTAAAATTGGAAAACCGTGTAGAATTAAATTATATTCATTTTATGCGGAGGTATGAAAAGATGCAGATGCCCGTTTTTGAGAGATATATTGACGGCCTGATCCAAAAGAGCACGGTGGAAGTTCCGGTCTGGAACATTGAGAAAGCGAAAGCGGGCGGAAAGGGCGCCGGCTGGAATTATGTTGACGGATGTATGATTCTTGCCATGCTGGAGATCTTTCAGGCTACCGGTGAGAAGAAGTATTATGATTTTGCGGACGCATTCATTGACTACAGGGTAAACGAGGACGGAACCATCAAGGGTTACAGGATTGAGGATTACAATATTGACAGTGTGAATGCAGGAAAGACCCTGTTTGCGTTGTATGAGATGAACGGCAAGGAGAAGTACCGCAAGGCTATCGATCTGATATACAGCCAGGTGCAGAACCAGCCCAGGACCTCTGAGGGCAATTTCTGGCATAAGAAAATATATCCCAACCAGGTTTGGCTGGACGGAATGTATATGGGGCAGCCGTTTTATATGGAATATGAGACGAAGTTCAATCATAAAAAGAATTACGGCGATATCTTTGCCCAGTTTGCCAATGTGGTGAAATACATGCGGGACGAGGAGACCGGCCTGTATTACCACGGATATGACTCTTCCAAAGAAGTTTTCTGGTGCGATAAGGAGACCGGCCTTTCCAGGAACTTCTGGCTGAGGGCAATCGGCTGGTATTCCATGGCGCTTCTGGATACGCTGGCAAAGTGTGAGCCAGGGGAGGAGTATCAGGCTGAATATGACAACCTGAAAAAGGTGTTCGTCCAGTTGGTGGACGATATGCTGAAGTTCCAGGATGAGAGCGGCATGTGGTATCAGCTGCCTGCCCTGGGTGGGAAGGAACCTAATTATTTGGAGACCAGCGGCAGCGCTATTATGTCTTACTCCCTGTTAAAGGGCGTACGTCTGGGATTTTTGCCGGAAAGCTACAGGGAGCCTGCACTGAAAGCGTTTCACGGTATTTGCAGCCGCTACCTGAAAGAGAGCGACGGGGATCTGAACCTGGGCGGCATCTGCCTGGTGGCAGGCCTGGGGCCCGCCAATGATACCAGGAGGGACGGAACCTTCGAATATTATATGTCGGAGCCTATTGTGGAGAATGACGCAAAAGGCGTAGGGCCTCTGCTCCTTGCGTACACGGAGATGAGAAGGCTGCCGGATTGATTCCAGCCTTACAATTTTCAAATACACTCAAGTACAACGGACCATTCATTTCTGATACATTGGCGCAGAATGATTCTTTCATGTGCAAGGTGTCAGTTAATTCAGATTCGTTATACCAGGTGTTCCAACAGGATTTTTGTACCCATAAGGATTAATATAATGCCCCCTGCCAGTTCTGCCTTTGACTTATATTTGATGCCGAAAATATTTCCGATCCTGACGCCTGCCAGGGAGAGCGCAAAGGTGACGATTCCGATGAAGGATACGGCAGGGATAATGGCAACTTTTAAGAAGGCGTAAGTGACGCCTACCGCCAGGGCATCTATGCTGGTAGCAACGGCCAGCAGGAACATGGTCTTAATGTCGGTGGAATCATTCGCTTCCTCTTCTTTTTTGGAAAGCGCCTCCCGGATCATGCTGATGCCGATCAAAGCCAATAAAACAAAGGCGATCCAATGGTCGATGGCGGTTACATACTGTTCAAACTGGCTGCCCAGGAGGTAACCTACGGTAGGCATCAACGCCTGGAAACCTCCAAACCAGAGGCCGATGGTAAGGATTTTTTTCAGTTCCAGTTTTTTCATGGCAAGTCCTTTGCAGACGGATACCGCAAAGGCATCCATGGAAAGTCCGATGGCAGTGATAAATAGGGTAAGCAGGCTCATATTGTTTCTCCTTTTAGAATTTTTCATATAGTATCAAAAGACTCATGGACAAAAGAACCAGGTGGCAAAATACCCGGTATCGGTTGTCCATGAGTCTCGTTATCACAATGTTTAAATTGTTTCGGTAATGCCAGATGCATGGCACCATTATGTTGACATTACCACAGCGTAAGCTGCTAACTACTCCCTCACAGGAAAGGACGTATCAAACTATTGTATTATCCTAAACGAAAAGGGAATGTTTGTCAATACCTCAACATACAAAAAAAGCGCATCAACATATTGATGCGCTCTTTTGTCTGTTTGGCATGTACTTAAGCTACTACAGAAACGTTGGTAGCACGGATCTTGCTGCTGTTCTGAGGATCGCACTCGGTATCGAAAGTAACCTTCTGGCCTTCCTCGAGAGACTTGAAACCGTCAGCATTGATTGCGGAGAAGTGTACAAATACTTCCTCGCCGGTTGCATCGTTGGTGATGAAACCATAACCCTTCTGTGCATTAAACCACTTAACTGTACCGTTATTCATTTTGGTACCTCCTTCATAATAAAGGGGCGCTATGCCCATTTTTTCTTGGTGATTCTAAAACGTAGGACAAAAAAATCACATATTTTTGTAAACCATCATCAAAGTAGCAATGACTTACAAAAATATGTGAGTTCAATGACTTTCATTTAGAATACGAGTGTAGTATAGCACTGAAGTAGCCATAGTGTCAACATTTTTTTTCAGGTTCTTGAAAAGTAGTATTTTTTGCCTGAATTTGGGAAATAATCAGGCATATCAGGAGGAATATCACATGATTACAATTCATTTTTTGATTCTTGGGGCATGCCTTGCGGCGTCCGTATGCTTTGGATTTTTTGCGGGAAGGGCATCATACCTGGATGACGGCAGCGAATCCGGGGAAGAGGAGTCCGTAAAAAGCAGGGAAAAGAGGATGGAGAAAAGCGGAAGGGGATGGACTGTGGGAAGTCCGGCATCCGGCTATACGACGGTGCGCCAGGAGGGGCCGGAGGCTGAGGTGGCGATCCGGCCTACGGAGGACAGACTGTATGCCCCGGCGGCCGGCAAGGTCACAAAACTGTATCCCTTGGGAAATGCCTTCCGGTTCCGTACGGAATGTGGGGCGGAACTGTATATCCAGGCGGGCGATGCCAAGGATGAGATGCTGGGAAGGCATTTCCGCCCCAGAGTGGTGCAAAATGAAATTGTGTGCAAAGGGAAATTGCTTCTGGAGTTTGACAGGCAGGGACTGGAGGCGGAAGGGATTTCGTCGGAGATATCCCTTCGGGTAGACCATTATGTTTACGGAAGCGATGTGATGGTGACGGCGGAAGGGCAGGTCAGGGCAGGGGACGAAATTCTATGGATACAGGAGTTGGACGAGCGCGGGGAAGAATGTTTGGGACAGCCCATGGTAGGGAAACAATGCGCGCTTTGAGCAGGCTTTCCCGGAATGGATAGCCATTCTGCCATGCCTTTCATAAGCTGCCGAAATTTCTGTTTTCACCTAAAACAGGAAAGTACTACGGTAAACTTATATTTATATTGACAAATACCCCATAGGGGTATAATATATTAACAGATACCCTACCAGGGTATCTGTTATGTCTTTTGGGAGAAAACAAATAGGAGAAAACAAACTGGGAAGGGGATGCAAAAGGGAATGGAAAACAAACCGGAAACAGGCCAGGGGCCTATGTCGCCATGTTGCAGCTGTCATCATAAGGCAACACCCAGGCAGGAAAAGGAATTGAAGCAGCTAAAGAACCGCCTCAACCGTATCATGGGGCAGTTAAACGGAATCGGCAGGATGCTTGAGGAGAACCGATACTGTGGGGATATCCTGACTCAGGTTGCGGCGGTTGAGAGCGCTTTGCAGGCGTTCGGATACCTGATCCTCCAGGACCATATGGAAACCTGTGTGGTGGAAGAAATTAGGAAGGGAAATACCGCTGTCGTAGATGAGGCGGTAGAGCTTATGAAAAAGCTGAAATGAGAACCCATGCTCTTCCAAAGTCATGTTGCGGAGAACGGCCCCATTGAAAAGCAGGTAATCCTATGGCAGGGCATTTACGTAGAATGGGGAAAGAACGAACAGAAAGGATGAATATGAAAGAGAGATATCACATTTCCGGAATGACATGTTCCGCCTGTTCTTCCCATGTGGAGAAGGCGGTAAAAAAGCTGCAGGGCATGGAGAAGGTGTCGGTGAACCTGCTGACGGAGACCATGGAGGTTCATTATGACCAGGCCAGGCTGGCGGGGGATGAGATCATTGAGGCCGTGGAGAGGGCAGGATATGGCGCGTCCCTGATCCTTGGCGGCGCCCGGGGGAAGGTTTCTATAGATATGGGCCGGCATATTGGTGAGGCTGCCTGTGGGGGGAGCGTGGTATGCTGCCCCGCGGAGGGCGTGGGAGCCGGAGAAGCCGGAACTGCCACAGGAAGGGCCGCAGCCGGAGAAGCCGGAACTGCCACAGGAAGGGTTACAGCCGGAGAAGCCGGAACCGTTACAGGCGTGGGTACGGCAGAGTACACAGGGCCGGGCGGGACTGCGGCCGGGCAAGGCAGGGCAGTGCGGGAAGCCGGGCGGGGAAGTGTGGAACGAAAGGCGAAGGAAGAGGCCAGAGCCATGAAATGGCGGCTCGGAATTTCCGTTGGTTTTTTGCTCCCTCTGATGTATGTGGCCATGTATCATATGTACAACCAATGGTTTGGGCTGCCGATTCCCGGCTTTGTACACCGATACCTGCACGGGAATGCCAACGCCATGACTTTTGCAATGACCCAGCTGCTGCTGTTGCTTCCCATTGTGTACATGAACCGGAAATTCTTTTCCGTGGGTTTTAAGACCATAAGGCATTTGTCCCCTAATATGGACAGCCTCATTGCATTGGGAGCCTCCGCGGCTATCGGATATGGCATTTTTGCCATGTACCGCATCAGCTACGGGCTGGGGCACGGGGATATGGCGCTGGTGGAACAGTATTCCCATGACCTGTATTTTGAATCCGCCGGCATGATCCTTACACTGATCACGGTGGGGAAATATCTGGAAAGCCGTTCCAAGGGGAAGACCAGCGAGGCGATCACCAAGCTCATGGACCTGTCCCCTAAGACGGCGATCCTGTTGACGGAGGAGGGGACAGAAAAAGAAGTGCCCACGGAGATGTTGCAGGCCGGGGACATTTTCCTGATCAAGCCGGGAAGCCTGGTGCCCGTGGACGGCACGGTGTTAGAAGGAAATTCCAGCATCGATGAGGCGGCTATCACGGGAGAGAGCATACCGGTGGAAAAGCAGGCCGGGGATCAGGTGGTGTCCGCCACCGTGAACAAGTCCGGGTTCCTGAAATGTCGGGCAGACAGGGTGGGTGAGGATACCACGTTATCCCAGATCATCCGCCTTGTGGAGGAGGCCAGCGCCAGCAAAGCGCCGATTGCCCAGCTGGCGGATAAGGTAGCGGGAGTGTTTGTGCCGGTGGTGATAGGGATTGCCCTGGTGACTCTGGCGGTATGGCTTTTGGCGGGAGAGGGAGCGGAGTTTGCCATCTCCTCCGCTATAGCGGTGCTGGTCATTTCCTGTCCCTGTGCCCTGGGTCTGGCTACCCCGGTGGCCATTATGGTGGGAACCGGAGTAGGCGCCAATCACGGCATCCTGATCAAATCCGGTGAAGCATTACAACAGGCCAAAGAGATCGACACGGTGGTGATGGATAAAACCGGCACTATTACCACGGGGAAGCTGCGGTTCAGCGGCTGTGGGTGTTATGTCCCCGATCTGTCTACGGATACCCTGCTGCAGATTGCGGCGGCGCTGGAGAAAAAGAGCGAACATCCGCTGGCGGAGGCTATTTTGGAACGGGCTAAGCGGGATGGACTTTCCCTGCCGGAAATCCGGGATTTCAAAGCGGTGGCCGGACGGGGCATCGAGGGGATTTTGGCAGAAGATATTCCGCCAAGGCCCATGGTGCGGGAAGGGGCCGGCCCTGTGGCAGTGTTTGTGGCAGGGAAGAAGGAGGACGGAACCGTTTTCACCCAGTACTTGGGCGGAGAACCCGGACAGACAGCGGAAAATCCGCCGGAGGCACAGATGCGGGACGGATACGACCGTGGCTGGAAAAAGGGAACTCGGTTCCTGGTGGGGAACCGGGCCTACATGGAAGAGAACGGGATCCTTTTGGATCAAGTAAAGGCCAGTGCGTTGGACGAAATCGCCCGGCAGGGAAGGACGCCTCTCCTGGTGGCCCGGGAGGGAGAACTCCTGGGGGTGATCGACGTGACGGACGGTGTGAAAGCAGGTTCCCATGATGCTATCCGTAAATTCAGGGAGATGGGTATCCATGTGGTCATGCTCACCGGGGATAATCGCCGGACGGCGGAAGCGGTGCGTGAGCAGCTGAACATTGAGGAAGTGATCGCGGAGGTGCTGCCCCAGGATAAGGAGAAGGAGATCCGGGCATTACAGAAGGCGGGCAGGAAGGTAGCCATGATCGGCGACGGGATCAACGACGCGCCGGCGCTTGCGGCAGCGGATGTGGGGATGGCCATCGGAGCCGGGACGGACGTGGCCATTGAGAGCGCGGATATCGTCCTGATGAAAAGTGACCTGCGGGATGCGGTGACGGCGGTGCGGCTGAGCCGTGCGGTGATCCGCAATATCAAGGAGAATCTTTTCTGGGCATTTTTCTACAATGCCATTGGGATTCCCCTGGCGGCGGGGGTGTGGTATCCTGCCTTCGGGATAAAGCTGAATCCCATGTTCGGCGCAGCCGCCATGAGCCTGAGCAGCGTCTTTGTGGTTGGGAACGCGCTGCGGCTCAGGGGGTTTAAGAGCGGCTTCAGGAAGCGGGCAGGAGCTGTGGAGGCGTTCTCAGTGCCAAAAGCCGGAGATTCCGGAGAGCCGGCAGAGCGGGGCTTGCCTTCCGGGGAGCAGGCGGCCCCAAACCTACAGACAGGCAATCAAACAACAATTAAGGAAAGTGAGGACAAAACAATGAAAAAAGTAATGACAATCGAGGGAATGATGTGCGGGCACTGTACCGGAAGGGTACAGAAAGCGTTGGAGGAAGTGGCAGGCGTCAGCGGGGTAACTATGAGCCTTGAGGATAAGACCGCCACAGTGGAGCTGGAGGGCGAAGTCACCGATGAGGCGCTGACTGCCGCGGTAACGGCGGCAGGGTATGAGGTGAAGGGTATCGCCTAAGGTTTTCTCCGGGGTGTGGGTTCCGCTTTGTGGGATGCAAGTACAACGAATAATTGATTTCAGGCTACATTGGCGCAGAATGATTCTTTCATATACAAGGTGGAGGAATGAGGAGCAGCGGGGTCATGGTAACCAAATTGGGCGCTGCAGGCTGTAAATTCATTCTGCGCTATTTAGCTGGAAGCAATACAGCCAGCAACTCGGGCCGGCATCCGAAATTTAAAGGAACGGGCAGTGTTTTAGAAAAACTTTATACTTTCTTTCTTGATTTTTGTCCCCATGGTGTTATATTAATTATAGAACAAGGGAACAATAGAAAACAAGAACATGGATGGGCCAACCAGGCCCATAATAAGGTCAAGAAGGAGGCAGGGCATTATGAATATTCAGAAATTTACACAGAAATCCATGGAAGCCGTGCAAGGCTGCGAAAAGCTTGCCTACGAATACGGCAATCAGGAGATTGAGCAGGAGCATTTGCTGTACAGCCTGCTGACCATAGAGGACAGCCTGATCCTGAAGCTGGTGGAGAAGATGGAGATCCAGAAGGAACACTTCGTAAACCGTGTCCGTCAGGCAGTGGAGAAGCGGGTGAAGGTCCAGGGCGGACAGGTCTATGTGGGCAAGGACCTGAATCAGGTCCTGATCGGTGCGGAGGACGAGGCGAAGCAGCTTGGGGACGAATACGTGTCTGTGGAGCATCTCTTCCTGGCCATGCTGAAGAACCCGAACCGGGAGATCAGCGCCATCTGGAAGGAGTACGGCATTACCAGGGAGCGTTTCCTGAGAGCGCTGTCCACAGTGAGGGGCAATCAGCGTGTCACCTCCGATAACCCGGAGGCCACCTATGATACCTTGGAAAAATACGGACAGGATCTGGTGGAGAAGGCCAGAAACCAGAAGCTGGACCCTGTCATCGGCAGGGACGGTGAGATCCGGAATGTGGTTCGGATCCTTTCCCGCAAGACTAAGAATAACCCGGTCCTTATCGGGGAACCCGGTGTGGGCAAGACGGCGGTGGTGGAAGGACTGGCGCAGCGTATCGTCAGGGGGGATGTCCCCCAGGGACTGAAGGATAAGAAGATTTTCGCCCTGGATATGGGAGCTCTGGTGGCAGGGGCCAAGTACCGGGGGGAATTCGAGGAGCGTCTGAAGGCGGTGCTGGAGGATGTGAAAAACAGCGACGGCCAGATCATCCTCTTTATTGACGAGCTGCATACCATTGTGGGAGCGGGCAAGACCGACGGCGCGCTGGATGCGGGAAATATGCTGAAACCCATGCTGGCAAGGGGTGAGCTGCACTGCATCGGCGCCACCACGCTGGATGAATACCGGCAGTATATTGAAAAGGATCCCGCCCTGGAGCGCCGCTTCCAGCCGGTGATGGTGGAAGAGCCTACGGTGGAGGATACCATTTCCATCCTCAGAGGCCTGAAGGAGCGGTATGAAGTCTACCACGGCGTGAAGATCATGGACAACGCGCTGGTCAGCGCGGCGGTGCTCTCCAACCGTTATATCTCCGACCGATTCCTGCCGGATAAGGCCATCGACCTGGTGGATGAGGCCTGCGCCCTGATCAAGACGGAGCTGGACAGTATGCCCACGGAGCTGGACGAACTGCAGCGCAGGATCATGCAGATGGAAATCGAGGAGGCCGCACTGAAGAAAGAAGAGGACAGACTCAGCGTGGAAAGGCTTGCCAGCCTGCAGAAGGAGCTTGCGGAGCAGAAGGATGCTTTTGCGGCGAAGAAGGCCCAATGGGACAATGAGAAGGCTTCCGTGGATAAGCTCTCGAAATTAAGGGAGGAGATTGACGGCGTCAACAGCGAGATCCAGATTGCCCAGAGGGAAGGGAATCTGGAGAAGGCGGCGGAACTGAGCTACGGCAGACTGCCGGCATTGAAAAAGCAGCTGGAGCAGGAGGAAGAGCGGATCGGCGCTTCCGAGCTGTCCCTGGTTCATGAGAAGGTTTCCGATGAAGAGATCGCCAGGATCATTTCCCGCTGGACGGGGATTCCTGTGACGAAGCTCACGGAGAGCGAACGGAACAAGACCCTGCACCTGGACGAAGAACTCCATAAGCGCGTTATCGGCCAGGAGGAGGGCGTCACCAAGGTGACGGAGGCCATCATCCGCTCCAAGGCCGGGATCAAGGATCCCACAAAACCCATCGGTTCTTTCCTGTTTTTGGGGCCTACAGGCGTGGGCAAGACGGAGCTGGCCAAGACCCTGGCGGCATCCCTGTTTGACGACGAGAACAATATGGTCCGCATCGATATGAGCGAATATATGGAGAAATACTCGGTTTCCCGGCTGATCGGGGCCCCTCCCGGATATGTGGGGTATGAGGAAGGG
>ERZ808040.886-NODE-886-length-22798-cov-6.483693_pt1 | contig 22798 bp, 26 predicted proteins | sample MGYA00380191_ERZ808040 | MGnify/ENA primary metagenome ERZ808040 (study PRJEB31490, sample SAMN06133395) | mouse gut metagenome | isolation source: J6 | host: mice | place: China: Chengdu | collected 2015-05 ...
GATTCTGCCTTTTCAAAATTTATTGTATCTATTACCTGTTTGATTTCCTCTATTTTCTTCATATGCTCTCTTTCTCTTCTCCCCGTTTTCTAATGAATCATTCTTCCTCCATCTCTGCGTCTGTAAGATTCTCATAAATAAATTCTTCTAAATAGTCATATACCATAAAATTATTTCTCCTTCACTGTTTTTCAAATCGCATGGCGGGACACACCAGTTAAATCTTTTTATTCCTCACAATCTTTCCTTGGCTTCAATTTTGAAAAAAACTCTGACAGAGAATCGGCTAAAATATATTGTTCCTCACATTCCCAGTCATCCACAATAACACAGCCACTATCCAGTTTTACACATATCATGCAATTGCGGCCATCCATTCCAATTGGAATCATACTTTCATTACTATCAATCACACATCTAAATTCTTCTATTACATCTGTTGTATCATCAATTTTATCAAGCATGATTAATACATTATCAAAAAATCCGCATAATTCCAAATAGTAAAAAGAATTATAGTATTCTTTCAATTCTGTTGAAATATGCATCGCATATTCCTTTTCAAGTTCAGAAAAATCAATAATCCTATCCACTGGAGCATATTGCCATTGAATCCATTCCTCGTTATCCATCTCTCCCACATACAAATTAGATGGATTATCTTCATCGTAAGCTATTTTAGGTAATGATTTCAAATCATCTTCAAACACCTTGAAAAAAGCGTCAATATACTTTTTCAAAACTTCCTTTAACATACTGCTCCTCCATTCTTAGACACGCCAAAGATTACTACAGGTTAGTTTCCAACCTTACACATCACTCTGCACATTAATTCCAAATACGGGTTCTTCCTTATCATTTGTTCCCCACAGAAATACCCTGTTAAAATCACAAAACAATGTATAATTATTCTCTTTTCTTGGTTCAAAAGAATTTTCATTTGTTAAATAACTTTTTTTCATTTCAGGTGGTGCATCTGAATATTTGTCAAAATTGAAATAATCTGCAACTTGTAATACCAACTCCATACTTTTTCCACCACAGGATTTTGGACGTTCTCTCTGAAAGCTGTCCATCCATATTGGTTCACCAGCCAATATGATTGGAATTTTTTTGTCTCTTCTTCTGCATGGCTTCCAATCAATTCTTTGGTACATTACTTTTTCATGATACTCCTCTCTCAATACCCCATCTTTCGTGTCAAAAAAATATACCTTGAATAACGTCTGATAGTGATTAGGTTCCAGTTCTTTGCATGACACATCTGCCCCATCATTTGCAAGTAACATCGGCGGAAACCATTCATGAGCGTCATGTTTATAGTAGGTGCTTGTACAATAGAAAAATGCTAACGACTTCCCTTCCCATATATGCCCCTTTGGGAAAGCCACTTGAAAGAAAAACGTAAGGGGTTCTCCACATACTTTACATATTGGCAATGACATATCTGCTGGAATACATGGTTTTCCTCCTATAAATGAATCACTATCATCATCTTTTTGTTCTATACGCGTCAAAATGGAATACCATCCTAATTTGGGATTTGCAATCTTCAATCTGGTAAATAATTCATATAACGATTCTGCCAACACATACTCCTCATTATCTTCCAGAACCGCGACTACTTGTCCGCTTCCAATTTTAGAAATCCCAAATGGATATTTATGTCCATAAATTCCTAAAATAATAAAATCCACAGTTCCAAAGTTCTCATCTTCCTCTCCACTCATAAAATACGCTAAATTTTCCAAAACATCATCCATTTCATCCAGCGGCTCAAAGGAAATACATTCTCCATCTATAAAACCATGAAGCTCTAAAAAGAAATATGCATTATAATAATCCTTTAAGTCTTGTGGCAGCACAACGTGATTTTCCATCTCTAAGTTTGAAAAATCTAGAATCCTGCTAACTGGAGCATAATGCCATTGAATCCTTCCTTCCGTATCTGGATCCCCCACATACAAATTTGACGTTTTATATGTATATTTATCAAATGTTATTTTCGGCAGAGAATTTGTTTCCGTCTGCCATAATATAATGTTTTCTTCTAAACAATTCCTTATTTTGTCTTTTATCATATATTCTCCATTTATATAAAATGCTAAAAACTATTCTCCTCCGGCTCTGCTGCTTCTTCTAGCTATTCTTTTAAAGTTTCTCTTGAGTTTAATCTTAATACTCTTTCTGTATTGGTATAATCAGGAGGCTTTCTCTGACATTGCCGAAACCACAGGACATCCTTGACTATTCATCAAAACTCATTTGGATGTTCATTGAATAAATCCTTAAATGCCTTTCCTGCTGCTTCTTTTAAGAGTTCCACGAAAACCTTATCCGTATTTTTTTCCATTTTTTAAGTCCCCTTTTTCCACTTTATTGCACTTCATTTCCATAATCGGTTTCATACCACTCATATTTCTCGTTTATTCTGCCAGTTTCAAAAAAATGCATAATAATATGAAATAATATATCTTTATCTTCGCATAAACATGCTTTACAAAAATCATAGCCAAAGAGTACTACTTCTGTCATATCATTCTCATATTTTTTATTGCAATAGTCATATGTCTTTTGCTCTATTGCATCATGAATAAATACACACGCATAAGTCTCATCCGCGTGGATTGTGAGGCTGTACTCCTCTTGATCTCCAAAACAACAATCTAAAAATTTCAATTGCCCTTTTTGAACCACTCTTTTTATAAATTTTATTATTTTAGCAGCAGATTCGTCATGTAATGTATTGATATTCCGAGTTTCTTTTGTCGTTACTATATACAACCCGCGAACATCATATCCCTTCTCTTTCATTAACAATACCTCCCAATTTCAAAATATCTTTTTCACTATCCACTGATCATATCCTGTATACAAAAGCTCCCCAAACCGGAAATTGTAATCCGTAAATGCCTCCAGCATCTGTGTCCTCAGCAGGCAAAACTGTAAAATTATGTTAGAAATTGTTTAAATCATACCTCTTAAACGAAAAAATGTACATGACTTTTTGCCTGACAAAATAAATTTATATTGTCAGGCAAAAAGTCATGTACACTATAAAATCACTTTTTTGTTCCTATACCTTTAGCTTCTTGTCTATTTTGGAGGATTCCTTGCCTTTTTCCTGTGTTTACTTTTCAGGTGCATTCCCTTTTTCTATCAAACAAGACGCCTTCATGTCCATTTCTTGGGGTATCTTCCTTTTACTAAATGTCTACGACTTGGTATTCCACTTGGTATTTCAGATCTAACAAACATATTCTATAGGAAATCCTTTAGCCTGCCGTATCCACCCTATTGCATGCTTTATTTTACATATGTCCTATAATACTGCCTCGCTGTGTTTTCATCCAATGCAAAATGTTTATGAAGTTTTTCTATAATAATGCTTTCCGACACTCCGTCTTCCACCTTATCCAATATAAATGCCCTAACACCTTCCTCGCGGCCTTTTTCCAGCCCTTCCTCACGGCCTTTTTCCAGCCCCTTTTCCAGCCCCTCCTCGAGTCCTTGGTAAATCAATATATCGTCCCTCGAAAACTGCGCCATTGTCATATCACATACCTCCTTGTCCGACAGCAGGTCCACAAATATTCCCCTGTCAAGCATCAGCTGTAGAAAATTTGCCACTGTTGATACATTTACCGGCACTGTATATCCGGCATTTTCTGTCCTCTGCATATAAGTAATCCCGTTTGCCACCAGAGCATAGTTTCTCATGTTACTGTCATATCCCCCGAAACGCTCCGGCAGCACTCCCTGCTCTATATAGCTTAAAACCTCGTCCAGCGTCATCCTGAAATCATAGACATGAACCACGACATCCAGATCTGGATCAGGTCTGCCTTCCCCGTATTTTTCCTCTGCGGATAGATAGGACTCACTCAGGCGCATGTCGTATTGGATTTTTTCCGGCAGATTATCTGTCTTTGTCTCCAGCCCGGTCTGTAATACATACAGCTTCGGAATCGGAAAATACACGCGCGCCCTCCCATAGAGCAGCCGCTCACTGTCCACTGTAGATCGCAGTCCGGCCACTGCGTACTCCAGCAGTCTGTATGGAATGTTCGGCGACGTGGATGCCTGTGCTTCTGTCAGTATATAAATGATCTCGTCGCACATACATGCAAAATCATTCTCCTTGTTGCCAAACAACACTGGACGCACATTTGCCACTGCCACCTTTTCAGCATCAATCCCCAGCAAGAAAGACACAAGCTCACGCTGGCGTTCTTCTTTTTCGTACACTTTTTTGAAAAAGGTGTCTTTCGCCTTCGTATTTACAGGAAGAACCTTCTGTACTTTTTTGGATTTCTTTTTCCGTTTCGCCTCGTTTTTTGCCAATGCTTTCTCCTCTCTTATGCTGTTTTAGTCTTTATTTATTATAACACAGTGGGAATGACGTCTGCAATCAGATTCTGACTGTCCCTGAATCTGCGCCGTAATGCCATTGCGCTCTGTCTTTTCCGCGACATGACCTTCTTTTTGCAATCAGCACAGAATTGATTTGCTCCCTGCTATATGTTTCACCTGAATGTGTCTCCCAATCACATTGTAATTCCTCAAGATAAAATTTCGTATTAATTTTCATTCCTTTCATTTATCAATTTATATTTTCAGCTCTATATCTAACATCTTGATCAGGAAAATCTTCTGGAAATTTATCACATATGATCTCTCCACTCAGAATTTTATACAAAAACTCTGTCATACACATTTTATATTCATAACAATCATATTCACATACTACCACACTCCACTCATCTGGTGCGGAACCAGTTTTCCAATATAACTCCTGCCCATTATCCGTAAATCCCCATGGCAATAATCCATTTTTCTCTGGAAAAATATTATATCTAAATATATTAGGATGGGATTTTCTTAAAGTTTTATATGCATCAATTATACTTTCTCCTTTTTGAATAAAATTAATATTTTCATTCATGCAAAAAGGGTTTAAAACCCATAAAAAATCATCAATACAACCGGTACCATATATTTTTATATACTCTTTATAATCTGTTGGAAGAACAATATTCATATCTAACTGCAATTGTTTCCAGCCTGTTTCATTACCTGTGTTAAAAACCTTTGCTCCCGGTTCCAATATCTTACTTATTTTCTGCAAATAGCTTAACTGCTCCATAATTTTACTTCCTCCTAGCTATGCAAACATAATCAAGTTATTCCTCTTCCATTTCTGCCGCTTCTTCCAGCCACTCTTTTAAAGTTTCTCTTGAATTTAATCTTAAATAAGTTTATCATACATCACTTTGTACGTTAATACCAAATACGGGATTTTGCTTATCAGTCGTTCCCCAGAGAAAAACTCTGTTAAAATCACAAAACAAGGTGTAATTATTCTCTTCTCTTGGTCGAAATGGAGGTTGACCTTGAAGAGCCATGTAATTCGCCTCCATTTCAGATGGTGCATTCGGATATATCTCAAAATTAAAATAATCCGCTACCTGTAAGACGAACTCCATACGATTACCTCCGCAGGATCTTGGACGTTCTCTCCAATGACTCTCCATCCAAACTGGCTCTCCTGCCAGAATGATTGGAACCTTTTTATCTCTTCTTCTCCCCTCTTTCCAATCAATTCTCTGATACCTCACCTTTTCCTGATAATCTTCTCTTATTACTCCATCTCTGGTATCAAAAAAGAATACTCTGAATAGTGTCTGGTAATGATCAGGATCTAAGTCATTATCAGATAAATCATCCTCGTCCCTAAGCAGTACTGGCGGAAGCATGTCATGAGCATCATGTTTATAGTAAGTACTGTCACAAAAAAACAATGCTAAAGACTTCCCTTCCCACATATGCCCCTTGGGAAACGCCACTTGAAAAAAGAACGTAAGCGGATCACCACATATTTTGCAGGTGGGTAAAGGAATAGTGGCGGGAATACACGGTTTGCCGCCTATAAATGAACCACTGTCGTCATGTTTTTGCTCTGCACTTGTCAGGACAGAATACCATCCCAGCTGCGGACTCCCTATCTTTAACTTTTTAAAGAGTTTACCCAATGACTCTGCCAGCACATACTCTTTACCCTCTTCGAGCAGTGCAACCACCTGTCCTTTTCCAAATTTCGAAATTCCAAACCAATACTTATGTGCATAAAGTCCAAGGACAATGAAATTTGTCGTTTCAGATTCCTCATCTTCTTCCCCGCCAAGAAAGAATTCCAAGTTGTCTAAAACATCAACTGTTTCATCCAGCGGCTTAAATGATATACACTCATTATCAATAAAACCTCTAAGTTCCAAAAAGAAATATGCATTGTAAAAATCTTTCAAATCCTCTGGAAGCTCAACACAATACCTCTTTTCCAAATCGGAAAAATCAAGAATCCTATCGACTGGCGCATACTGCCACTGTATACTGCTGTCGGTGTCCGGCTGCCCTACAAATAGATCAGAACATTCGCAAACATCCTCGTCATAACTTATCTTAGGTAACGAATTGGTTTCCTTCTGCCACATCTCAACATTTTTCTCTAAACATCTTTTAATCTCTTCTTTTATCATCCTTTTCTCCATCCAATACCAAGACATTTCACACTAATCACTTAAATATCCATAATACTAATTGTTAAATTCTTCCGGCTGCCGCTCATCGCCGGGCACTGTCATCGTTCCGACTGTCGAGACGAATATGAAAGGAACCACTAAATATTATACAAAAATGATTCAAATAATTATGATTCATCTCTTTCCAAATTATATATCCGCCAAGCTTCAATTGTCATAAAGTCCAAATATTTTCCAAATCGATCTATCCATCCCCCTTCTCCACAAAATTCTCCATCAAGTCCATCACTCGTTTTTGCTATGTTTATTTTTTCCCCTTTATATTCTACAATAAGCTGTATATCCTCATTTTGTTCAAATAGCCAAAGCATATTGGATACTGTGCCCATAGTAATCCATGGTATCAATTCTTGAAGAATATGAATCTGATCTTGTGAAAAAGACTCCAATTTTTTTACTAATACATCAGCTTCCGGGCTAGATACTGCCGATATATAATCTTCATTCGTCTTATCTAATACATCTTCTACTATTCGTTTTGCTATATAAAGCAACACGGGATTTCTTTCATAATAACTATCCATTGACTTTACCTCATTTCCTCTGATTTTCCAAAGTCCGCCCTGTCTGTATTGACATGGCGGCTTCCCATGCATGCGATGGTGTCGTCTGTCTCATAGTAACAGTAGACTACATCTTCTTATCTCTTTAAATTGTTCTTCCAATGCACACACATAAAGTATTTGTGCTGAACACTTTTCATTTGTCATATCCTTTGATATTTTGGAGATTTTCATAAATTTATCTTATCAGGCATTCTTTCCCTCTGAACGCAAATCCATATTTATGAATCTGCTTCGGGGAAAATCCGTCTGCGGTCAATTTGGCATCATACTGCTTTTCCTCAATCTGGGTTAGGGCATTTGCAACCGTCTCGGCAAGGTCTTTTTCCTTCAAAGGTTTGTGCACCTTAAATTCAATAATGTATGCATCGTCTCGCTCTCTGTTTTTTGGGGTCAGCATTACATCATAGCGACCGAACCCGCTTTCTCTGTTTGAGGTAATCTCAAACCTTCCGGAAAGCTCAACCATCAGTCCCAGTACAAAACCATGGTAAAACCGTTCGGGCGCATCGTCATTTGATGCACCTTTTGCGATATCGAAGCTCGAAAAGCTGTACAGTGCAACCTGGTTTATAAATTCATTCATTCCATCCACATCATTCAGAAGGAGTGCTTTGATGAAGTTATTGTATGGCAATTCAGCATTTCCGCCAAACCAGTTTTTCACCATTTTTCTAAACATTCGTTTTGTCTCAAGGTTCGTGATGGTAAGGGTGTACCAGACATCCCCTTCCTCGCCTACGCCCTCCTCGTCGGTATCCAGTGTTCTGACTTCTAATACCTTCAGATAGCCTGTTGCAAGCAGGAGACTCCACACTGCGTCTGCGCTGCCGTTTAGCTGGTCAAACACAATCTTTTCGTCAATTTCTGCCTCAAAGCTTTTTCCCTGCAGAAGATCTTCCATGGTCTGTTTGAGGTTCGGGGTTCCTTCGCGAATCAGTTGGTTTACAAGTCCGTTCCCGCTCGTATTTGACCAATAAGTGTCATATTTTCCTTTTTCGTTTAAAAAGGACACAATTGACCAGGGATTATAGATATCCGTGCAGGTGCCGAATGTAAAACCGTCATACCATTTTTTTACTTTCTCTTTCTGTTCTCCCAGTCCGGCATCTTCAAGTGCAGTAAAAACTTCTTTTTCTGTAAATCCAAAAGATCTCATATATTTATCAGAAGTTGTTGTGATGACGTTCAGGTTATTCATGCCAGTAAAGATACTTTCTTTTGCTACTCTTGTGATTCCTGTGATCAGTCCACGTTCAAGGTATTCATTTGTCTTAAATGTGGAATTGAACAGGCTGCTGAAAAATTTAACGGTCTCCTCCCAGTATCCTGAAACCCATGCATCCTGCATTGGCGTGTCATATTCATCTAAGATAATAATTACTTTCTTACCATAATAGCGCTGCATGAAACCTGTCATTGAACGGATGGCCCCGGCAGCGAGTTCACTGTCCATTCTAAGCTCTATTTCCTGATAATATTTCTGTTCTTTTTTATTGAGCAGATTTCTTTCTAACAGGTATTCATTCTTATTATACAAATCCGTAATTACTTCTGTAATTTTAAACAGCATCTCTTTATATGATGCTGCTTTCACATTGGCAAAACTCAAAAAGATTACCGGAAAAGTCCCTTGAAGATTTCTGTACTGATAGTCCCCGTCAGGAGATTTTTCCTCCCATATCGACAGCCCCTCGAACAGATCACTTCTGTCTGCATACTTATTAGAAAAGAAACACTCTATCATACTCATGTTCAGCGTCTTTCCAAACCTGAGCGGGCGTGTGATCAGCGTAACCTGATCCGCATTTTCCCACCATTCCCGGATGAAATCTGTTTTGTCAATGTAAAAAATCTGCTGTGTTCTTACTGTCTCAAAGTCCTGATATCCGAGTCCTGCTCTGTTTTCGTTCATATGATACCCTCCCCACTGTTATCAGTATACATGATACGAACGTTTTTCACAACATCAGATCTGCAATATCACTCCCGTCATCGATCTCTGCGTTGACATCGATCTCATTGGCTCCATTATAGACAACTTTTCCTGTTTCACGCAGGACACGGTCTGCATAATGATCTGTGTCATACAGAGGGATAAATCCGTCTATACTGGTTTGGGCTGTTTGCGTAAAACGACAGGACAAGCCCGGATAAAGTCTGCCTGTTGGTCGGGTGCATGAAATATATGCTGTGGATCAGCTTTACACCCAGGAGTATATCATTGTGCCAGCCTCCTTCTTCAGCACACAGTTCCCATTTTCCGGGTTCTTTTTTGCATTTGCTTTCATAAACATCAGAAAATTCGGGGCATCTGACAATATCCTGGCACATGTTTACGGAGGCCCTGTCCCTGTCGTCCCAGTAATCGCTTTTCCACTTGTCACTGCACTGCTTAATGTAATGAAGTGATAAAATCACAAACGATTCTGAAAGCTTCTTTTCATTCATTATGGCATCAAGCACTTCCTTTCTTGAAAAGCTGAAAGAATTTACCATATAGGTCATGGTATTGCTGAAATTCTCCATGGCTTTGTGTTTTTCCTCATAGTCCGTAAAACTCCCTGCTGATAAAAGCTTTTGTTTGGGCAGGTTTCCCTTTTTGTGTTGTCCATACGGAAGCAGGAAAACTGGGAGAAACGCGCCTGCATGAAGCTGCATCTTTTTAAAGTATGGCTTTCAAGGCACAGCGCAGAATACCGCATCCCTTTTCCCGTGCTCGTGGTGGAAAATGTGGCAATGGCTGTCAGCCTGTTCTCCATCCTTCAGGTACAGGAAAATCCGCTTTCTGTCTATTTCTGCCCGGAGAACCTGCTCATGCTCTATGCACCATTTTCCTCCATTTACCGGTGTGAGGCAGATGATGAGGGGAGAATAAAGGCCGTAAGGCTTACCATTGAGGCAGCTATTTAATGCGGCACGCTTACAAAAACGGTGCGGATTCATACGTTAGAACTGCACCGTCTTTTTTGACATACAGCCGGAAGCATTTTCCGGCATCAGTTATTATAAAATTTAAAGAATAGGCGTATTTTTACACTCTTCCATGCCTCTGTCGAGTGCGTAGAAAGACAGCTCGATCCCATGAATACAAAACAGGTTATACTCTCCAAATTAACGTACCGTAAACTTATGCGCAATCAAAAACCTCTTATCCTGTAGTTCTTCTATCTCCATCTCCATTTCACAAGACGATGCCCCCAGTTCTATCATGGCATTTTCCATATAGGCCTGCCTGTAATTATCTAACTGATATTCCTGATACCACTGTGCCAGCAGTCCTTCACTTTCTATCACATTATAAAAAGTATAGTTTCCCCTGCCGTTTTGCAGCATCTGTTCGTAACAATCCTTATAATATCCCTCCATATCCGTAATGACCTGCTCATCTGTCAATCCCAAATCTGCAAGGCTTCTAAGACCGTTATCCTCCGCTTCCCGCTCCAAATTCCGGTATGACTGTCCATTGCAGGGAGGCAGGTATACGGAAAGTTCCTGCCGGATATGGTTCCCGGCATAATCCTCGTCCGTTTTATTAAAATAATCATAAGTACCGTCACCTGTATCGTCCCATGTAGTATCCACATTATAAAATTCACCATCCAGCATGACGATATTCCATGCATGGCTTTCCCCTGCAAATCCCGTACAGTAATAACACGGGATGCCAAGCTGCTGCAAAATGTATTGAAATGCCCTCGCATATCCTGCGCATACTGTCTGCCCGTTTACCAACGCACTGTATGCGCTTTGGTTCATTTCAGCGCCCATATTATAAGCTATCCTGCTGATCAGCTCATCATGGACATACTTTTCTTTCTCGTAATCACTGGACAGCCCCTGTGCCTGTGAAATAATGATTTCCGCATTACTTTCAAAAGTACCCTGTGCATTTTCCAAGTCCCGTGCAGTACGGTTAAATCTCAGGTCAATCTCCACACATCGCCCGTCCCTCCCGTATTTGCAGGCATATGCCGTATCCATCCAAAAAAGCTCCGGATGGTCGTTATAAACTGCCGAGAAGATATTTCTAAGCTGCCCTGCCGTCATCTCCTCAACAGGAAGGAACTGGGAATAGACATCATTTGCATTTGCATAAATCTGACGATACATATGCTGTCCTTTTTCATCCAGCATAGCATAATAGGGATAATACAAAACGTCAAACTCAAGTCCGTCCCCTGTGTTTCCGACATCAAGCTGGCTTTGGAGAACGGCTGCAGTCTCATCATCTACCTGCTCCCGTTCCTCCTGAACCTCCTGATAGCCATTCCTGCCGGATACGTTTTCAGGAATGACAATGTTATCCATGTCAGGCAGAATATAACCGGAAGTAACAGTCTCAGCAATGCTGTTACTGTTGGAAGTATCCATTATATCCGGTTCATCTGCTTCCCATATATGTTCCTGATCTGCCCTTTCAGGAACATAAAACGGCGTTTCCGGTTCCTGGATAGTATCTTTTACCACGTCCTGTCCTTGTCCGGTATCCAAATTATCTTCAGCTGCTTCCGCTAATTCCTGCATTTTCGGATATAGCAGTGCTGCAACTTTTTTTGTAATATCCGGATTAAATGAACAGACAAGGACAAATGCACAGCCAAGTGCAAGTAAAACCAGGATAATATACATCAGTTTTTTTATAAATTTCATCCATTGTCCTCCGTCATATAAATGCAGGATTTAGCCGCCTCAACATCCAAAAATCCTCTGTGCCCTCCGCATGTTCTCCGATGCATCAATACCAAAGGGACACCTTCTCGTGCAGGAGCCGCAGTGAACGCAGTCCTCTCCTGTCACCAATAGCGCTGCATACCGTTCCCTCAATTCATCCGTCATCTCTTTTTCCGCCATGTCAGCCAGTTTCGTCACTTCAGCAATGTCAATCTTTTTAGGGCATGGCTGACAATGATTACAGTACATGCACTGGTTTGCGAACTGCCCCACCAGACTTTCCTGAATTTCGCTGAAATCCTTTTCCTCCTCGCTCGCTGTCAGATATGCCAATGACTGATTCAACTCATCTACGTTTGCAAATCCCGGAACGGGACAAGCCACCTGCGGGAACGAAAGGACATAGCTGATACACTGGACAGGCGTAAGGCTTAATAAGCCTTTCAGTCTCCCTTCTTCATGGTTTTTGAGAATATTACCCGCTGCAAATGGTTTCATGGCCACAATCGGTACGCCCTGTTTCCCACAAAGTTCATAAAGTTCCTGCTTTGATGGATATGCCGCCTTTTCCTCCTCTGTCATGGATTTTACCTCCCGGCCCTTCATCCTTGCATCCGCCGTATCCTGTGGAAGAAGATTGAACAGTGGATTGACCGGAAACATCAGCACATCAATCTTTCCGCTCTTTACCGCATTCAGTGCAATCTTCGTGTTATGGCTGCTAAGACCGATAAATCCCACGCGCCCGGTATCTTTTAACTCTTTGGCATAGGCATACATCCAGCCATTTAGTATTTCATTCAGATCTGCTTCATCATCACAGTTATGCAGAAACAGAACGTCTATGTAGTCTGTATCCAGCTTTTCATAAAACTGCCGCAGAAAATCTTTGCAAAGCGCTTCATCCCTTGTTTTTACATACTGTCCGTCTTTATCGGCACATCCCAGATGCCCGGCCAGGCATATCTTATCCCGGACTCCCTTCAATGCCTTTCCGTAATATTCCCTCGTTGTGGGAGTCCCTACAAACAAATCGAAGTAATTGATTCCTGCATCCACGGCAGCACGCACCAGATCAAAAATCTGTTTCTCATCTGCTGTCCACACATATTCGCAGCCCATGCCGATAGCGCTTACCCTTAGCCCTGTCTTTCCAAAATCCCTGTAAATCACTTACTGCTCCTCCTTCCATCAGTCGATGACATTGATTTTCATATTTCTATATTCACTATTTAAGGAAAAACTGTCCCTTATACCCTCTGTCAGATATATATCTCCATCTTCCATAATCAGGATCATTTCATAATTCCGGCGCTGTCTCCAGTAATCCTGTGCATTTTCCAATCCCATGACAAAAAGCGCAGTAGAAAGCGCATCACACAATTTCCCTTCACTGGCGATGACTGATACCGAAGCAATGCCGTTTTCCACCGGATGCCCTGTTGCCGGATCAATAATATGCCCATACACTTTTCCATCCTCTCCAGTGAAAAAACGCTCATAATTTCCGGAAGTAACCACCGCCACGTCTGAAACCTGAATGATTCCAAGTACGCCACCCGAAAAGGGATCTTTCAATCCGACACGCCAGTCACTCCCATCCGGCTTTGTCCCGATTGCCTGAATATTTCCCCCTATGTCAAGCAATGCAGCGGTAATACCACGTTCACGCAAAATCTGTGCCGCTTCATCCCCTGCATATCCTTTCCCCACGGCACCCAGATCAATCATACCACCGGGTTCCATTTGAATTTGGTCATTATTCAATTCAACTTTATCGTAACCGACTTTTTCTAAAAGTTCCGCCAGTTCTGTCTCTGCCGGGACACGGTTCTCTCCTGTTGTAAATCCCCATGCAGTCAGAACCGGGTAAATCGTTGGCTCCAAAGCTCCGTTTGTTTCCTCTGCCATATCTAACGCATAAGAAAGCAGTTCCGCAGTCTTCCAGTCCACCGTTACAGTCTGCCCGCTGCTGTGATTGACCGCATAGACATCACTGTTTTTATCTGTAACAGACCATAATTCCTCCATCTCCCTTATTTTGTCTTCCGCTGCAAGGATAGCCGGCTCTGCATCCGTCCCGTATGCCGTAAAAGTCATGTATGTATCCATTGCAAAAAAAGACTCCGAATGCTCCGCCATATCCTGATTTTGTTTCCATGAACATCCGCCGATACCCAACATCAGCATACACATCATGCAACAAATGTTGATTTTCTTCATTTCTCATTCCGCCCCTTGCCAATCATTCTTAGGCCCACACAGACATAATTCCCAATCCATATAAACAGTCCCATAACCGCAATATAATCCAGGTAGAAAAATACCAGTGGTTCCTCATAATCGAAAAAGACAAAATGGCTCCTGAGCAGCATATAAATTCCGATGTCTCTCCTTATAAAAGTGTATACGCCATATCCTGCAATCACCAGTGCCAGAATGCGCAGCACCCACTTCCGTACTGCAGACGGTTTCGGGAAAAACTTCTTTGCCATTCCCATCATCATGCTCCAATGAAACCCAAGATGAACGGACATCAGTACAAATCCCCAATAAGCGGAAAGCATATGCAGATTCCTCGCAAAAGAACGCCCGCCTTTTATGGGAAGAAAAGACAGCGCATGACGGGACAGGATAATTCCGCTTACCATTAAGCCGGCCATTGCGCAAAGTATCAATAATACAAGTCCTGTCTGCATGATGCGCACAGGATTGTATCTCCCTCTTAGAAGGTTTCTGATCCAGCTGCCGTTTAAGATATGGTGGATGACAAAAAGGACAAACATTCCAATGCCGATCCATTCATGGGCTGCCTGCCCGACCAGCTCATATGCCATGAGTAACAGCAGCGCCGCCGTCATTCCAATATCAACTGCCAGTTTTAAAATCATCTTCGGTTTCATTCCGGTTCCCTCGCATTTCTAACGGATAAAATTTGTAAATACAGGCGTTTCCTGTTCCGGCAGTTCTACACCAACCTTGCGCGCCACCTCTTTACAGCGCAGCATATACGCCATATTCCTGCCCAGAACCCTCATGGTATACAGTCCCTCCGCATCCTGTCTTGCCTGCTCTGCATTTGCACCGTGGATCATGTTCCAGTAGCGGGAAGATACCACAGGCATTTCCTGAATGGTAAAATATTTATTTAGCTGGTCAAATGTCACCGTTGTACCGGCCCTGCGTGCGGAAACGACTGCCGCTGCAGGTTTCATGTAAAACGCCTTATTCCCGTTTCCACGCAGTTCAGAGTAGAACAGCCGGTCCATAAAAGCTGTCATATTTCCGGTTGCGCCGGCATAGTGGACAGGGCTTCCAAACACAAATCCGTCCGCCCCATACGCTTTCTCCCGGAAACGGTTTACTGCGTCGTCAAAAACACAGCAGCCCTTTTCCCCGCATTTCAGACAGGCAATACATCCCCCTATGGGTTTATTGCCAATCCAGAAAATTTCCGTCTCAATACCCTCTTTATTCAAGGTATCTGCCACCTCGCAAAGCGCCGTATAAGTACAGCTTTCCTTATGGGGACTGCCATTTGCTAAAAGTACCTTCATTGCTTCTCCTCCTATCATTTTTATATCTTTCTGTTTTGGGGCTGATAATTCAGGCGTAGCCCCCCGCCCCCTATCTGCTCTGTTTCCCTTAATAGGAACTCTACCGGTTCGCCTTCCGTAAAGGACTGAATCTGTGTAAATAAAGATGCCGTACCGCAGCCGCCATCCGTTACCGGCGCCAAAAACAGGCTGAGTTCATCGACCATACCAGCCTGAAGAAAACTCCAGTTCACGATACCTCCCCCACAGATCAGCAGCTTTTCGATGTGAAAAAGTTGATACAGCTTTTTCATTGCCGCCTCACAGTCCAGTTCCTTTTCACCTGCAATAATATAGGAAACTCCTGTTTTCCGCAGACAGGCTTTATAAGCTGCCGGAGTGGAAGCCGTCAAAACCTCTATCACATGAGCCGGCGCTCTCCCTTTATTGCAAAATATCCCCGATTCCCATCCGATTTCACCGTCCACATCCACTGAAACAAAATACAGGTCTGCCTGTCATCCGCCACAAAATCCCCTTCCGGCACTTCCTCCGTTTCTTCCAATACAGGCTTTCGGAAACTGGTAAATTCCTTTGTTGTAGTGGTTCCATACAGTAACGCTCTCGCATTCGTCTCTGTCCGGTATCTCCCATACTCTGCACCAAGGACTCCTGCTGCTTCCGTCCCCATAAACGGCCCTGTTATCTTTCCGTCTAAGGAACTTAAAATATGGCAGATTACATACGGTCTTTCCATTCAGCTTTTTCCTCCTCAGATACCTTTCCCAAGTTTTTCCGCCTCATTTTTATTCGTTGCCATTCCCGCATATTCAAAACCATAGAGCTTTGCAAAACGGTTCATGGTGTACTCGCCCGCCTCCAGCATCCATTTCTCCGGGGAAGCGCCCTGAAACAGAAAATATAATTTTCTCCCCGAAAACACGCCATTTTCCACTAAACCATAAAAACGGTCAAGCACATTGCGCACGGAACCGCAGATATTGTGCCAGTACAGCGGCGAACCGACCACGACCACTTCCGCTTCTTTCATCTTTGCGATAACCTCCACAAGTTGGTCGTCCTCAAACGTCTGTCCATAGCTCCCAATCCGGTAATCTGTCAGGTTTAAGGTTTCATACTCTTTCCCTGCCAAAAGCGCTTCCGCCAGTGCAGCCGTGTTTCCTTTCTTATTCGGGCTTCCGTTAATAAATAAAATTTTCATCCTGTCTTCCTCCATTTTCTTTATATAAGATTTGAATTACTATAACCTGCAATAGACGAGCGCCTACTTTTCCTCTGCCCACAGCCAGATCAAACCGTTATAAATATACTGCAGGGCGGCATTCCCATCATGCGCATTTCCCTCCTGCACCCGGTATGCCAAATTACCCGCCCTTTCATTATCCGCATCAACAAAAATACCGCCAGGCGCATTTATCATTGCCTGAATCTGATTGGTAAATGCCGCATAAGCAAAGTCCTCTGTACCGGACATGGCATAAATAAAGAAATCCTCAGAGCCATATCCCGCTTCCGTCACCAGCCGCTCCATATACGCCCCGTCAGAGGTCAGATTGCCGCTGGATGGCAGGAAATACCGAAAATAGTCCATGCAGTATTGGAACGTATGCCATGTAGTGACCGAACCCATGGAAAATCCGGCAAAAGCACGGTGGCTGCGGCTTTCCGTCAGTTCCTGCCAAGAAGTCCCCTCTGCGTAGGTACGATACTTTCCCTCCACAGCCGGAATCAGGTCATTCATCAGTTCGTTGTGATAATTGTCCGTCAGCCGCAGCGCCAGACCATAATCCGCACTGTCCTCCGGACTCGTATTGTTATAGGTCGGGCATACCACGATTACCGGCGTCATTCTCCCGTCCTGTATGGCATGGTCGAGTACATTTTTCAATTCATGCGGATTTTCCGGCGTGCCAAGATATGTCTCCTCATTGCTCCATCCTCCGTGCATCAGGTAAAGCACATTGTATTGCTGTTCTCCCGAATAGCCATATGGCAGATATACATATGCCGTTTTTGTGAGCTGAGTGGTCTGAGCTTCATAACTCATGGATTCCCATGTCTGGTATTCTAATCGCTCCACTGTCCCCTGCTCTGATGCCGCTCCAAAATATTCCTCTGGTATCTGCTCCAGTTCTTCCGGTATTTGCCCCGAACCCGTCTGTTTATTCATAGGGACCACGTCCTCCTCTGATCCTGTAGTTTCTTCCTTTACCGTATCCGCATTTTCTGTCTCTGCTGAAATAACTGTGCTGTCTCTGTATTCTGTTTCTGTCTGCCTCCCGGAACATGCCGTACACAATACAGCCAATGTCAGTGCCAGTATCCGGCTCATCCTGCGTTTCATGCGAATTACCCCCTGCTAATATCCTAATCCTCCGAGCCAGTCCGCCACATCACCGGCAGCTCCTGCCACATCTCTTTCGCTGACGGTAAAACCGTCTGTGATCACTTCCGCATCCGGCTCCAGATCCTGAATGGTTTCAATGGTCCCCGAAAAGCGGCTTCCGTTATGCACATTAAAAGGAATGATCGTTTTCCCCGAAAAATCATATTCATCAAAAAAACTGTATAGAGCCTGCGGCATGTCATACCACCATGTAGGGTATCCGACAAAAATAACATCATAATCGTCCGGATTTTCTATATGGCTCGTCAGCTCCGGCCGCGCGTCTTCCTCCTGTTCTTCTGCAGCATAATCTATTAACGCACCGCCGTCTCCGGGATAATCCACGGATGTCTGTATGGAAAAAAGTGTCCCGCCCGTCTGAGCCCGAATCATATCTGCCACTGCCCGAAGACGGCCTTTTGCCTCCCCATCCACTGTCGTCACGCTTGCGGAGGAAACCACGTCCACGTCACTGTTCTCACCTGCGGTAAAATAAGCAATCAGGATGTTACTGCCATCTGTATCTGCTGTTTCCATTTGTGTTCTGTCTTCAACGGACATATTATCTTCCTGATTTCCTACACCGTTTTGTTCTGCTTCATCTGATACCGGAGGCTCGCTTCTGTTTCCTGCAGGCGGCTCTGTGCTTCCACATCCTGCTGTATGCACCGCAAGAACCACACCCATCAAATATACTCCCCATTTTTTTCTGTTCTTCATTGTCAACACTCCTTAATGATCACTCCTTCGGAATACCCGAACTTCATTTTGCATCACTTTCTTTTATTATAGAAAAATCGAGGCCTCATAAGAAGTCTCGATTTGTTTATCAGTTTATACCTTAAACTTATAACTGATTTATAATGTTCCTGTCAGTTTTTCACAGCTTCTCTCATCTGCTTTCGCCAGATATTCCTAACTGACTCTTTCTGCCGAACGTTACCAGTAGAGTCTGATCTCCTTGGAATCAGCCTTCTGTTTCATATACTTCCTGAATCATTGGAAATGTACTCCACGCTTTCGGCCATCCGCAGTAAAACGCAAGCTGTGTCACGATTTCGACCGCTTCCTCTTTTGTAATCCCATGTTCCTTTCCAAGTACCAGATGGGATTTTAGCTGTGGGTACAGTCCCGCCGAAAAGAGCGCCGCAATAGTGATCATACTCCGGTCCCTTGCTGAAAGCTGTTCCTCCCTCGACCATACTTCCCCAAATAAAATATCATCATTTAATTCCGCAAATTTAGGTGCCAAATCTCCCAGTCTGTCCCTTCCTGCTGTCTGCTTTTTTGCCATAAATTCCTACCGCCTTTCCCTTTTTAATATTTCTTCATGCTTTCCTGTTTCAGTTCGCAGGACATTGTGCCAATGTCTTGCGTCCACATCTGTATTTTCCTAAAGCGCCCTTTGGCTCAGTGAATGTTCCTTCCGCAGAGCATTTTGACAAACGCCGGGTCATCATGGTTGACAATCTCACTGTGTCCCAGGTCTTTTGCCGCAATCTTCGCCATCTTGTCATCCGTAAGCGTAAAATCCCAAATGTCGATATTCTGCTCCATCCTTTCCACATGCACCGATTTCGGAATAATGGACACGCCGCGCTGTACATTCCATTTCAAAACGACCTGCGCCGCACTCTTGCCGTATTTTTTCCCAATCTCCACAAGTTCCGGATCGGTAAAGATGCCATGCCTGCCTTCTGCCAGCGGTTCCCATGCCTGCGGCGCCACGCCATATGCTTTCATATTTTCAAGAGCCTTTGCCTGCACAAAGAACGGATGCAGCTCTACCTGATTGACGGCAGGAATCACATCTACGTTTTCACAAAGGTTGGCAAGGATTGCCGGATAAAAGTTTGCCACGCCGACAGCCTTTGCAAGCCCTTCCTTATAGGCCTTCTCAATCCCACGGTACGCAGCAAAATAATCTCCCATAGGCTGATGCAGCAGGATGAGGTCAACATAGGACATATCCAGCTTTGCTAAGGATGACTTGACAGCCTCATATGCCGTTTCTTCGCTTTTTGCATCCTGTACCCATACCTTTGTGGTGATAAAAAGTTCTTCCCTTGTAGCCAGTCCGTCCGCAAGCGCCCTTTTTACACCTTTGCCGACTGCCTCTTCATTCATGTAGGACGCCGCCGTATCGAGCAGCCTGTAGCCGGTCTTAACCGCGTCATAAACAACCTGTTCGCACTGCGCCGCATCCGGAATCTGGAATACGCCAAATCCCTCAAGCGGCATTTTTGTTCCTGTGTTCAGTGTTAAAAATTCCATGATATTTTCCTCCTGTCATATGATTCTTGTTTAGAGAGTCCCTTATGTTCTGCATGCGGTAAATACAGAATCAGTTTACCAGTGCGGTAAAGGTAAACTGGATCAGTTTCCATTCCCCGTTCCGGTTTTGGTAAACCTCCGTGGTCATAAAATGGTGGGTAGCCTCTTTACCGCCCAAAAGCAGACTGTAATCCACCTCTGTCATGCAGACAGAGGTATCGCCCCATTCTCTGACTTCCTGCCCGTGAATATCAATTTGGGTAGGCTGGAAAATCTTTTTATCAAAAGCCTCCATTTCTTCATCCAAACCGCAGCTCATGCCGATGTGGACAAACCAGCAGTCCGGATCACAGACTTCGCGCATTCCTTTGGAATCCGCCTTCTCTAATGACTGCCAAAATTTTTGTGACTGTTCGATAACTTTGTCTTTCATGCTTCTCCTCCTGCAAAAATACCGTAATGCTACAACGGGTATTTTCCTCGTTATTTCTCCATATTGTCTTCCCAAAACTGCACCGCATTGTCAAACCAGCCTTCCGCCACAGTTCCCTCTCCCAGTCCGAATCCATGCGGTAATCCCTCAAAAACCTCTATCTCAGCATTCGTTCCCTGCGCCTGTATCCGACTGATCCGCTCTTCCATAATCCCGTAGTAAGCAATCCCGTCACTCGTACCGACACACGCATAAGTAGGCGGTTCCGCTCCTGTCACCTCTGACACCCCCGTATACTGCATGATAACGGCGCCCGGTTTCGGATAATCCACCTCGCCAAATGCAGCCGTTCCATAGCTTCCAATCCATGCCGCCATGCGCGCGCCCGCAGAGCCGCCCCAAAGGGAATAATCGGACACGTCCACTCCCAATTCTTCCGCATTTTCATGGATAAAAGCGATTGCCCTCGCCAGATCCTCGCAGGCCGTCTGCGCGCCTGGGCGATAGATGAGCGCAAAGGCATTATAGCCCTTTTTCGACAACTCCAGCGCATGGGGAAAACTGTCGTGCATGGCGGCCACATAAGCAAATCCGCCGCCCGCATTGGTAACGGCAAATTTTTCACCGGGCGTTCCACGGAAAAAGAACAGTCCGGTATCCTCTTTCGCCGGGTCCGCTGCCTTTTCCTCCTCCGTGTAAATGTCATAAAAAATCTGTTCTCCCGATGCCGCCTGTTCTCTCAGATAATTTGCTATCTCAACCGTCCTGTCGGGACTGACATAGGAATACCATGTGAGGATATTTCCCACATCCCCCAAGGTCAGGCTGTCACTGATCGATCTGTCTGCCGGAAAGATTAGTCGTCCATAATCCCCAAACACCGGATCATGGATCACATCCCACACCTTTGTATCTGCCGTAAACACAGTCTCATTCCCTCCTGCCACATCCTCGTTCTCTATCACTTCACCACTGTTTTCCGTCAACGTACCGCCAGTCCCGGACAGCGACTCCTCATCTTCCACAAGCTCAATGGTAATGATATCTTCATATTCCTCAAGCATGGAAGCATCTGATGTCATCTTCCCGATTGGTACAACAGGCACCACCGTTTCCCTGCGGCTTGCCTCGTAAATCATCGCAATGGACGGTCCTTCATCCCAATAGGCCAGCGAACCAGGTTCATATCCGTATCCCGGTTCACCTTTCTCGGCAATCTGCGCCGGCAGGTCAAAAGCCCTCGCAAACCCCGGCGCGGCATGCCATGTTTCTGTTGTGACCGGGAGCATTTCGGCAAACCCCTGTGCTGTCGGATTATCATATAATACGCCGTCTAAAACCGCATCTCCCAACCTTATGCGGATGGCGCACATGACCTCCTGCTCCGGCAGTTCCTCCGCCGGTCCCGTCTGCACGGAAGCTGAACCGGCATGACCGGATGAAGAACATCCTGCCATGCCAAGTGCGAATAATCCCATTGAAAAAAATATCAAAATCTTTTTTACCATAGCCTCTCCCCGTTACAACTTACGGTACAAATACTTATTTCTGCCCGTCTACATCCGGCACCATCTTCACATACCCTTCAAGCATCTGGGGCGTACTCGTATAATATCTCTTATTCTTATCAACAGCCGCCACCTGCGCCATCTCCTCGTCCGTCAGTGCAAAATCAAACAGGTCAAAATTATCGCGGATATGATCCGGGTTCTTGGAACCGGGAATCACAATATTGCCCGCCTGAATATGCCAGCGCAGAATAACCTGCTCATTGCTCTTTCCATATTTTTCAGCCAGTTTTGTGAATACCGGCTCGCTGGTCAATGCCTTGTCGCCATGTCCGAGCGGATACCACGCCTGAATTACCATGCCCTCCTTATTCAGAAACGCTTTCAGTTCCTTCTCCTGAAAATAAGGATGCACTTCCGTCTGCAGGATGGCAGGCTTTACTTCACAGATATTCAGGATTTCCTGAATCTGCTCTTTGTTGAAATTGGACAGTCCGATGGCTTTCACCTTTCCCTCTTTATAAGCCTTCTCCATCAGCCGGTAGCCCGCCAGATAATTGCCCGCAGGCTGGTGGATCAAAAGCAGGTCAATGTAATCGGTATCCAGCCTTTGAAGCGTTTTTTCCACTGCGTCCTCCTGCTCATAGAACGCCGGCCAAATCTTAGTTTCCAGAAAGATTTCCTCTCTGGGCACGCCGGACTTTTTCATAGCCCTGCCCACAGCCTTCTCAGAGAAGTATTGTCAAGTGTGTTTGTAAACTTTTGACACAATCTTGTAACTGCCAACAAAAATATATGTGTACC
>ERZ808040.887-NODE-887-length-22752-cov-10.302139_pt1 | contig 22752 bp, 18 predicted proteins | sample MGYA00380191_ERZ808040 | MGnify/ENA primary metagenome ERZ808040 (study PRJEB31490, sample SAMN06133395) | mouse gut metagenome | isolation source: J6 | host: mice | place: China: Chengdu | collected 2015-05 ...
GGTGTGTGAATTGCTTCACACGTTCTTTGAAACTTTTTAAGAATTTCAAGGTTGTTTCATTGTTCAGTTATCAAGGTTCGTGTTTTCCATTGCTGGAACATTTTGCTGTCTCGTGAAACAGCTTTTATATGATACCATACTGTTTCTTATTTGTCAAGAACTTTTTCAATTTTTTTTGAAATCGTTTTAACGGTTTGAGCAATTTGCTCACTTTCGACAGCTTCGACAGTATAACACTTGTCCTGCTTCCTGTCAAGAACTTTTTTAATTTTTATTTTTTGAATTTTTCCAAAAAACAAAACTTTAAAAAAGAACGGAGAAAGAGGGATTTGAACCCTCGCGCCGGTTGCCCGACCTACACCCTTAGCAGGGGCGCCTCTTCAGCCTCTTGAGTATTTCTCCTCATTCTGAAATTCGCTACCAAAGGTATTGAGTTTTATTGCACAACTATGATTTCCGGTTAGTGCATTAACTAGTCTATCAAAAAAACAGGCCGCTGTCAATATTTTTTTATTCTTTTGTTAAAATATTTTGATGTATCTTATTTGTAGTATGGTCTTATAGTTAAAAACACAATATATAGTTCGTTAATCGAGATTCCCCGTAACCATTCCCATATTTAAGATTCTCTGCATTACACGAACACAGCATAAATTAAAGATGTAAGAAACCTTCTGGTTATTACAGGAAAGAAAAGATTATGCTCCTATCGTCTTCTTTTAATGCTGTTCTGCGCAGATTTTCTATGAAACAGCACAGCGGCCCTCTGATCTTTTCAATAGTACATGTCTCCCTCCGCCGGAAAAAAGGAGCTGCTGCTTCAAAAAGAATCAGCAGCTCCTTTTTTCCGGGCCTCATGCTTTACTTTCCCTGCCCTGCTTTACTATATTTTACCGGCCTTCTCTAACAATTTTTTCAGGCTCTTCTTTGAAGCAAAGGGAGCCAGAGCCATGATTTGATGTATATCGTTTTTCTCCATCTCAACATGATCCGGAAGCATTTCAAACATTTCTCTGTCAAGAAACGGCGCAAGAGCAATTAAAGAATCCGGAGAAACTTTTTCATCTTCCGGCTTATTTCTCAGCCACACTTCGAGAAGCTTTCTCATATTTTCTTTTGATAAAAACGGCGCGGCAGCAATTAATTCGCTAATATCCTCCGGTACTGCATTTTCCATCATTTCGTTAATTGTCTGTTGATCCAGAAATGGGACAAGCCCAAGCAACTCCATCAGACCGGTTTCCATATTGTATTGCTCCTTTTGCATCCTCAGCGTATCTTTAAGATCTTCCGGCGGCAGAATGGGAGCAATCGGCACAATTTCTTCAACCGTAACCGGCGCCGTTTCTTCATGATTTTTACTTTTCAGTATCTTGCTTACTGTCTTGCTCTCTGCTCCGAACCCAAGCAGTTCTTCCAGATTAATATCAAGAATCCGGCAGAGATCCTCATACTTCGAAATATCGGGAAGCGAATTCCCTCTCTCCCAGTTCGAAATTGCCTGAAAGCTGACCCCAAGCTCGTCCGCCAGATTGCTCTGCGTCATATTCTTTTTTATTCTGGCATTGTGAATTCTTTTCGAAACTCCATTAACATCAAACATAATCCTTCCCTCCGCTTTTAAAATACAGTTTCTCACACACTGCAGGAAAATAAACATATCCTGATTCCGCCAAATTTCACCTCCCTGCAAGGAAATTGCAGAATACCTTCTCACTGCTGCCTGCACCCGATTGTTCGTTTCCGCGGCAGGCCAGTACTTCGCAGAAACAAATACCTGCATGCGTTTTATCCGCTTGCAGGTACAGTATAAAAAATCCAGTTTTCGTTTTCAATAAAGCGAAGCTTGAATCAGCAAAATCAAGTAACTCTGGAACAGAACAGGCATAACCAGCTGCATCAACGACCCTGGCTGCATTCCTCCAGCTTTCCGTCTTTCAACATAACTACACAATCGTATTTTTTCAGCTTTTCTTCATCACGCTGATGCGTTACCGTGATAACTGTTGTGTCTCTGCGGTTCAGAATATTATCTTCCAGTTCCTGAGCCGTTTTTGGATCAAGATTTGCCGTAAACTCATCCAGCAGCAGAATTCTGCTGTTATGCAGAAGCGCACGCGCAAGACCGATCCGCTGCTTCTCTCCGCCGGAAAAATTGCTTCCGTTTTCGCGTATCCCGGTTTCCAGGCCGTCCGGCAGGGCAGAAATCATTTCCTTCAGCCCGGTCTGGGCAAGCACGTTTGTAAGCTCCTGGTCTGACCAGCCCTCCCGGAAGAGTGTTATATTATTGCGGATGCTATCGTTAAACAAAAAAGTATCCTGCTTTACCATGGCAACGGCATCCGCCATGTGATTGCGGCCGGCAGTCCTGATGTCAGCGCCGCCTACGGAAATATTCCCCTCATAATTCTGATAGATTCCCGCAACAAGATTCAGCAGCGAGCTTTTACCTTCTCCGCTGCTTCCGATCAGCACATAATGCTTTCCGTTTTCGAAGCAATAGGTACAATCGTTTAAAACACACTTATCTCCATATCCAAACGTAACCCTGTCCAGCCGGATATCGCCGTTCGGGAGCACTGTCCCTTCGCCTCCTTCTGCTTTGCCTGTCTTAAGTATCTTGCAGAAGCTCTCTTTTACCGGTTTTGAAGCATGAAAGTCAGCGATGACGGAAGGAATGGCTGTAATCGGAGAAACGATATTGCCGATCAGATGTCCGAAGGCAATTATCATTCCGGCAGAAAACATGCCCTTCTGCGAAAAATATGCTGCTGCTGCCATGACAAGCACGGTTGACAGAAGACCGACAAACTGCCCTGCATAAGCGCAGTAGGTTCTGCAGTTTTCGCTTTTTCTTTTTGCGGACTCCAGACCGCCGTTTTTCTGCCGATGCTTATGGATCACGGCATTAACCGTATGAAACAGATGTATCACACCGAACCCTGAAAAATCATCTTTCACCTCAGCGGTATACTCCTCCAGGCTGATGCTGTACTCCCTCATGCTCTTTTCCAGAGGTCCTGTTGTTATTTTTGTAATCCCCAGCGTCAGAAACGCCAGAACCAGCATAACAAGAAGCATCAGGGGCTGAACGGCAATGCAGATCACTGCTGCCGATACAAAAGATACAATCAGGTCGCCTGATACGATAATATTCTGAAACCAGGTACTTTCAAAAATATTGATATTATTGCTCAGCTCATTGATATATTCGGCGCTACTGCCCTGTTCATATTCCGTCATGCTCCTGGAATAAATACATTCAAACAGATCGTTTTTCAGATTTTTTCTCGCCTCCGCAATAATGTAAATCTTTACATACTGGTATGCTGTTCCCACAAGAACATAAACAATAACGAATAAAACGCTTCCAAGCAGTGTAGTCAGCAGCTCCGATTTCCGGCCGGAAGCACAGTCGATCAGAGCGCTCATAACAAGCGAGAAGCAGGTTCCGATTGTTCCGTTGACAATTAAAAGCAGAATTAAAAGCGCTGCAACCGCTTTTTTCCTGGTTATGTATCCTATCATTTTATCCTCCCTGCTGTGACGGATGATTACAGGCAGTATACAGCACAGGTTTTGCACAGTATAAACCTGCAGGCTGAAAATACAATATTCAGCCTCTGTTTCTTTCCCGCTGAACCCTTCTGTATTACTTCCCCTGCTCTGCAGCAGCGGCTTCTTTCTCATAAAGGTTCGTTCCTTTATCGTCAATTACGACAATTACAGGAAAATCCTTTACCTCCAGCCGGTAGATTGCCTCGGCGCCGAGATCTTCGTAGGCAATCACCTCCGCCTTCGTAATACATTTTGACAAAAGTGCGCCCGCTCCGCCCACCGCTGCAAAATAGACTGCATGATTTTTTTTCATCGCCGCGATCACATCTGAACTTCTTCTTCCCTTTCCGATCATTCCTGTCATACCGAGATCCAGCAGTGCCGGCGTATATTTGTCCATCCGGCTGCTTGTGGTCGGCCCGGCAGAACCGATCACCTGTCCTTCTTTCGCCGGCGTGGGTCCGAGATAATAAACCGTCTGATTTTCTATCGGGAACGGCAGACTTCCGCCTGCTGCCAGCGTTTCCGTCATCCGCTTGTGGGCGGCATCTCTTGCGGAATAAATCGTTCCGGTCAGATATACATAATCGCCGGCATTCAGACTGTCGGCCGTTTCTTTTGTGATCGGAAGCGTTATTCTTTTTTCCATATTTTATCTCCTTCTCGTAAAAATGGATGTAACCTTACAAAGGTGTTGAAACAAAACAGCTCATAAGCCGCTGCCTAAAGCACTCTTTTTACATGCCGGTTTACATGACAGCAGATATTCACTGCTACCGGAAGTCCGGCTATGTGCGTCGGGTAAATTTCAATATTCAGCCCAAGCGCCGTCGTTCTGCCGCCGAGTCCTCCCGGTCCGATCCCGGTTTCATTAATTTCGCGCAGCAGCTCTTCTTCCAGACTGCGGATATGCGGAAATGCAGACGGCTCGTCCAGACTTCTTGTAAGCGCTTTTTTAGCAAGAATTGCACATTTTTCGAAATCACCGCCGATCCCTACGCCGATCACCATGGGCGGACAGGCGTTCGGCCCGGCCAGTCTTACCGTCTCCAGCACGGTGTTTTTTACCCCTTCCATACCGTCCGCCGGCTTCAGCATAACAATGCGGCTCATATTCTCACTTCCAAAACCCTTCGGTGCAATGGTGATTTCTATATTTTCCCCCGGCACGATCCCGTAATGTATAATTCCCGGCGTGTTATCCCCCGTATTTTTCCGGAGCAGCGGATCGTCCACTACTGATTTGCGAAGATAGCCGTCACGGTACCCCTGCCGGATTCCCTCATTGACGGCATCCTCAACCGCCCTTCCCTCAATGTGTACATCCTGACCAATATTCAGAAAGACAACGGTCATGCCGGTATCCTGACAGATCGGAATCCGATCCGCAGCTGCTATTTCCAGATTTTCTTCCAGCTGTCCGAGAATTCGTTTTCCCAAAACAGAAGCCTCCGTTTCTCCTGCGGAAAGAATCCTCCTTTTTACATCGTCTGCAAGACCAAGATTTGCCTCAATACACATTTCTCTGACATTCTCGATAATCTGATCCGTATGAATTATTCTCATATTGCCTCTCACTCCGCCGTATTTACAGCATTTACATTCCGCTTAACTGTTTCTCAAAAAGGGCTGCCGGACCTTCGATAAAAGTCCGACAGCCCTTTCTCAACCTTTTATACTGTCTGCATTTCCACGCGGCATAATTTTTTTAATCAGCGATCCTGATCTTCCTTCTGATCCTCGAGCGCCCGTTCAATAAGTTTTTCAACATCGGAAAAATCCGCTGTCCGATCCGCGCCGGCGATTTCCGAAGTTCCAAAGGTTTCCGAAGACTCCTCCGTTTTCTCTTCCGCAGGAGTATCCTCCGGGGTATCCTCCCCGCCGGCGGCCTCTGCCGGAATACTTTCCTCCTCCAGCTCCTGTTCCAGCTTTTTCAGTACATCCTCTTCACTGACTGCGGCACTGCTTTCCTTTACCTTTGCAAAGCTTGCTACACGGATATCCTTTTCCGTATCAATATCAATCAGCTTGACGCCGGAGGTAATCCTTCCGAGCTTGCTGATTCCGCTCACTGCCAGCCGGATAATAATGCCCTCGTTTGTGATAATCATTATTTCGTTTGTTTCGTCAACTGCCTTTGCTCCGACGACATTTCCAGTTTTTTCCAAAATCTTGTAGCATTTCACACCCTTGCCGCCGCGATTCTGACGGGAAAATTCCTTCATATCCGTCAGTTTGCCGAGACCGTTTTCCGAAACGATCAGAAGATACTGTCCCTGCGTGTCGATCTGCATCGAAACAATTTCGTCGTCCGGAGAAAGATTCATGCCGATCACACCCATGGAAGCCCGCCCGGTGCTGCGCACATCTTTCTCGTTAAACCGGATGCACATTCCGTCTTTTGTGACGAGCAGCACCTCCTTCTGGCCGTTTGTCGTTTTTACCTCGATCAACTCGTCATCCTCCTTCAGGCTGATCGCCTGAAGTCCGTTTTTGCGGATGCATTCATACTCGCGGATCTTTGTTTTCTTCACCATTCCCTTTTTCGTTGCCATAAAAAGAAAACGGTTATCCTTGTATTCTTTCAGAGAAATTACAGCTGTTATTTTCTCCTGCGGCTGCAGCTGAAGAAGATTGACAATCGCCGTTCCGCGCGCCGTGCGGGACGATTCCGGTATCTCATAGGCCTTCAGCCGGTACACGCGCCCTTTGTTTGTAAAAAACATAATGTAATGGTGATTGGTGGTCATAAACAGATCCTCGATAAAATCTTCATCGAGTGTCTGCATGCCCTTAATCCCTTTGCCGCCGCGGTGCTGGCTCTTGAAATTGTCGATCGACATTCTCTTGATATAGCCGAGCCTCGTCATGGCAACCACAACATTGTCGTCCGGGATCAGATCCTCCATATTGATGTCAAATTCGTCGTAGCCGATGGATGTCCTCCGGTCATCTCCGTATTTGTCGCGTATCACTAGAATTTCATCACGGACAACAGCGAGCAGCACCTTCTCATCGGCGAGAATTTCTTTGAAGCGTGCGATCTGCTTCTGCAGATCCGCGTATTCCGCCTCCAGCCTTTCACGCTCCAGGCCGGTCAGCGCACGCAGTCTCATATCCACAATCGCCTGTGTCTGCACATCGTCCAGCCCGAATCTTTCCGTCAGCCGTTCCTTTGCAACCGCTGCTGTTTTTGATGAACGGATAATGCTGATTACCTCGTCGATATGATCCAGCGCAGCAAGCAGACCCTGCAAAATATGGGCACGCTCTTCCGCCTTGTTCAGATCATACTGTGTTCTTCTGGTAACAACCTCCTCCTGATGTTTCAGGTAATACCCAAGTATTTCCAGAAGATTCAGTACCTTCGGCTCATTGTTCACAAGCGCCAGCATAATCACACCGAAGGTGTCCTGCAGCTGCGTATGTTTGTAGAGCTGATTCAGTATTACATTCGGATTAACATCGCGGCGCAGTTCAATGCAGATCCGCATACCTTCGCGGTTGGATTCGTCGCGCAGCTCCGTGATGCCGTCAACTTTTTTATCGCGTACGAGCTCCGCAATTTTTTCAATCAGCTTCGCTTTATTTACCATGTAGGGAAGCTCGGTGACGATAATCCTGTTTTTTCCGTTCGCCATCGGTTCGATATCTGTTACGGCACGCACGCGAACCTTTCCGCGGCCGGTCCGGTATGCTTCCTCTATGCCCCGCGTGCCGAGTATCATCGCTCCGGTCGGAAAATCAGGGCCTTTGACAACCTCGAGCACCTCCTCGATTGTCGTTTCCCTGTCCCCGATTTTATTCTCAATAATCTTTACTACCGCATTGATGATTTCCCGGAGATTATGCGGAGGAATATTGGTCGCCATGCCCACGGCAATGCCAGAAGTACCGTTTACCAGCAGATTCGGCATTCTTGACGGCAGAACGTCCGGCTCGCGTTCCGTCTCGTCAAAGTTCGGCGAAAAATTGACGGTATCCTTGTTGATGTCTGCCAGCATCTCCATGGAAATCCTGCTCAGGCGCGCTTCGGTATAACGCATGGCAGCGGCCCCGTCGCCGTCGACGGAACCGAAATTCCCGTGCCCGTCAATCAGCGGATATCGGGTGGACCAGTCCTGTGCAAGATTGACCAGAGCCCCGTAGATGGAGCTGTCACCGTGAGGATGATATTTACCCATCGTATCGCCGACGATACGCGCACATTTACGGTGCGGCTTATCCGGGCCGTTATTCAGCTCAATCATTGCGTAAAGAATCCTGCGCTGCACCGGCTTCAGGCCGTCGCGCACATCCGGGAGCGCCCGCGCCGCGATTACGGACATCGCGTATTCGATGTAGGATTCCTCCATTGTCTTTTTCAGATCAACATCGTTTATCTTATCAAAAATTGTATCGTCCATCCACACTCTCCATTTTCCCGGACATCCCGTTTTTCAATCAATAGATATCGAGATTCTTTACGAATTTTGCATTCGCCTCAATGAACTCCTTGCGCGGCTCCACATTATCGCCCATCAGCGTTGTAAAGGTAACATCAATCTCTGAAGATTTTTCCTCATCAATCACAACGCGGCGGAGAATTCTCTTTTCCGGATCCATTGTCGTTTCCCAGAGCTGATCCGCATCCATCTCCCCGAGTCCCTTGTAGCGCTGAATTTTATTGTTTGTATCGCGCCCGATTTCAAGCAGCAGACGATTCAGCTGCTCATCATTGTAAGCATACCATACCTGCTTGTTTTTTTCGATTTTGAACAGCGGCGGCTGTGCCAGATAAACATAGCCCTGCCGGATCAGCTCCGGCATAAAACGGTACAGGAATGTCAGCATCAGCGTTGCAATATGTGCGCCGTCCACATCGGCATCGGTCATAATAATGATTTTGTGATAGCGGAGCTTTTCAATATCAAAATCTTCATGAATTCCCGTGCCGAACGCGGTAATCATCGCGCGAATCTCGGCATTTCCAAGAATTTTATCAAGCCTCGATTTCTCCACGTTCAGAATTTTCCCGCGCAGCGGCAGAATCGCCTGCGTTGCTCTGGAGCGCGCCGTTTTTGCTGAACCGCCCGCCGAATCTCCCTCGACAATAAAAATTTCACAGTTCTTCGGGTCCTTGTCGGAACAGTCTGCAAGCTTGCCCGGAAGGCTCATTCCGTCGAGCGCCGTTTTTCTTCTCGTCAGATCACGCGCCTTGCGCGCCGCATCTCTCGCCCTCTGAGCGACAATGGCTTTATCGCATATAATTTTTCCGACCGCCGGGTTCTGTTCCAGAAAATAGGTCAGCTGTTCCGAAACAATTCCCTCAACTGCGCCTCTTGCCTCGCTGTTGCCGAGCTTTTGTTTGGTCTGTCCCTCGAACTGCGGCTCCGGCAGCTTGATGCTGATAATTGCAGAGATGCCTTCCCGGATATCCTCGCCGGACAGCGGCTGTTCGTTCTCCTTCAGAATCTTCATCTGTTTCGCATAGGCGTTGAAGGTTTTTGTCAGCGCATTTTTAAAACCCGTAAAATGCGTTCCGCCCTCCGGCGTAATTATGTTATTGACAAAGCTGTAGCAGCTCTCCGTATAGGAATCATTGTGCTGAATGGCTACCTCGACATATACGTCATCCTTCTGCCCCTCACAGTAAATAATTTCCGGGTACAGCGCGACGCGGCTTTTGTTCAGATACTGAACATATTCTTTAATGCCGCCCTCATAATGGAAAGACTTTGTTTTTTCCTGGCCTTCCCTCCGATCCGTCAGATTTATTTTCAGCCCTTTGGTCAAAAAGGCCGTCTCGCGCAGACGCTCCTTTAAAACCTCATAGTCAAATACAGTTTCTTCAAAGATAGTATCATCCGGCAGAAAGGTAACGGTACTCCCGGTGCGATCCGTCGTTCCGATTTCTTCCAGCGGCGTTACAACCTTGCCGCGCTCAAAGCGCTGACGATAGCGCTTCCCGTCCATATCAATCACTACCTCAAGCCAGGCAGACAGAGCATTTACAACAGAAGCTCCCACTCCGTGAAGGCCGCCGGATACTTTATAGCCGCCGCCGCCGAATTTTCCGCCGGCGTGAAGGATGGTGAATACAACCTCTACGCTGGAAACGCCCTTTTTCTTGTTGATCTCCACCGGAATTCCGCGTCCGTTGTCAATAACCGTAACGGAATTGTCCGCATTGACAGACACGTCGATTTCGTTGCAGTATCCTGCCAGGGCCTCGTCCACCGCATTGTCCACGATTTCATAGACAAGATGGTGCAGTCCTCTGCTCGAGGTGCTGCCGATATACATACCGGGTCTTTTCCGGACCCCTTCCAGCCCCTCCAGTATTTGTATCTGATCTGCGCCGTAATCCTTGCTCATTCCTTCCTCCCATTCTGCGCACCGCCCTTCTGCATAACTCCGGGCTGATTTAATGCCTTTTTACTGTCCGATCGATCCCTCAACCACATGATAAATGTGATCGGAATGAATTCTTTCTTTTACAAATTCTTCCAAACCGGTACAGGTGATAACCGTCTGAATATCCTTTATATTATCCAGCAGCTGCTTCTGTCTGCTCCGGTCGAGCTCCGAGAGCACATCATCCAGCAGCAGCACCGGGTCATCTTTTATTTTCTTTCTGACCAGCTCAATTTCGGCAAGTTTTACAGAAAGCGCCGAGGTTCGCTGCTGCCCCTGCGATCCGAACCTTCTCATATCGTTTCCGCCGAAAAAAAAGCTGATATCGTCGCGGTGCGGACCGTGCAGCGTACTTTTCAGAGCCAGCTCCCTGTCCCGATCCCTCCGCAGCAGCGAAAGAAGCTCTTCTGATCCTGCATTTGGTTCATAGCGGAGAGAAAGGCTCTCCCTGCCTCCGGACAGATTTTCATGCAGGGGAGCAACCAGCTCATTCAACTCTGCAATAAACTGCTTTCTCGCTTCAATAATCTGTTTTCCGTAATCTGCAAGCTGTTCGTCCCAGACGGACAGTGTATCCGAAAGTCCGGAATCCGGATGGAGCTGCCGGAGCAGGCTGTTCCTCTGGTCAAGCAGCTTATTGTACTGCGTCAGCTGATGCAGATAAATTCTGTCAAGCTGGCAGAGCTCCATATCAACCATCCGCCGCCGTTCCGCCGGACCCTCTTTAACAATACTTAAATCCTCCGGAGAAAATGATATAATGTGTACCATTCCATAAAGCTCGGAAGATTTCCGGACGGGGACGCCGTCGAGCGCCGCCGTCTTCGCTTTTCCTTTTTTCAGATGCATATCCAGCTTATGCTCAATCTTGGCCTTTTCGACGTACATACGGATATGCGCTTCCTCCTGACCAAGCTGAATCATTTCCCGATCCTTGCTGCCCTTCTGGGATTTCGTTGTAGCGCAGACACAGACTGCCTCAAGAATATTGGTTTTTCCCTGGGCATTATCTCCGTAGAGAATATTTACTCCGCCGGAAAAATCCAGACATAAACTGGAATAATTGCGAAAGCACTTTAATTCAAGCGACTTGATTTTCATGATCCGACACCGAATATTCCTATTTTGCGGAAACCTTGAACTGACGTCCGCCGAATTCTACGACATCGCCAGCCACCAGCTTTTTCCCCCGCTGCAGCTCGGTCTGGCCGTTCACCTTTACCTGCCCGGAGGTGATAACCTCCTTCGCATCCGCGCCGGATTCCACGAGCCTTGCCAGCTTCAGCGCCTGTCCGAGCTTGATAAATTCATCCCTGATCTGTACCGAATCCATAAAGTCCTCTCATTCTGCCGCCTTATGCGGCCTGATTATCCAACACTCTGTTGCGCTTCAGATCGCCGCCGCATTAAAATTTACCGGAAGAATCAGGTAAATATATGACTCTTCCTTATCCTTGATAAAGCACGGTGACTTCGGGTTAATCATATAAATCGTAACCTCCTCGTCATCGACAACGCGCAGCACATCCATCAGGAATTTCGGATTGAAGCCGATCAGAATGTCCTTTCCTTCCTTTACGATATCAATCTCTTCCTTCATCGAACCGATATTTGAATTGATCCTGAGTTCCATGTTGCCGTCCGTGATCCCTACAATAATCGGCTTTTTTTCCGATTCTTTAATCAGAAGAGTGGAGCGGTCGATACAGCTGAAAAACTCTTTTTTGTTTATGACGATCTTTGTTTCATAATCGCTGGAAAGCATCTGGTTGATTTTGTAATATTCTCCTTCGATCAGTCTCGAGAGCACAACGGTGTCTTCCAGCTCAAAAAGAACATGCTTATCCGTAAAATAAAGCGTTACATCATCGGCCATTTCGCCGGAAAGAATCTTGCTGATTTCAATTAATGTTTTTCCCGGAACGATCACCTTAAGATTTCCATAATTTTCCTTAAGCTTGATCTTCCGGATAGAGATGCGGTGTCCGTCCAGAGACACAACACGCATTTCATCGCCGGTTATTTCGAACAGCTCGCCTGTCATGATCTTATTGCTTTCATTATCGGAAATGGAAAATACCGTCTGCCGGATCACTTCCTTTAACGTAAACTGGGAAAGCACAACCGCCTGCCTTTTTTCGATAGCCGGCAGCGTTGGAAATTCATCTGCCGATTTTCCCGCGATCGTAAATTTTGCTTTTTCACAGGTGATTGTCATTCGATAGTTGTCGTCCGTCTCGACGGTAACCTCGTTATCCGACAGTTTACGGATAATCTCGGAAAAAACCTTTGCGTTGATGGCGATCACCTTGTTTGTACTGCCGTCTATGATACTTCCTTTAACGATGGTTTCGATCGCGAGCTCCATATCGTTGGAAACAAGCCTGATCCTGTTTTCGGAAACGTCGATTACCATACATTCAAGAATCGGGAGCGTCGTCTTGGAGGAAACTGCCCGAAGCACGATGTTTACACTGTTGAGGAGGTCCGACTTTCGGCTTATGATCTTCATCTGTGAATAACTCCTTTCGGGAAAAATGGACAATATATATATAATAAAACAACTCGTCGCAGTCTTAGGGGCCGTTGATATGTGAATAACCCCGGAAGGCCGGATAATACAAGGGTTTGAAGTACTTCATATCCTGTGGATGAAGGCGGTAAGAACCGGGGACAGGCATAAAAAGCATTTTTTGTACTTCTCACTTTGTCAACCTCTGTCCTCAGCATGCAAACGGCTTATCAACATAAGGATGTGGATAAGTTATCCTCTATTGCGGAGGATTAATCTTCTTTATCAACACATCCACTACACCCTGAATCCCGTTTTCGTTGGCCGCCATATCTTTTTCAATTTTTGCGAGGCCGTGCAGCACAGTCGAATGATCCCGGTTGCCGATCATCTTGCCGATGTCCGTAACGGAGGTTGAAGTCAGCTTTTTGGACAGATACATGGCAATCTGGCGCGGGTAAGCAACATTGCGGCTTCTGGTATTGGAATAAATTTCATTCTGCGAAATGCCGAAATGCTCCGCTACAATATTGACGATATCGGTTACGGTGATAACCTTGCTCTTATCCGGAGAAATCAGATCTTTAAGAGCTTCCTCGGCGAGTGCAACGGTAATTTTCTGTTTTTTCAGACAGGAGAGAGCATTTACTTTTGTCAGTGCACCCTCCAGCTCCCGGATATTCGATTTGATATTGGTAACAATATAATTCAGAACCTCGTCATCGACCGTTGTGGCGCCGAGTTCCTCGCGTTTCTTTTTCAGAATGGCCATACGGGTTTCGTAGTTCGGCTGCTGGATATCAACAGTAAGACCCCACTCAAAACGGGAGCGGAGCCTTTCTTCCAGAGTCAGCATATCTTTCGGCGGCTTGTCCGATGATATGATTATCTGCTTTTTTGCCTCGTAAAGCGTATTGAAGGTATGGAAAAATTCTTCCTGGGTGCTCTCCTTACCTATAATAAACTGAATATCGTCGATCAGCAGCACGTCAACGTTTCTGTATTTATTCCGGAATTCGGTCGGAGTCGTGTTGCTCTTCGAACCGCTTCGAATGGATTCAATCAGATCGTTCGTAAATTTTTCACTTGTTACATAAATAACCTTTGCCTTCTGGTCATTGTCAATCACATACCGGGCGATGGCGTGCATGAGATGCGTTTTTCCGAGTCCCGCGCTTCCGTAGATAAAAAGCGGATTATAGGATTCTCCCGGCGATTCGGCCACCGCGAGAGACGCGGCATGAGCAAAATTATTGTTCGGGCCGATAATAAAAGAATCAAAGGTATATTTCGGATTCAGATTGGAATAGGTTTCGGCGGACGGGATTTCTCCCATGCTCTGACCGGAACCGGCCGCATCCTTTTTCACTTCAATCTGGCTGCTCAGCACAAAGTGAAGCTCATAAAATACATTGGTAAACTCTGCAATTGCAGTGCGCAGATACTGGGAATAGCGGTTTTCGATATGCTGTATACTGTTGAAACCGACTTTTGCCTCGTCCACACTGATAATAATTTCGTTCTTTACATTATCAACCTCTGCAATCTTCAGGGGTTGAAGCCAGGTACGGTACGAAACATCGGTAACGCCGTATTCTTTTTTCAGGAATTCCAGTATTTCATTCCATTTTTCTTCCACTAACGCAGTCATAAAGTTCCCTTCTCCCATATCGTTGCACAACATTATACAGATACAATGATATACCAAAAACGGAAATTTTGCAAGCAGCAGTTAAAAGGAGGAGAAAATGCGCGAAGCTTCTCCTGTTTCGTCGGTGGATATCTTCGATTTTTCGGTGGATTTATCCGGATCAAACAGGAAAAAATCACGGCGGGTGGATAAGCTTATCCAGTTGTAAACGTGGACAAATACCAGAAAAAATGCTGTTTTTAAAGGAAAAACAGAAAATAATTAACAGTTTGGCACAGTTTATCCACAGTTAATCCACAGAACGTGGATAACTATGGATTGCGTTGATAATGGATCGGGGAGGAATGGAGATCGCCATGCTGACCGGAGAGACAGCAGGAGAAAGCTGCTTTGACAAATCCGTTTATGGCTTGTCCGTTTTATATGACCGCCTGGTTGGAAAAGGTTAATTGTTCTGCGGCAGAATCTTTTATGATTATGCTTTTTGAGAATTATTTAATGAAGAGATTAAAATATCCATGGCGGAAGTTAAAAAGGTTTGTTTTTTCGTGTTTTCCTGCATACGATAATTCAATCTGCTGCGAACTTTGTTTTTTGCATATTTTTTTATGGAATGCGAGAAAATGCTTGACTAACGGAATTTTAATGAATATAATAAAGAATGCTATCACAATCGGTAAATATGCTTACCATGTTAATATAATGGTATTTTCGAAGGAGGTGGAACAACATGAAGATGACATTTCAGCCGAAGAAAAGATCCAGAGCGAAAGTTCACGGATTCCGTCAGAGAATGAGCACTTCGAACGGCAGAAAAGTTCTCTCTGCTAGAAGAGCAAAGGGAAGACATAAGATTTCAGCATAGGTCGCAGTTCTGTGACCTATTCTTCTCTTAAAAGGAGAATTGCGGTTGTTGAATTCATTAAAGACAAGCAGCGAATTCGGCTTTGTTTACAGAAGTGGAAAGTCCTATGCCAACAAATATTTAGTGATGTATGTGATAAAAAATAATTTGAACACGAATAGAATTGGAATATCTGTAAGCAAGAAGGTTGGCAATAGTGTAGTCCGGCACCGGGTAACAAGATTGATACGGGAAAGTTACCGGTTGAATCAGGCTGCATTTCATACTGGGTACGACATAGTGGTTGTCGCAAGAGCAGGTGCAAAAGGAAAAAATTATTCCGATATCAGCAGTGCGCTGATGCATCTTGGAAAGCTGCATCAGATCGCGGCTCAGGCAGCGGAAAAAGAAGTCTGATTTGCTGTTTTTCAGGTCTTTTGCCGGAGCAGTGCCGCAGGCGGACCTGCGGTATGCGCAGGTATTAAATTAAGAATGAAAAGAATACTAATTTTTTTCGTCAGAGTATACAGAAAGTATATATCGCCGATGAAGGGTAGGGCATGTTGCAGATATATTCCTACCTGCTCTCAGTATGCAATCGAAGCATTGGAAAAATATGGTGCGCTGAAAGGCAGTTATCTTGCGTTACGCAGAATACTGCGTTGTCATCCCTTCCATAAGGGAGGCTTTGATCCGCTGCCATAGCTTTTGGAATGCTTTATTTTTTTGTTTATTCAGGAGAATATCTGGAATCGGTATTTTGCCGGATGGACTATTCCCGGAGTATAAGGAGGATTTTTCGTTGGATCTCATGTTTTTGACGCAGGTGGGAGGAATTCTGAAACCATTTGCATGGATATTTGGCATTATAATGAATGCGATTTATGAGTTCATCAGCCTGATGAATATTCACAGTATCGCTGTGTGTGTTATTATCTTTACTTTTGTAGCTAAAATGCTTATGCTTCCCCTTACCATCAAGCAGCAGAAATCGACGAAGCTCTCGTCAAGAATGAATCCTGAGATCATGAAGATCAATGAAAAGTACAAGGGGAAAAAAGACGAGACATCCATGAGGAAGCAGCAGGCCGAATTGCAGGCTGTTTATGAAAAATACGGATCGACACCGATGTCCGGCTGTCTTCCGATGCTGATTTCCCTTCCGATCATGTTTGCTCTCTACCGTGTAATCTATGCAATCCCGGCTTATGTAAATGATATCTATGAGATGTATGGAATTATTGCGGATAAGATTCAGGAAATCCAGGGCTATGGACAGGCCATACTGTCCTTTATACAGGAAAATAAAATTACGGTCAGCAACTTAACCCCGTTCATTGATGTTATTTCGGATGGCGGAATTGCCTACAATACAATAGAGATTACGAAAAATAATCTGGTTGATTTGATGTACCAGTTCAATACGGATAACTGGGAGCTTTTCCGCGATACATCAACCTGGCTTGCTGCAGTTGATCCGGCTAAGATAATACAGAATTTTAGTCTTAACGTTTCCAGTGAATCACTTAGGCCGGTTGATACGGCTGCTTTTGCCGCTATGATTCCGGGGATCGGATCCACGATTCGGGAGATTGTCAGCGTCAACAGCTTCCTCGGAAATCTTAACATATTGAATTCGCCGGGCTGGTCATTTCCGGGTATTATTATCCCGATCCTTGCAGCGGTAACGCAGTTTGTGCAGAGCAAGGTGGCCATGGCTGGAAACAGCCAGCAGAATAATGTGGACAATCCTGCGGCGGCCAGTATGAAGATGATGAATTATGTTATGCCTATTATGTCAATGTTTTTCTGTGCTATGCTTCCGATCTGTATTGGCCTGTACTGGGTTGCCAGTGCAGTTTTCGGGGCAATACAGACGGTTTTCATCAACCGCTACATGGACAAGGTAGATGTGGATGATCTGATTGCGGCCAATGCGGAAAAGGTTGCAAAAAAGAAGGCAAAGCAGGGTGTTGTTACCGGATCAAGAATGGCGGAGGTGGCAAAAACTTCGACAAAATCCATTCATAATGAGGAAACAAAGAAATTCAGCAATGCTTATGACTATAAAAATAATCCTTCCGGCAAGGGCGTGAAGGGAGAGTATAAACGCAGCGACGTTTCCTACAGCGCGAAAAGTATTTCCGCAAATGCAAATCTTCTGAGGAAAAATTATGATAAGCAGAGCGGCGCGGAAAATAATGAGGAGAAGAAATAGGAGCCGGGCAAGGCAGAATGTGAGGAGTTAAAGATGGACGATTGGAAGGAATATGTCGGAAAAACAGTTGACGAAGCGCTGAATGAGGCGATTGTTAATCTGCAGGCAGCGTCGGACAGCATCGAATACGAAATTATTGAGAGGGAAGCAAAGGGCTTTCTCGGGCTGAAAAACAAGCCGGCGCGTATCCGCGCAAGATTGAAGCCGACCGTGGAAGGCAGTGCCAGGATATTTTTGACAAATGTGTTCCGTGCCATGAACATCAATGCCGAGGTTGAAGTTTCTTTTGATGAGGCGGAAGAGACGATTTCCATTAATATTCTTGGGGAGGATATGGGTGTGCTGATCGGAAAAAGGGGACAAACCCTGGATTCTCTTCAGTATCTGACAAGTCTCGTTGTCAATAAAAAGACGGAAGGTTATCTTAAGGTAAAGCTTGATACGGAAAATTATCGGGAAAGACGGAAGGAAACACTTGAGAATCTGGCGAAAAATATTGCTTCCAAGGTAAAGAGAACCCACAAGCCCGTGCTGCTGGAGCCGATGAATCCTTATGAGCGGAGAATTATTCATTCCACACTTCAGAATGATCGTTACGTGGAGACGCACAGCGAGGGAGATGAGCCATTCCGAAAGGTTGTGGTGGCTCCGAAGAAGGGCGTACGCGAATACAACAGCTACGATAACGGCTATAAAAGTAACGGAGGTCACAGCGGGAACGGCGGTTACGGAAACCGCGGAGGCTATGGCGGAAGCAACGGAGGTTATCGGAGCCGGTATGACAACGGAAGATACGGTGACGGTAAGGTAAAAAAATACAGCAAAAAAGAATTCCACAAGAAATACGGCGGCAACACAAAGGATTACAGCACAGATTACAAAAAGGATTACGCGGCATATCTCGAGCAGAAGGCTGCGGCGAAAGCTGCTGCAAAGAATGCGGAAAATACAGAGTCCGGAGCTGAAGAATAAGAAGCTGTAATAAACAGTGCAGAGAGTTCCGTTGAGCACTGGTGAGTATAGATGAAATTGTTTTGATTTCGGAAATATTCATAAGGTATCATACAGCTGGAGGTGTTTGGCTAGGATAGTTGTTATAGGTTTGATTGGTGAAGATGGCTGGAGGTTTGTAAGGCTAAGAAAAGTTGAAGGCTTGATTGGTGAAGACGGCTGGAGATTTGTAAGGCTAAGAAAAGTTGAAGGCTTGATTGGTGAAGACGGCTGGAGGTTTGTAAGGCTAAGAAAAGTTGAAGGCTTGATTGATGAAGATGGCTGGAGGTTTGTAAGGCTAAGAAAAGTTGAAGGCTTGATTGGTGAAGATGACTGGAGGTTTGTAAGGCTAAGAAAAATTGAAGGCTTGATTGGTGAAGATGACTGGAGATTTGTAAGGCTAAGAAAAGTTAAAGGTTTGAATGGTTAAGACGGATAAAGGTTCGTTCAGCGAAGAGCCGTATAAGGAATGTTCAGCAAAGACTGATGTGAGCTCATTCGGCTAAGAAGAGTATAAGGAATGTTCAACGAAAACGATGGGAATTCATTCGGCTAAGTGGAGCAGAAGGAATGTTTCACAATGATGGATGAAATTTCATCAAGTTTAGAACTGTTAAAGGTTTTTTAACAAAGACCAATGAAGATTTATTCGAATAAAAAAGTTGAAGGTTCGTTTAGCGAAGACAACAGAAGTTTCGGTTAAGTCTGGCGTAGAAGGATGGGTGGGAAGCGGCGGCAGAATGGAATAAACGGAATTTGTGCTGACAATTCAGGAAGCTATGACAACGTATAATTGGTGGTAGATCCGGAAGAAATAGAAATTTTCTTGTTATCTTGTTCTGGATGAAACAACATGGAAAGGTTTCTTAGAGCTTATGCTTTGAGAGACCTTTTTTACCATAAAAAATGCAGAGTATTAGATAATAGATAAATGTATTTAATGTAGTAAAAAGCGTATCCGTGAATCTGGGATAAAGTATTGATAAGTTTAAAAAGAAAGGGAAGAGAAAGAGAATGGAAGCAGATACGATTGCAGCTATAGCGACAGGTTTGAGTGCTGCGGGGATCAGTATTATTCGGATTAGTGGGGAAAGTGCGATCGAATGTGCAGACAGAATATTTCGTTCGAAAAAGAAAGGATTTTGTCTGCAAAAAGCGAAAAGCCATACCATTCATTATGGATATATTACGGATCAGGAAGAGATTGTAGACGAAGTGCTGCTTTCTGTAATGCGGGCTCCGAACAGCTATACAAAAGAAAATATAGTGGAGATCAATTGCCATGGCGGCATCACTGTAACAAAAAAAATTCTGGATCTTATCTGCAGAACCGGAGCCAGACCAGCGGAACCAGGCGAATTTACAAAACGGGCGTTTCTGAATGGAAGACTGGATTTGTCTCAGGCAGAAGCAGTTATAGATATTATTAATTCAAAAAGTGAAATGGCTCTAAAGAATTCAGTAAATCAATTAAGAGGAAGAATATATGAAAAAATATCAGAAATGCGTAAAAAAATACTTCAAAGAACGGCATTTATTGAAGCAGCCTTGGATGATCCGGAACATATCAGTTTAGACGGCTTTTCTGAGGAATTGCTGGAAGATATAATACTGCTGCTAGACCAGCTTGAAAAATTAATTTACAGCTGTGATAATGGAAGAATGCTCCGGGAAGGAATTAAAACGGTGATACTGGGAAAGCCGAATGTCGGAAAGTCTTCTTTGCTTAATCTCCTGCTCGGAGAAGAGAGGGCTATTGTAACAGATATCGCTGGAACAACACGGGACACTTTAGAAGAATCTGTACTTGTCAACGGGATTGCGCTGAATATTGTGGATACTGCAGGAATTCGGTGGACAGAGGATACCGTTGAACGGATCGGAGTGGAAAAAGCCAAAAAAGCGGCAGCGGAGGCAGATTTAATTTTATATGTTGTGGATTCCTCCGCTGCACTCGATGAAAATGATAAAGAAATATTGCAGCTGCTTTCGGGCAGAAAGGCCTTTATCCTTTTAAATAAATCGGATTTGCCGACAGTAATAGACGAGAAATTTCAGGACAGCCCGGATCATGAAATTATCCGGATTTCTGCTAAAAACAAAAGCGGCCTGGACGAGCTGGAGCGGAAAATAACAGAATGTTTTTTTTCCGGCGGATTATCCTGCAGCGATGAACTTTATATTACGAATCAGAGGCAGAAAACAGCTCTGATAGAAGCAGAAAAAAGTCTTGTTCAGGTAAAAGAAAGCATAGAGAACGGAATGCCTGAGGACTTTTATTCTATAGACTTGATGAATGCATATATGGAACTGGGAAAAATAATTGGTGAATCTGTGGATGAAGATCTGATAAATAAAATATTCAGTGATTTCTGTATGGGAAAGTAACTGCAGATTGTATGAGATAGAAGTACGGGGGAGCCAACATGAATAATATTTATGAAAATTACGATGTTGCAGTGGTTGGTGCAGGTCATGCCGGCTGTGAGGCAGCGCTTGCCTGTGCCAGGCTTGGGCTGGAAACAATTATGTTTACAGTCAGTCTGGACAGTATTGCAATGATGCCGTGTAATCCTAATATCGGAGGAACTTCAAAAGGACATCTCGTACGTGAAATTGATGCACTTGGCGGAGAGATGGGAAAAAATATTGACCGCACGTTTATTCAGTCAAAAATGCTGAATCTTTCAAAAGGACCTGCAGTGCATTCCTTGCGTGCTCAGGCAGATAAGCAGGATTACAGTCGTGCCATGCGTTACATCGTTGAAAATACAGAGCATTTGACACTGAAGCAGGCAGAGGTGACGGATATTCTGACGGAGGAGAAGAAAATTGTCGGAGTGAAAATCTCCTCGGGAGGAATTTATTCTTGTCGTGCTGTTATTCTTTGTACAGGTGTTTACTTAAGAGCCAGGTGCATTTGCGGAGAGATGAGCACATATACAGGACCGAACGGACTGCCCGCCGCCAATCATTTGACAGATTCTCTGATTGCTCATGGTATTGAAATGTATCGTTTTAAAACAGGAACTCCAGCAAGGATTGATAAACGCTCCATTGATTTTTCCGTAATGGAGGAACAACTGGGGGATAAGCAGATTGTACCATTTTCTTTCACCAATAATCCTGAGGATATTGCACGGGAGCAGGCAGCATGTTGGCTGACCTTTACCAATGAAGCTACACATGAGATTATTCGCGAAAATATTTCAAGGTCGCCTCTTTTTTCCGGCAATATTAAGGGAACCGGGCCAAGATATTGTCCTTCCATTGAGGATAAGGTGATGAAATTTGCTGATAAGGAAAGACACCAGGTTTTTATTGAGCCGGAAGGAAATTATACAAACGAAATGTATATTTCAGGGATGTCCAGCAGTCTCCCGGAAGATGTTCAGATCAAAATGTATCGTTCTGTAAAAGGATTGGAGAATGCGAAGATTGTTCGGAATGCTTATGCGATTGAGTATGACTGCATTAATCCGATGCAGCTGAAGCCATCTCTGGAATTTAAGACCATTGAAGGACTATTCTCCGGGGGACAGTTTAACGGCAGCTCCGGATATGAGGAGGCGGCAGCACAGGGACTGATTGCCGGGATCAATGCGGCCAGAAAACTTCAGGGCAGCGAGCCAATCATTCTTGACCGTTCAGAGGGTTATATTGGAGTTCTGATTGATGATCTTGTGACAAAGGAAACACAGGAACCTTATCGTATGATGACGTCCCGGGCAGAATATCGACTGGTATTGCGCCAGGATAATGCGGATCAGCGACTGACAAGGATTGGTTATGAGGTTGGATTAATTGATGAGGAGCGGTATCAAAACCTGCTTAAAAAAGAAAGTATGATTGCAGCGGAGGAAAAGCGTCTCTCGGAAACGATGATTGGGGTGACGGAGGAGGTACAAGCTTTTTTAAGGAAGATTGGAAGTACAGAATTAATGAGTGGCATTTCACTTGCAAATCTGCTGAAGCGCCCGGAAATAACTTATGCTAAATTGGCACCGGTTGATTCGGAACGGAATCCTCTTCCGGATGCAGTAACTTTTGAAGTTGAAATAAATATTAAATATGAAGGCTATATCAGACGTCAGCAGAGTCAGATCGAACAATTTAAGAGGCTGGAAGGAAAAAGAATTCCTGAGGAGATTGATTATAATGATATTTCCTCTCTTCGCCTGGAAGCCCGGCAGAAATTGACGAAGATACGGCCGGCAAATGTCGGTCAGGCCTCAAGGATATCCGGTGTATCGCCGGCTGATATTTCTGTATTACTTGTTTATTTAGAACGAAGAAATAGAAAGTAAATAGTGTGATGAAGAGCGAAGAGAAAAAGCATGTATGGATTGGGTAAGATTAGAAGTAAGATACGGATAGGAAGAAAGAAAAGTAAGAAACGGATAGGAAGAAAGAAAAGTAAGAAACGGAAGGAAGAAAGAAAAGTAAGAAACGGAAGGAAGAAAGAAAAGTAAGAAACGGAAGGAAGAAAGAGAAGTAAGAAACGGATAAGAAGATAGGAAAGTAAGAAACGGAAGGAAGAAAGAAAAGTAAGAAACGGATAAGAAGATAGGAAAGTAAGAAAC